>MDTG01330511.1_pt1 | contig 16213 bp, 9 predicted proteins | sample 811421 | NCBI WGS metagenome assembly MDTG01 (sample SAMN05326645, study PRJNA326480) | marine metagenome | isolation source: seawater | place: Pacific Ocean: South East | collected 2011 | reverse complement strand
TTAATTTTTTCTCAATTTGTAATATATAAATTATAATAGGATAAGAAATTTTATTTTGTAAAATTTGTATAATTTCGGTTGTTCGGTTCATTATAATATCAGTTGAATAATTCATTATAAATTTAATAATTTTTTATTTTAAGTAAATTTTAATATAAATATTATTATATATTTTATTATTAGTAAGATGGGAGCATTTGATAAAGTAGGAAATAATTTCTCACAATCTGGTTTTACTGTTCCCACGTCGGGTTTTACTGTTCCCACGTCGGGTTTTACTGTACCAACAGCATCATATAGTTCTGGTATGTTATCAGGTATGTTTACTCCCTTATTAGGATTTATAACAAAATGGGTATTTATATTAGTATTTATCGGTATAATTATTTATGTTATTAAAGAACATTTCTGTGATATTATTCCTGAAGATTTAAGAGTTATGTGTGAAGCTGCTGGACAAATAGGAGATGCAGTAGAGGATTTATTTAATGCATTGGGTGAAGGAGCAGATGAAGCATTTACGGCAGCACAGCAATTAGCAGTTACTGTAGGATCGGTTGTTGAAGAAAATGTTCCAATTGTTGGAGAAGTAGCTGACGCAGCACAATTATTAACGGTCGCTTTTGATGAAAGTTTAGATGAATCATTAACAACTGATAGATATAATTGGGAATTAAAATCAATAGCAGAAAGTACCGATTTTCCATGTAGTACTGATATTGGTTCACCATGTGAACAAGATGAATTATCCGATTGTATAAATGTTAATTTATTTGGACAATATACTAGAAATCAATTTTATAATAAAAAATGTTATCTTAAATATAATGCAGAAAATCCAAATAGTCTAAATGTTGGAACTGCGGGTAATAGATATGAAGCAGGTAGAGAACCAGTTGAATTTTCCGGTGTACGTTTTGTAAATGATGAAAATCCTGATCGAAATGGTAGATTTATTCCAAAACAAGGATATATGAGTAGATTTAGAAATAAAGAATTAGCAATTCAATCAGGTGAATTAGTTGATGTTTGTTCATTACAAAGTATGGAAGATTGTAATAATTATCATGAAGATCCAAGTAATACTCCAGATGATGATCATAATACATTATGTGAATATGATGATACAAATAATATATGTAAATTTAAAGAAAATCCCGATTGTGCTGATAAAAATACTTTAGAAGAATGTGATCAGTTAAATAGTGATGATGATTACAAATGTAGATTTAATAATGAAACAAATGTTTGCGAAACAGTACCATTATATTCATTATCTAGTGAATATGATTTTAATATTCCAGGAAGAAGTTCAAGTGAAAATAGTTATTATTTAGGTTGTTTTGCTGATATTCAGGGAGATAATGAAAATTCGGGATTAATGGAAAATGTAAATGCTAATTTATGTAATCTAGATACAATAAAACATATAGTTTATTCTTCTACTCAGGATTTAACTGATACAAGTGGTGCAACTAATCCATATCTTATAACAAAACCAGTAGATTTTGGTCTTACTCAAGGTACAGATCCATATGAAGGTGGCGCACCAGGATGTGCAGATACTGATCAATATAGTCTTTTATTAGGTATTCATCCCACTCAATTTAGAGTTCCTTATTGTTTTGAATTTAATGATCCTCGTGGTGGTGAAGATGAAATCAGTGATCTATCATCGTTAAATTCGCTCAGTAACTATGGTGGACCAGAACTAGTAGGTAATTGTGCGTCAAAAGAAGATGAAGATGAATGTAATAGTAGTGAAAGATGTGAATATGATAGTGATAATGGAGAATGTATTTTTAAACCTCAAAGAATTTGTAATCAAAATATAGATTGTACATTATTAGGAAGAGATGCTTGTGAATTTGATGGATTAAGGAATGTATGTGAATGGACAGGTGATGCTGATGAAGGAACATGTGGATTTAAAGACTGTGTACCACTAGATGATTCACATTGTTCATCCATGAACTTAGTAGAAGATAAGTATGTAAGTACAAATTGTCCTGCGCCGGGTGATGCTTATTGTGTTATTGATACTAATCATGAACAGGGATTCCCCTTTGAGTGTAGAGATACTGGCAATTCATGTCCTGGTAGTTATTATAGAGGTGATGGAACATCGCGAACCGGAGGACCGGAAGCGACTGTAGATGATCTAGAGGCTAGATATAACGAAGAGGATACCAAATGTTATATGAATTGTAATAGTGCACATATAGGGGAAGATGTAGATATGTATAGATGTCCTGGTTGTACTGGTACAAATGAAGGGGAATCAGATACAGCTGATGATAATGGCTCACCACCCACAGGTGGAAATGATCCCAATCAATGCAAACGAAATTATGCTTGTGTACAAGATCCAAATTATCCACTAGAAAATGTTTGTTTAAAACGAGATTCTTTACAAAGTTTATCCGGTTCATTGGTACAGGCCGAATTATGCTTTAGTCCCCCAATTATTGCAGGTGATAGTGATGTAAATAGATATGGTTATTGGAATTTTGGACAATTTGTAGCAACATCAACTTCAGCAGATGGTCCTGTAGCCCCTACATGCAATCCGGGTACTGGTACAACAGATAATCTTTACAATCAAGATAGGGGTTTTAGTCCTATAATACAGACTTTATTTGGAGATCTAGATAAAGTTCCATTCATTGACGATGGCGATCCAGATTCTGGTCGTTCACTTTGTATTAATAAAAATCCAGAAGAAAAATCAATGTTTAATTGTAAATATCAAAATTTATTATTTGATAATTGTAATGAAAGTTTTTGTAAAAAAGTACATAGATTTGATTCAAATACAATGATAAGGGGTGGTAATGAATCTTCTGTTTGTGGAGGGGATCATAATAATGCATATACTTGTTTTAATAATCATTATATAGAACATTTACTATGCTATGAAGGAACAAATATAGGAGACGAGACAGATAATGAAAGATTACATCGTTGTAGAGAAATGAGATATAATACTTTAAGAGATAATATGCTTCATTTAAGAAAATTCTTAAATATAAATATTAATGAAGAAGATGAACATATAATATTAAGTCATATAACAGATGGTCAAACAAGTAATGGGATTCCAACGATTGGATCTATACATCCATGCGCAAATGAAAATGCTTATTTAGAATTTTACAGAAATTTACATCATTTGAAAAACTCTATTAATCCTGAAGATAGAAATAAATATAGACAAGCAATATGTTTGTTAAATACTGGACAAAGACTTACCGAAGCTGAACACCCAATATGCGGAGGTTTAGCTACTATTAATGATGATAATGGCGAAGAAACCGAGTGGACATCGATAATGCCCAAAGATAGTTTAGAGAACTACGACGAATTAATAAGAGGGTGGGTACATGCTGGTGAACCATTAAATCAAGAACAAGCTGATAACAGGTATGAATACCCAGATATTGAAGGTGATCCATCTTTAGAAGGAGACGGTCGTCAAACTATTTTAAATGGTATTCTAGGTGAGAATGATGGAAATATTGCTCGTTTTGATACAAACTTTTATGGTGAAAAATTAAGTAGTGAGGGTGAATGTATATCTGTTTATGAGGGTCAGGATGATATATGTAGTAGCATAAACAGTGAGGAGCCACCATCGCAAGGGATAATTGATCGGGGTGCTGCCGCGTTTATGAGTTTATTAAGTGCTCCTGAACCGGAACCTGATGAGACCCTTGATCCCAATGAATACAGAGCTGGACTGTGTCAGGGACAATCGGGATGTGAATGGAATGGAACTACATGTTCAGTTTCACCTCAAGTTCAAACTATTATTGATGATCCAATAGGTGATGGTAGTGGACCATGTAGAAATCTTAACCAAAGTCAATGTTTTGCGGAACCAAATTGTCAATATAATTTCCATCTCCCAGATGATGAGATAGCTGAGTTAGACGGAATACATGATCATTATAGAAAAGAATATGGTAATATGTTAGAACAATTATGTCATTATAGAGTTGAATATGATAGTCAAAGTGGTAGTGAAAATTTAGATTTATCATCAATTAGGTATGGTCCAATTAATACAGGCGGTGCAGGGGAACATTTATGTTCTCCTTGTAGATACGAGGGTGATACACAGGTTAATCGATGTAGTAGATTTAGGAATGAAACACTCCAAACACCAGAATGTATAACTGAAAGCACGTCTCCAGCACAGTTGGCCAACGCAAATGTTGCAGACAATATTTGTAATGATGATGGAAGTTGTAGATGTGCTTCATTAAATAGTGAAGAAAATGAATATAAATGGTATTTAGAGAATCATGGTAGTAATGAAATTGATAGAAAATGTAGGACAAGTTCTGGGCCAACTTGCGATAATGATAAGAATTTATTATATACAAATGATAATTATAATGAGGCAGTTTTCGGTGTAGCAGATGAGAATGCGGACCCATTATGTGATTGCAGAGGGGATAATCCAGAACTCACTTTACATTTTGGACCTAAATGTGACAAATCAGACGGCATTGATGATGGTGATATAAATAGTTGTCATGGAAGATATAGTGATTATGAATTCTCATTTGATGGAACTGATTATCGTAAGATTGAATATATAAATAATAAAATAGATTTAAAAAATGGAGATAATGAAATATTTTATATTTTATTAAAATATTTAAGAATAAGAATAAAACATGCTTTAGAAAATGGTGGTCATGCATCTCCATTATATCAACAATTTTTTGGACAACCAATAGGTGGTGTTAGTGGTAATATATACCCTGGTTCATCATTTTGGAAAAATATAGAAGAAAGATCAAAAAAGAGAATACATAGACAATTGAATGAACCAAATCATTTTAGTCCAATTGATAGTGATGATCCAGAAGGTGATTGGGAGGGAGATTACGATTCAAGTAAAGATGAATTATTATCAAAATTTCCATTTGATCTAAAAGATATTTTATTAGAAATTCATGAAAATGGTTATAGATATTCTCCAACAGAAGATACGCCAGTGGGAAATAAAGATAATTATATATTTCCAAATCATTTAGGTTCTTCTAGAACTGTGCGTAAAACTTTAGCAGAGACAGGGAATAAGCATTATTCTCCATGGAATATAGGTACAACTACTCAGGATTCAGAAGATGGTGATAGAAAAATATATTCACCAGATAGTTTATTTTATGATTTTTATAGAAATTCAGGGTTAGGCCCAACTTTATGCGATTGTACGCGAGATAATGATGGCGATTATTTTAATGATGATTTGTATGGTACTAGTGGTCGTATAGAACAACTAGGATCAAAAAATCGTGTATTTGAAAATAGTTTAAATACACAGACGCCACATCCAATGACAGGTGATGTATCAAAGGGTCATGCTTTGAGTGATAATTATTCCCCTGCTCATTTGCGTACATACTGGAGTCAAGAATCATCTGGTAAATGGGGATATAGATGTGAATTAGAAACGGATTGTAGTGGAGAAAGTAGTTCAAATGGTGGTAGGCCTTTATATTCTTCTTTAGGTTGGTCATTACCAAGTGAATTAGGCGGCAGATCTACTAAAAATACGGGACAGAATATAAATTCAAGACAAATGAATAATTTTAATAAAAGAGATAATTGGAGATATAAAAATAGTCTTGGAAATCCTTTGTGGGCTACTGATCCAAATCATACAAACGATCCTACTTATAATGCTTTTTATTTGAAAGGTTGGCCTAATCGTGACGGTCGTCGTCTTTCTCATGGTGGTCCAGGTGATGTAGAAGGTTGTAAATTTTTAAATCCCGAAACTCAACAAATAGAGAATTGTGTATTAGATGATTCTGAAGAACCATATGGAACAACATGGGATCAAATTAAATTTCAAAGATCTTCATTAGAAGATGAAAATAAAAGTGCAGATTATTTAAAATATGATGTAAGTATTGATTCTGGTAAATTACCAGATTATTTTGATTTAAAAGGACATAAGCCATTATTATGTGATTGTTCATTTAGTTTAACTGAAGATAATTATAATCAACCAGGAGACTCAAATACACCTACATTTGGTGATTATTGTGAATTAGCTACAAATCAACGTCAAACTGGGATTGGTGGTACACCCCGAAATGCCACGCAATTTACTAATGCATGGAATTCATGGACTGGAATAGGAACAGCACCAACTGATGGGGTATGTAATCCAGATGGGCTGATACCATGGTCAACTGCCAGTAGCAGAATTGCTGATATATATCACAATGCTGCGCAAACCGAAGCTAGTGGTGGAGCATTTAGATTTATGGATGCGCCAGATAATGATTGTCAAAAAATAAGTCAATTACAAATTGATAGTTCACTTGAGCCATATTATTTCCCTGAAGGACGAAATAATGTACAATATTTTAGGAACCAAGTAAGTCTAGGAACTATTAATGATGGTATTGATTTAAATGGTATTAGTTATAAATGGTCATGTGAAAACCAACCTGGTAGAAATGGAGATGACTGTGATCCAAATGAAGGTCCATGTATGTGTAATTCCGGATCATGCAAAAATCAAACATCAGTTAATGATGTAGTTTTTGGACCAATTCAGTATGAATTACTTAATGATAATGCATATACAACAAGAGATAGTATAGGTTCATCAAATGCTGGAAGACAAATATTTAATATGGAAATTCAAGGGGCACAAAATAGAGGCATAGAATTTCAAGATATTCATCCTTTAACAAAAGAAGATACATCAACTGGTTATGAACTTATTGATAATAGAACAAAATTAAATCAAGAATTTTTTGATAGAGGTATACAAAGAGTTCGTGGAAGCGTTAAACAGACATTATGTAATTGTGATGTTGATATGGTTCAAAGTCCCAATGGACAAGGATGTAATTTACAAGATGATGATTTATGTAGTGGTAACGGAAGTATATATACCAACAGCGCCGGACAGGCAGCTTGTAATTGTTCGGCAGGATTTACCGGAATAACATGTGATTCTTGTGCATCAACTCATTATGGTTATCCAAATTGTACAGCGAAATTATCTGCCGGAGAAGTATGTGGAGAGGGTGGTGCGTACAAATGTACAAGTAATTCTTGTACAAGATATGGATATGGATTTGACTATACTTGCAATTAAATACATTTTCTATAAATTTGATTTTTTTAAAAATTTTTCATAATAATAAAAAATGAAAAACTTAATTATTGTTGAATCTCCAGCAAAAGCAAAAAAAATAAAAACATTCTTTAAAGATGATACTATTGTATTATCATCTTATGGACACATTGTTGACTTACCTAAAGAAAGAATATCCATCGATATTGATAACAATTTTAAACCAGATTATCATAGACTTAAAGATAAACAAAAAATTATCAATGATTTATGTAAATATAGTAAAAATTCTAATGTATTATTGGCTGCAGATGATGATCGTGAAGGCGATGCAATTGCCTGGCATTGCGGAAATATTATGAAAGTAAATTTTAATGAAAAAAATAGAATTATATTTCATGAAATTACAAAAAAAGCAATTCACAAAAGTATCCAAAATGTTCATCAATTAAATATGAATTCAGTAAATGCGCAACAAGGGAGAAGAATATTAGATAGATTAGTTGGATATAGTTTATCTCCATTATTATGGAAACATATTGATACAAATACGAAAGGATTATCTGCTGGAAGAGTACAAAGTACATTATTATTAATCTTACAAAACCATGAAGAAAATATATTAAATTATAATCCTGAAAAATCTTATAAATATATTGGATTATTTAATGATTCACCTGATTGCGAATTAATAACAAAATATGAAACAGATAAAATATTTACTATCTTAAAAAAAGATAAAAATTATAAATTAATTAAACAATATCATGAAAAAGAAAAGAAATATTCTAAAGATCCATTCATAACATCAACTTTACAACAATATGCTCAAAAAGAATTAGGATTCAATGTAAAATCAACAATGAATATCGCTCAAAAATTATATGAAAATGGAAAAATTACATATATGAGAACCGATAGTAAAAATATATCTAGTGAATTTCAAGGAGAATTACATGATTATATATCAAATGAATATGGTGATAATTATTTCTATAGAAGATCAAATCATAATAAAGTTAAAGGAGCACAAGAAGCACATGAATGTATAAGAGTTACTTCATTAACTGAAAAATTAAATGATAAATATACAGATTATGATAAAAAATTATATGAATTAATTCGTAAAAATACAATAACGTCACATATGAAACCTGCTATTTATGATAAATTAATTTATCATTTAAGTAATGATAATCTTAAAAAAGATTATTTTAAAGGAATCAAAAAATTATTAATCTTTGATGGTTATCTTAAATATTCAGACAATAATTTAGAACTATTTGAGAAAGTTGATGATATTAAACAAACAAATTTTATCTTAAATGAATGTAATTGCGAAGAAAATATCTCAAATCCACCTCAATATTTTAATGAATCTCTTATTGTTAAAAAATTAGAAAATTCAGGAATAGGAAGACCAAGTACTTATGCATCAATTATTAATACATTATATAATAGAAATTATACCGAAATTAAAAATATTCCTAGTATATCAAAAGAAAAATCTATTAAAACTCTTGATAAAAACAATGAAATTATAATAAAAAAAGTATCATATAAATCTCCTGATCAAAAGAAAAGAATAATATTAACAGATTTAGGTAAAAAAGTATTAAATTATTTAATGAATCACTTTAGTATGATTATTAATATTGAATTTACATCAAGAGTTGAAACAGAATTAGATAGAGTATCACTTGGTGAAATAGAATGGCAAAGTGTAGTAGGAAATGTATATAATTCATTTAAAGATGTTTTAATTGTTCAAAAATCATTAAAAAATACCAAATCATCAAAAAAAGATAACAGAGAAAAGAATTTAGGAAAACTAAATGATAAAGATGTAATTTTAAAAACAGGACCATATGGATATTATGTATCATATAATAAGAAAAATGTATCATTATCATATTATTTAAAAGATAATCCAACAGATTTTGATGATATTTTATTAAATGATATAAAAAATATTATTATTTATCCTATGAAATTAGGAAAATTTAAAAATAAAGATGTCGTAATTCAGTTAGGTCCATATGGTAAATATATGAAATATGATAAAAGGAATTATAGAATACCACAAAAAGAATTATATAAATTAGATGAATGTATAAGATTATTAAAATAAAAATGTTAAAATATTATATACATAATGAGAAGAACTGGACGAACTGTATTGGCAGGTGCTCTAGGTTCTGCTGCAGATGCTGTAAATCCCGCCAATGATCCGTCGGGTAGGGAAGTAGTTGAAGGAACTGCTGTTCAAGTATCAGATGCAGATGCCGAGCGGGCACCACGCGGCGTTAGATTAGTCGACAGTGTAACAGTGAATCATGAAATAGCTGATATTAAGGAACGTTTGGGAAATATTGAAGGACTTATATCCGATTCTGGTCGTCCTGGGGTACATCTTCAACACATAAATGGAATATTAGGCGAACATGAAAGACAATTAACTCAACAAAGAGATCGGTCACTCTCCGCCGCCTCAAGCTTGCATCGTCGCTTAGATACCCATGACACAAGATTAAATGATTATGAAATGAACTTACAGAAGCAGATTGAAGCGATCAAACAGATGATTAAGAGGGAACACTCCGCCCGTAAGACGGGCTTGAGGATGCACATTAAATTCATTGAGCAAGCGCAAATGGATATTGAAGCGATCAAGAAGGAAATAGCAGATCTCACAGAGTTTAAGAATAAAATATACGCTGAGGCGAAGAGGTACGATACCCAGCAACAACGGCGGAGTAAAGCAGAGTCCACCGCTGCTGCTGTGGACGCTGGAGATCCAGTGCGCGGACGGGCTGTAGCAGAAGCAGCCGCTCCATCACCAAAGACCACTGAAGGTGGCTCGCAAGGTGGCGCGAAAGGTGGTGGTAAAAAGAGAAAATCATCTAAAAATAAGAAATCTAAAAAGAAAAAATCTAAAAGAAAGAAATCTAAAAATAAAAAATCTAAAAGAAAGAAATCTAAACGTAAATTTTATAAACAAAAGGGTGGTGGTGTTCGTTTATTTGTATATGATTATCACGTTCCCGATGATTGGGAAATAAGGGATATATTTGATATATATATTGATATTCCAGATAAAGATGAAAATATAGAAAGATATCTTATAAGATCAAATTTATATGTGACAGAAGATAATAAAGGACAAACTATTCTTGCAGACGATAGAATATTAATGAAAGGGGAAAAATATAATAGTAATATGGGCGAAGGAGAAGATCCTCATATATTACATGCGAAACCAGTGAAAACAGGTAATACAAGAGTTGATCAAAGGTCAATGACACCTCCGCGCTCAAATCCGCCTCAGGGACGTCCTGTTTCGCCGCCTGATTAATAACTATATTTATTAATTTTGTATTTATTTCCCCCACAACAACTAGATCTTAATTTATCAGTATTTGATCTTTTAAAATATTTCATAAAACTGGTTGGATATCTAGTATGCGATTCATTATTGTAATCATCTCTGTCATAAATAAGATCACCATACCAAGGCCATAATTTATTATCTTCACTTTCATCGATATTTAATATTTCAGGATAGTTTGTTGTTATTTCACGAATACACATTTTCCATTCACGAGGAGGTATAATAGGATTTGTTGTTAAATATTTAGTCATTTCGGGTATATATTTTTTTTTAAAATCAGAATATGATGTTCTATCTGTATTTAATAATGATAATTGTATATCAAGATCTTCACATAAACTATTAATATTTATTAAATATTTATCAACTTCATTTATTTTTTCAATAAACATTTGTTTTTTTATCCATGCAGCAATTAATGATGTACTCATACTTGAGACAGTCAAAAGAATATTAATATATGTATTATAATCTTCAACTGGTACACTATCACCCTCAACATTATTTGCTACAGTTAATCCAGAAGTAATTGTACTAATAACTATTATCATCCAAGACCATCTTTGTTCTCTTCTTTTAAGAGTATCAAGATAAAAATGACTAATTATACGATTATATTTTAATTTCCATAAACTTTTTTGAAATCTATATCTTTTTAAGTTTGTCCATTCATCTTTTTTATCTTTAATATCTTCATCAAAAATATTAGCATAAACAAATTTAGGAAAATTTTTATTTTTATTATTATTATCTATATCAATTGTATTTGTTTCATCGGTAGTTACTGAATAGGTTCTTCTTATATCAGCTATTTCTATAGAATTTCTACTAACATCTTCTTTTAATTTATTAATTAAATCTTTATCATTATTTACATCTATACTATCATCAGTTTCATCATTTTCATTAATACTATTAGTATCATTAAAATTATCATTTACACTATCATATGATTGTTTATCTATATTATCATCTATATTTTCATCTATATTATCATCTATATCATTATTTATATTTTCATCTATATTATCATTATTTATATTATCATCATTTTGAATGATAATTTCACCCTTGTTCATTTTAAATATTTAATAAATATTAAATCATATAAATATACGCAATGATTTTTAGTAATACAAAAAAAGAAATTTATTATATTTTATCGCAATTACTAATAAATTATGATATTTTATTAATTCATAAAATTTACGATGAGAAAAAAAGATTAGAATATAATATATCTAAAAATTGGCATATTAATAACGGATTTAAATTAAATAAATTAATATATGAAAATAATAATATAAAACAAAAATTATTTTTTCCATTTAATCAAGCATATGAAAATTTAAATCTTATTCATATAAAAATTTTCCATGTAAAAATATTAATTGAGGTTTTATCATTAAATGGATTTATTTTAAATTATTATAATAATTATTATACTGATCCAACATTAAAAGAAAAATGTGATACTATTAATCATTTTATTAAAAAATATAGTATTTATGAAATAAATAAAAAAAAGTTTGATTATAAATCATATCATTTAACTGATCTTGTAGGAAATAAATGTATAAGATCTATTATAAGAAATATTGTAAATGATAATATTATTTATGAATATAAAACAATAGCAATTCATAACAATGGATTTATAGAACCTGTTGACAGATATCCTTCAATATCAAATTAAAAATTTGATTTTATTTTAATGATTATTAAATAACTAATAATAATAAGAGATGGATTGTATTCGCAAATCTCATAAAAAAGAAAATATTCCTCTAAAAATGGAGGAAAAATCTTCTATTCGTGAAGAAAGACTATTACAAGAAATAGATACATTAAGAAAAGAATTAAAATGTGTTCATGATGTTTATAGTGAAGGAATCAAACTTCGTGATTCAGAAATCAATGATTTACATAGTCAAATAGATGATCAATTTAATAAAAATGAAAATTTATATGAATATAATCAAGATTTATTAGAAACCATTCATAAATTTCAAAAAAATAAAGAAAAAATAAATAAAGAAAAAGAAGAATGGATTGGAAGAACATTAAAATTTCAATACCTATTCATTCAAATGAAAAAGATTGGATTAAAACAATCAGAGGATATCTTTGAATGTTTTGAAGATATAGAAGTTCCTGAAGTATCTATTCGTATTCGCGATAAATTTATTCCTACTGCACAAACAGACAACATTGATTATGAAGAAGGATTTTATGAAGACAGTGATGATGAAACTATATCAGAGGAAGATCCCGATATTATCGGTGAATATATTAATGATATGAACAGAGAAATAAATAATATTGATAATCAAATACGTGATTGGATCAATAATACACCAGAACTATTTAATAGTACAATTACAATTCAAAGATATTTTCGTGGTTATAAAATTAGAAAATACAACAAAATAATGTCAAATTCTATGAAAAATAATAATTATGATATTGAAAAATATGCTCGCGAAATAACTGATAAATATCCACAAATATTTAGAAATGTATTAGATGAATCATTTACAATATTTGTATGTTATATTCAAAACGTATTAATCAATACAATGAGAATTCAAAGAATATATAGAGGTTATCGTACAAGAAAATCAGTAATATTTCTATAAAAAAAATTTAAATTAAAAACATTATTATTATTTTTTTTATCCATAAATACGATTTACTTGATTATTAACACGAAAGAATGTAGTACATTTAGGTAAATCTTTTAATGTATGAGCATTTACATAAGTACATGTTGAACGAATACCTCCTAATAAATCATCGATTGTATTTTCTACTGGTCCTTTATATGGTACTTTAACTGTTTTACCTTCAGAGGATCTATATTTATTGACTCCCCCATAATGTTTATTCATTGCAGTATCAGAACTCATTCCATAAAAAATTTTATATTGTTTATCATTTTCAGTGATTAATTCTCCCCCAGATTCTTCATGACCAGCAAGCATAGAGCCAAGCATAACAAAATCAGCTCCAGCACCAAATGCTTTTGCGGCATCACCGGGACATGTAATACCACCATCACTTATAATATGACCACCACATCCGTGTGCTGCATCGGCACACTCAATTACCGCAGACAATTGTGGCATTCCAACACCTGTTTGTAATCTTGTCGTACATACACTTCCCGAACCGATACCAACTCTAACAACATCTACTTTACCATTAATAATTAATTCTTCTACCATTTCTCTTGTAACAACTGAACCGGCCATCAAAATACAATGAGGAATTAAATTTCTTACTTTTTGACAAAATTCTATTAATTTATTAATATAACCATTTGCAACATCAACGCAAACTATATTACATCTTTCTGGATTTTTACTATATATTTGCGATAATTTATCAAAATCAACATCGCGAATACCAATAGAAATCATATATTTATTTCTTTCATTTTCAGGATAATCATCAATATCAATAAATTTATGAAAACAAGTTAACATATTATAATTTTTTAATGAATTATACATTTCGGGTGTTCCTACTGTATCCATATTAGAAGCAATAATTGGAATACCTTTCCATATCTGTGTTGAATGAGGAAATTTAAATTCTCTTTCTAAATTTATCTGTGATCTAGATTCTAACGTACTTCTCTTTGGGCGAATAAGAACATCACTGAAATCTAATTTAATATCCTGATCAATTTTCATAATGTATATTCATATTATAAGAATAATCTTTTAAATATCTTACATAAAAAATATTTTTTGTCTTTATCTATACTAATTTATTGATTTTTTTCTCTTTTTATGTTTTATGCTAAAGAAATTCCATCTTGAATAGATTCTAATACTTTCTTTGCTTGTTTTTCTTTTTCTTCTGCCTCGATGTACTGCTGTTCTATTTGTTTGAACACGTGGCGTGCTTTTTCTAGTTTTCTAAGTTTTGTTTTTTTTTCGCGAGTAGCTTTTGCTAGTTCTGTTTTTGATTTTTTTGCAAGTATTTGGAGGGTTGCTTTTTTGAAAGATCTTTTCTTTTTACAATCTTCTAGTGTGCCTAGAGTATCTGTAGCGTAATGTGTGGGATCTTGACAAAGGTTGACAGTAGACAACCCTTTTTCACGATTGTATTGCCTCCAAGAATCATTGACATATTTGCAGTAAGATTCTGTATTGCGTAGCCCTGGATACATACCACCCCTGCTTGGAAAATCTTCTGTATCAATTCCATCTGTACGTATTTCACGCCAAGATTTGAGTGTATCTTTGAGTTCTTTGGGCATACAGTCAGAACACCAAGAGTGGTGTAGAAACCACTCTGTATTTGTACAGCGCTTTGTGGATTCTGGAACAAATGGGTAACCGGCATGGTAGATAATGGGTTGCGCGCCGGTGGCGCGCCAAACATCAAACTCTTTTTGCCGATCTCTCAACCGATTTTTCTTAGTGCCAATATGGACGCTAGTGTCCAAGATTTTGGACGGTGTAAGTTGGAGATACAGATATTTCCAAACTTTTGAATCGCCAGTAAATTCCCTCCACATTGTGTCAACTTGTGCTAGCCGGCCCACATCTACCGCGCTCAAGCATGGTAAAATCGCAGAAAGAAATACCTCAAAAGGGATTTCTTCAAAGGCAGCCATTGCAGTTAGTGTGTGGTTGAACGGGTGCTGTAGCAAGTCAAGTGCTAAATTATATTTGAGTTCTAATTAATCATAACAAATCAAAATCAAATTTATGAACTTGAGATAAAAAATTTTATCTTTTTTTTGTCTTTTTGTCTTTTTAGATTTACACTGATTTTACAATGAATTAATAGCGCAGTCAAGTTTGTCAACAATGGTTTGTTTTTTAGTATCTTCTTTCAATGAATTCAAATATTCATTTTCTAGTATTTTCAAAGATGCAAGATATTTTTCGTATTTTTTCTTTTTTCGCAGAGTTTCTTTTTCTTGTTGTTTTTTCTCATGATTTTTTGATGTTTTTAGTTTTTTAAGAGTAATTTTCTTGAAAGATTTGTAGTTTCTACATCCACCTGGCATACCAAGAGTATCAAATTCATAATGTTCTACACATTGACATAGATTTACAGTTGAAAGACCTCTTTCTCGATTGTATTTAACCCATTCTTCTTTGACATAAGAACAGTATTCGCTGGTATCATATCTACGAGGAACCCAAAGATTACCATCATAAACATCATCATCACTGAAAGGAAACTGGTTTGTTTGATGACCATCTTTGCGAATGTTTATGTATGGTTTAAGGGATTCTTTAAGATCGCGAGGAATACAGCAACTGGGAAATCCATGATATAGTAAATCATAATCACATCTACAGTTTACCGACATTCTAGGATCAAAAGGATCCCATTGAGTGCAATTGTCAATTTTCAAGTAGCGACAGAGATGAGGATTAAGACGTCTCCACTTGGGTCCAATATGGACACTAGTGTCCAATACATCGGCACGAATTGTTCGAAGATAAAGATTCTTCCACGTTTCCTGATCATCACATGTATCTTTCCACATCTTGTTGACCATAGACAGGGCACCCACCTCTTTCATAGAGATAAGTGGGAGGAGGTAAGCCATAAAGACCTCAAATGGAATATCGTTAAAGGTAGCCATTTCTGTATACAATCAGTACCAATTTGCCAAGGGCGGTAAGCAATAAATACTACTCAAAAAAATTTAATCTGTAATCAAATTTGTGAACATG
>MDTG01071454.1_pt1 | contig 16213 bp, 19 predicted proteins | sample 811421 | NCBI WGS metagenome assembly MDTG01 (sample SAMN05326645, study PRJNA326480) | marine metagenome | isolation source: seawater | place: Pacific Ocean: South East | collected 2011 | reverse complement strand
CGATGTTTTTAATGGAAGATGATGCTGTAGCCTTATCTGACAAAATGATCTGTTTTTTATCGTTTGCTGTTTTGAGAGCTGTGGAACATTTTTCGGCATACTCTTGAATAAAAGATGAAAGTTCGGAATTAGATAATTGTAAGTCTTTGATGATCTCTTGTACTTCTTTAATTTTTTCTTCTTTATCATTGATCTCATCCGTGTTAATTTGAGTTATATCTCTAATATATTTTTTTTGAGATTCTATTTTATTTTTTACAATGTCTAATTTATAATTTAATTCTTTAAGATTTTCTTTTAATATAGCATTTTTTTCTTTAATAAGAATATTCATTTTTGAAAATATATTAATATCAAGTAAATCTTCAATAACATCTCTTCGGTGTTGAGCTGGTAACTGCATAAATGGAATAAATGAACTACTACCAAGAACAACAATTTGATGAAATGATTTATGATTTAACTTAAGAAGATTTTGTTCAAGTATTTTTTGATATTCTTTAGCATGCGATGATTGATTTAATAATTGATCATTACGCCAAATTTCAAATATTCCAGGTTTAATTCCTCGTACAACTTTATATTCATATTTACCAATTGTAAAGTTAACTTCAACAATACAATCTTTATTATTAATAGAGTTTACTAATTGAGGTTTATTAATATTACGATGAGGTTTTCCAAACAACGCAAAAGATAAAGCATCTAGCATAGTTGATTTACCAGACCCATTATGGCCAACAATTAATGTTGAAGATATTTTATTTAAGTTTATTTCTGTCCACTTATTACCAGTTGATAAAAAGTTTTTCCATCTAAGATTTTTAAATACTATCATACTACTTCAAGCGCCTGTGCTTCTGTTAAAAGTTTTCTCATATCAATCTTAATTCTGTCTTTATCTAATTCAGTGTCAACCGATTCAACATAACTATCTAACAATGTTGAAGTATCTTCAAGTGATATACCTTCATCTTCAACATTTTCTCCAATAAACTCTTCAAAGTTTTCAGCAATTTTTAGTTCATGTATCTTCTTATTCTGTATTCTATCAACAAATTTATCGAATGTAAATAGGTCTTGTTTATTTTTTACAACTATTTTTACAAATTTATAATCTAAATAATCTAGTTTCATATCTAAATAATTATAATTTGAATCATCATATATAATTCGCTCATACAAAGTATAAGGATTACGAATGGCTTCAATGTTGCGAGTTTCTGTATCTATAACATGAAAGTACTTGTTATCATGAGCATCATTCCAAAAGAATTCCATTTGTGATCCAAGATACATTACGTTGTCTCGTTGTGATTTTGTATGGAAATGACCTGATAGTACTTTTTCAAATCTATTAAAAATATTATGATCCATACCATGTTGGTTAACAATACCAGCCATCAGATTAAAACCAGATAATTCTAAATGACCGCCTAGCCAATCAGCTTTACAGTTTTTAATAAAGTTCATAGACTCATCATGATTTTCTGGAGTAATCCATGGCAACATTGCAAATTTAAATGAATCATATTCCATCACTGTTGGCTTCATTACAATATGAATTTCATTCATAAAATGACCAAGTAGTTCTTTAAGAGAATTTAGATCATTTGTATTTTTATAATAAGTATCATGATTACCTGGCATAATGTCCATAGCAATACCAAGATCTCTTAATCGATTAAGAAAATGTTTTCTATTTGAATTAAGAGCTTTAAAATTAACAAACTTACGATGATCATAATAATCACCAAGATGAATTATTTGTTTAATATTATGTTCTTTACAATATGGAAAAAATATTTTATCATAAAAAGTATTTGCATTATCTAAGAATATGTCTGAGCTATTTCTAATACCACAATGAGTATCATTCAGTACGGCTATTTTCATGCTTTTACGTCCCAATCTGCTTTTTCTTCAAGAGTCCACTGTACTGCTTGATAATAATCTTTGTCTTCGTCGTTCATATGCGCAGCAAATAAACTAACTTTAGCCATTTGATTTAGTAAATCGGTTTTACCTTCTATTAAGTGATCTTGTCCAGGTGACTCCATAATAGCTTGTATAGCATCCATATGAAGCTTAATTCTTTCTTGTATTTTATTCACTCTAAAAAATCCTGTAAGTCTGAGTCAACTGTACGAGCTCTTTTCTTTGGTAGCTTATTCGCTTTAGCAAAAGTTTTAAGTTCGGTATCATATTCTTTTACTTTACTAATTCTATCTTTTAAAGTATCAACAAAATGTGTAGCTACTTGAGTCGATTCTTCACTACCAGAAGAAGTAATAAACGCTTCAACTCCAGATTGTAACATATATTTTTCTTTGATCTCTTGTTGCTTTTTTTCTTTTGTAATTCTACGAAGAAACGCAAACCAAATAATTTGAGTAAAATAAGCAAACGCGTTTGGTTTACCTGATCGAGTTTTAGCATCAATATTATAGTTTTCAACAGCCTTTAGACAATTTTCAACTGCATCCATAACCATTTCTTCACGATAAGTATATCGTATAAAATTAGACTTATGTGAAAGATTTTCAGCAATTTTTAAAAAAGATATAGCAATATCATCAGGAACAATTGGTAATACATCGTTATTTTCTTTAGCTTCAGAAACAGTTTTTACATAATTGACTACTGATAATGAGAATTCAGCATTATTTACATAATGTACATTTTTAGTTTTTTTAGGCATAATGTTTATATCTCCACATAATATATTAATAATTATAAACTATTTTTTGTTGTTTGTAAATAAATTTATTTTTAAAATATTGAAAATAACTGTTTACATACCGCAAAAAATGTGGTATAATAAAGAGTATTCTTTAAAGGGAAGGTAGTATCTAATGAAGCTTATTCTTCGAAGTCTTATTAAATGATAAAGTTACTACGTTTTTATTCTGATGATCGGATTCTCCGACGAGCTCTAATTGAACTAAATCTTTTTCTCTAATTTCTTCATTTGCCATATCTACTATCCTAGATAGAGCTAATTCATATTGTTTAAGTAATTCAGTATGCGGATTAGACAATGCCATACAATGATATGCATTAATAGTAATTACTTCATCTTTATGCTCAACATATGTCATCCAAGGTTTAAGAACATAAAAAGTTGAGGTATATTGTTCTGTATCATCGCTTTGAGCTCTAAACTTATCAATTAATAAACAGTATCTTACAACTAAATCATCTTCAAGTTCTTCCAAAATCTCACAAATAATTTCGTCGCCATTTACCATTTTGATTTGTTTAACGTTATCTACAATCATTACTTTAAACCTTTATTTTATATATTTTGAAATTAAATTGTTCTCTTTTATATATTTTGATTCTTTCTTCGGAATGTAACAGCGTATAATTTTTCTTTGATTTATGTTGTATATCATCTGATATATCATATAGTTTAGTAGTTACTCCATTGTCGCTTTTTCTGAGTCCTCGTCCAATGCTTTGGAGGACTTTGATTTGTGATTTTGATGGGCTCGCAAAAATGATATTATGAAGATTGCGTATGTTAATCCCTGTACTAAAAGTCCCGAGACTAGCCACGATAATCGCATCTTTTTGTTTCTCCGTTATTTTTCTTATAGCTTCTCTATCAGTAGCTTCAGTTGCACCACTAACAAAGAATACCTTTCTATTTATATCAGCTTTAGATTGTATTAATTCATATAAAATTTTACCATGTTTTTCGACAAATTGAAATAATACTAATGAATTACCTTTTTGATCAAGAGCAAGATTTCTTATAAAATGATTTCGTTTTTCATTTCCAATTATAAAATTTATTTCTTGTTGATATGTAGATCCGCTTATCAATTGTCTTACATCATCAGCGTGTTCTAATCTCAAAATAAAAATATTAAGAGCAGCCAATGTCTCTTTATCTTGTAATGCTTTAGTTGTGGTAACTTTCATTACCTTTCCAAACAATCCTTCAAGTACTAATTTATGCGTTTGAGTTCCATCAAGTGTTCCAGTTGTACCAAATCTATAAACTGTTGTTTTAGCTTTGTTCATAATATTAGATAATGATTTTGATTTAAATCCATGAACCTCATCACCAAATATAACACCAAATTGGCTAAACCACGTCATAGGTAATTTATATATTGATTGCCATGTACTAATAAAAACGTTTTCAGATATATTCATTTTAGCTTGACCAGAAAAGATAGCATGACAATCATCTTTAGAAAAGCTATCATCATGAGATGAATAATCATCAAAGTCTGATAACATTTGCTGAACAAGCGAAGTTGTTGGTACGATTACTAAGACCTTTTCATCATGATTGGCCATGTACCATCTCATCAAAACATAAATTATTAATGATTTTCCAGATCCAGTTGGTGATAGTAAAATTGCTCGTTTTTTTCTAATGCTTTCACAAATAGCATTAAATTGATAATCTCTTACTTCAATAAGATTACCTTTACTATGAATATTAAGAGATTTAATAAAATCCATGATATCTTTAACGTCAATTTTATTAAATGATTCTGGAGGACCAAATGGTCCATCTTCATATTCAACAACGTAATCACGTTTTTCAGCAAACTCTTTTACATATGGCAATAAGCCAACTGGCAATTCATAATTTGCGGGATTAAATAATCTTACCTTACCATCCCAGACTTTATTGCGATATAAAGGCATGTACTTATAACCTGGAACAAAAAACGAAAAGTACTCACTCAATTCCATTGCAATACCATTATCACAACCAATAAGTAACATAGCTTCATTTTTCTTTTGTAGTAAAATTCTATCCACCGGCTTGAAACATCTTCCATTTTATAATATTGCTAATTGTTTGGTGCTTCCAACGTAATGTATCTACTATTTCTGTGAGTGTTTCCACTGTTGTTTTAAAATAAATTACTTTTTCTTCACTCTGTTGTATATCTATATCTGAATCATAATAGCGATTCATATCACCTTTCATGATTTTCATTCCACGAAATGGATCAAATTCCCATCCTTTTTCGATAAGTTCATCTTCAGTCATCTTTCCATTATAATAAAGCCATTTTTCTTTGAGCAATATTTTTTGGTTAAGTTCTGTCTTTTTTAGCTTGAGTTTTGTAATAGATAACATTTCAAGATATTTTGCGTGCAACTTAGCTATTTCAATTGAACTTTTATCTAAATTGTTTTCATCTATTTCGCAGTCAGTCTGCCATTCTTCAAGTATATTTTCAAGTGTCAACAAATCATTTCTCCATAATATAAAAATATATATACATCAAGTTATAGTAAAATACTCATTTCTAAATGAGGCTTGGAATGTAACCTGTGATGGTTCACCTACAGTTGCAGCAAAATTTAATGAACTCAGTGACGTTGGAACACAATCAATATATTTTATTGTTTTAACAACTTTGTTTGAATTTGTTAATAGTAAAACAGTGATGTCTGCTTCATGTGTATCTGTTGGAGATGATATATCACGATATAAAGGATTATCACCAAGAATTCCTCTTCTATCTTCTGTTTGTGATTTCGCCCAATTATACATTTCAATATAAGAATTCATATTTTCATCTACTATAATTTCAAAACCTAACTCATCAATAGTTAAAGTGTCACCAGGTAAACCAACTGTAGCAATTCTTTTATATGCCATTGGAGCAGAAGTAACTGTAACACCAGGGTGCTGAAATGATTGAGCAAAAAATTCTAAATTGCCGAATTTTTTTCTATCAATTATTACTTTGAACTGTGTACTTTGTAGAAAATTAATGTTAGTTGTTAATTCTGCCATATTAAACTCCTTTAACTACTACTATTTATATTTTTCTATATATAAATACTCGTATAATATAAAATTTAAGTAATGGTATAATTTTAATGGCTAGACGCATAACTGTAAACTTAAGTGACACTATTAACACTTGGAGAATAAAGACAAATGCTCTCAGTCTTTTGATAGGTGATTTAGACAATTTATCTTCTGAATTTACTGGTCATGATTCTGATTTTGTAGAAGCTATGAATTTTGCATTTGATAAAAAAGGCCTCTACTCAGCAGGTCTTGGAATAACCAAGTCGACTAGTGGAGATTCTTCAGGTGTATTTAATGTTTTAGCTGGAACTGGATTAACTCAAGATTCAAATGGTTTAAGTATAGGCCCCGCTCCGGGAAATACAATTAAAGTTAGAGATGCAAATTCTGCCGGAGTTTTGTCTGATAAAGAAGTTACTGATCAGCAAATTTTAATTGGTAATGGCAATGGTTTTACATCCGCTGCTTTATCTCAAGATGTTCTTATGACAAATAATGGCATTGTTACGATTCAGCCTGACGTTGTTACTTATTCTAAAATGCAAAATGTTGTAGGTGCAAACAAAGTTCTTGGAAGTTCGACTGCAAATGGAATTATAACAGAAACTCAAGTACAAACTGGAATGATTGCAGATGACGCTATTACCACTGTTAAAATTCTAGATGATAACGTTACATATGCTAAAATCCAAGATGCAAGTGCTAATTCAATTTTAGTTAGAGACGGAGCTGCAGCTGGAGATATATCAGCAAAAACTTTAACAGATACTCAAATTTTAATTAATAATGGAGCAGGATTTACTGCTGCATCATTATCTGGCGATATTACAATGAATAATGCCGGAGTAGTAACAGTTGATCCATCAGTGATCGGGAGTGTAAGATTAGGTGGAAACGCGCCAACTTCACCTTCAAATGGTACAGCCTGGTTTGACGATGTAACAGCTGGAGAAATGTTTGTATATAGTGATAGTGCATCAAATTGGATACAGGTCACAGGGTCTATCACTTCTTTTTCAGCTATAAGTGGAACACCTCCAGCTGCACCTTTAGATGGTACTTTTTGGTTTGATGATGTAACAGACGGAGAACTATTCATTTATAGTGATAGTGCATCAAATTGGATACAAGTTACTGGATCAATCACTTCTTTTTCAACAATAGGCGCAACGCCTCCAGCTGCACCTTTAAATGGTACTTTTTGGTTTGATGACAGCGCAACTGGAGAACTGTTTATTTATAGTAATGAGGCATCAAATTGGATACAAGTTACTGGTGTAGTCGCTAATGTAGCATTTTCAGATTTAACAAGTACTCCAACTACCTTAGCAGGTTATGGAATTACTGATGCACCGTCAGTATTAACTGACCTAAGTATTACAGATGGAACAAGCGGACAAGTACTAACAACGGATGGTAGTGCTGGATTTACATTTACATCTGCATCAAGTAGTACAACCTTTAATGCCATTGGAACTTATTGTTTGGGGTTCTATACTGGACTTGGCATTCACAATGGAGGAGCTACTTTCTCAGGAAGTTCAATTGCTACTGCTAATACTTATGCCGGTAGTAGTGGCTGGAGTGGATCTAGTACTTCCACTTTATCAGGAACTTGGCGCCTTATGGGAAACATAGGCTATTATAATCAAGGCACCACTGCAAGTAACGCAAACGTATCTGGCAGTTTATTTGTGAGGATCTCATAATGACTATTACAATTACACAAGTGCGTAATGCACAATCACTTAACGCAGACAACACTCAAATGGATGTAGAAATTAATCATCCCGATTACGGTTGGATACCTTACACTTTGGACCCTAACGACACTGATACGACTATCGATAACAATGCTGTAATGTCTTTGATCAGCACAAACTTTACAGCTTATGTAGCACCTACTCAAGCAGAGTTAGATGCAGAACTTGAAGCAAATATAAGAAGTCAACGTGATCAGAAGTTAGTAGAAGAATTGGACCCTATAGTAACTAATCCTTTACGTTGGGCAGAACTTACATCTGATAAGCAAACAGAGTGGGCACAATATAGAACTGACTTATTAAATATACCACAACAGTCAGGTTTTCCTACAAATGTAACTTGGCCAGAGAAACCTGTATAGATATATAATCAGGAGAAACAAAAATGCCATATCCATTAAACCCGACAACAGGTGATGAATATATTTTAGGATCAAAAACTTGGAAATACAATGGTTCGCGCTGGGTAAAATTAGGACTTTCACAAACTGTATCTGCAGATGTAGCATTTTCAGATTTAACAAGTACTCCAACTACCTTAGCAGGCTACGGAATTCCAGATGTAGCATTCTCCGATTTAGCAAGTACTCCAACTACCTTAGCCGGCTACGGAATTACTGATGCTGCAAGTTCATCAAGTTCATCAGTTCCAGCCGGTACAGTAATTTATCACGCAGCTAACACTGCCCCTACAAATTTCATAAAAGCTAATGGTGCAGCTATATCAAGAACAACTTATGCTGATTTATTTGCTGCCATTGGTACAACGTTTGGCACAGGTGATGGGTCTTCTACTTTTAATGTACCTGACCTTCGTGGTGAGTTTCCCAGAGGTTGGGATGACGGCCGTGGAATTGATACCAGTCGAGCTTTTGGTTCTGCACAAGATGATGAACTTGAAAGACACGCTCACAGACAAATGCGGCATGGTGTTTTTGGTTCAGGTACCAATTATCCTTCAATAAATCAATATTTCGGCTATGCGTATAATAATTATTGGGCTAGTTCTGAAGCAAATGGCGGTTCAACAGGGTATACTGGTGGTACAGAAACCCGGCCACGCAACATAGCTTTGCTTGCTTGCATTAAATATTAAGGAGACATGAAGGTGAACGTATATCAAACTGACATAAATGGTGTTTTCGTAGGCGTTACTACGGCAGACCAAGACCCTTTAGATAGCACTAATTGGCTTATCCCAGCGGGTTGCGTAGAGACTGCTCCACCAACAATAACTGACAAGCAACTTGCTAAGTGGGATGGCACAAAGTGGGATGTAGAGAATATACCCGTTGTGGAACCTGACCCAGAGCCTGATGCACCAGAAGTTTCAGTCCGTTCAGAACGTAATGAACTGCTATTGACGTCAGATTGGACACAAGTTAATGACTCTCCTGTAGATAAGTCTACATGGGCGACATATAGACAGCTTTTACGAGACGTACCAAGTCAAGCAGGATTTCCAAACACAATTGTATGGCCCACTAAACCTGAATAGAATATGCGTAATTAGGAGAAACAAGAATGTCATATCCAACAAACCCAACGACCGGCGACACATATATTTTAAGTGGAAAAACTTGGAAATATGATGGTGCAAACTGGGTAAAATTAGGACTTTCACGAACCTTATCAGCGCCTGTAGCATTCTCTGATTTAACAAGTACTCCAACTACATTATCAGGCTATGGAATTACAGGTGATATTGATGCCGGAGGCAATAAAGTATTATTTGCAAACATGTATGCTACAGAAAGTGATTTGCCAAGTGCTACAACATATCATGGTATGTTTGCTCATGTTCATGCCACTGGTGCGGGTTACTTTGCTCACGCTGGCAACTGGATTAAACTAGCAAATCATGCAGACCTGAGTAGTGCATCTGCATCAGATAGCAGGCAAGACTTTGTAGCAGATGGGACAGTTGGTGCAAGGGCGGGAGTTTTTCTGACTCCAGACGGTAAGGTGTCTGCAAGCCCAGCTTATTTATTATCTGATTATGACCAAATATCCGATTTAGGAACATTGCAAAATGCAGGGTCGGGCGGCGTGCCTTATTCAGGGGCCAGTGGCTGCTCTGCTTTTTCTACACAAGACAACAAAATTGTTAGTATTATGAAAAACGTACTTGGTACTACTTCTATAAACATGCAATATTTAGTAAGTACGTTGGCAGCAGATGGCACATTATCTCACGGCACTCTTACAAACTTCAATACTAGCAGCTTCCCCTTTATAAACGCTATTAACATGAAATATAATGCCGCTATAAACAGGTTTATTTGTTGGGGTGGAAACGGCTATGGCTCTGGTTCAACAGGTGCATCTGCTGCTAAACAATTTGTTGCTATAGGAACGCTAGATGCAAGTAACAATACCGTTGCTTGGACATTCACTAATGTTACTGCTTATGCTTATGCGTCAGCCGCAAGCAGTAATATAGCCTACAACACTTATGAAAATACTTTTGATTATTGTCCTTTTGCTGTTGCTACTGACGGAAGCCACATGGCTGTTGTAGCAACAGGCTACTATACTAGCGCCGCAGAATCCCAAGCCTCTATGAGAGCTTTTTCTATAGATGCAAGCAACAACACTGTTTCTGCTGGCTCTTGGGTGGCTGTGACACAAGACGGTACTGCTGTAAAAGGAAACTATGGGGATTCCAAAAGCATAACTTGGCACAACGGTACTTCACAGTATATTGTTCAGTTTTATGGCGGGAATGTATACAGCATAAATAGTAGCACTTATGCCTCTTACCTTAATGCAACCGCTTATTGGTTGGCAACAGTGAGCGGAAACACTATCTCCCAAGTTACTTCAAGCAGTGTTTTTAAAACGGACGCAGCCGTACCGCCTCTTGGCGGCGGCGCAAGTGGTGGCAATAATCCCTATAACAAGACAGTAACGTGGACCCCAACTGATAACGCTAATGTTTTATGGGGGATTAGTGGGGTTCTTAGTTATAATGCTGGAATTGTATTGCACAGAATTACAATAGGTAGTGGCACTCTTGGATCATACAGCCGATCAACAGGGTCTATTCTTCTTAGAGATAAAGCACTTTCAAGCACAAATGAGGTTAGTGATGGTGGGAATAAGACTAATCAAGTAAGACCAATTGCTGTAGGCTCTGGAACTGCCAATCCTAAGTGGCTTTTAAATTTTTTAAACGCTGACGTTACTATTACGGGTTTATTAAGTACGGCTAAATGGACTGCGGAAATTACATACAACAGTTCGTCACTTGGCGAAGTTACTATTTCAGAGTCAACAACCCCATCGACCACACAAGCCTTTGATCCTACTGGGGCATTGCAATACTACCCTTCAGGGGGCAATTGTTGGACTTATGATTCTAACAGAAATCAGGCTGTTGCAATTGGAACAACCTGTCTTTCTGATGGCACAGCCGTCCAGAAATACGTTACAGCAGTTGCAGTAAAAACGGGTGCTAGGGGTTCCCTTAATAAGCCTATTGGTTTGAATGATAGTTCATCTAGCGTGTCAGATGGCAATACAGTGACAACGGCAATGCTGGGTAGTGTGGTGTCGGGCTTTAGCGGTTTAAGTATAGGCTCAAACATAATCGTGAATGGCATCTCTGCTGGTAAAGCTATTAGCGCAACTAAGGTATTCGTAACTGCGGATGGAGAGGGAGGATAAATAAATGTATGTTCCAGAAAATTTACCTGTGTTTTATATTTGGTACTCTAATTACGATAGTCCCGACAAGCCACCGCAGGAACCAGAATCTTGGATGTATGCTTTTAAAGTTTGGCGCAATTTAAAATTAAGTGAAAGTGATTTTATGGCTTTAGGTGATACACCAACAATGTCGACGAATTGGGCAACATATCGACAGGCTTTGCGTGATTTACCATCTCATGCAAATTATCCTAAAGATTTAATTGAACCCACATTTGTACCTCTAGACCCTAACGGAGAATAAGGATAAACTAATGTCTAAAATATTTTATAACAAAGAAACAGGTCTTGGTGCAGTATTTGATAATTCTGCAAACATAAGTGATTGGCCTGATTTTCAAGAAAGTGTTGTAGTTGCAAATGAAATACAAGTACGGTCACAACGAGACAAACTACTAGAATCATCTGATGAAATGGCTTTAGCTGACCGCATAACAGATGAGTGGCGCACTTATCGACAAGCCTTGAGAGACTTGCCTGCACAAGATGGTTTTCCGACAAATGTAACTTGGCCCTTTAAGCCTGTATAGATATATAATCAGGAGAAACAAAAATGGCATATCCAACAAATCCCACGTCTGGTGACACATACACTTTAGGATCCAAAACTTGGACATACAATGGTACGAACTGGGTTAATCAGGCAACATTTGCATCCGGTAGTAGTGCTGGTGTAGCATTTTCCGATTTGACAAGTACACCAACTACCTTAGCCGGCTACGGAATTACTGATGGCGGTTCAGGCGGTGGTGGTAGCGGTGGCGCCGGTGGTTTAAAGTCTGTGCAGGTCTTTACATCATCAGGCACATGGACACGACCTTCGGGCATAACTAAAGTCATGGTTTACGTTACCGGCGGCGGGGGTGGTGGAGGTTTGTATGCAACAGGCCTTGACGCATCTACATCGATAAAGCTTATTGATGTGAGCGGGATAAGCACTGCAACAATCACAGTCGGCACCGGCGGCGCCGGTGCGGCGTACGGCTCAACAGGAAGCGCCGGTGGCGCATCAAGCTGGAGTGATGGTACAAACACAGTAACAAACACATCAGGCGGCGATTTAAACTTATCAAATGGTCGTTTTGACGCTGGATCAAGCCAAGGCGCTATCAAAACGACTGGTGGCTTCTGGGGTGGTACTTACGGTCAGGGTGGCACAAGAGGCAGCGATCCCGACGAAGGTGCCAATATCCCCGGTGGCACAGGTACAGACGGCATAGTCTATGTCGTAGAGCATCAAACGATATCTGGCTCCTCTGGCGGCGGTGGCGGTAGCGGTGGTGGTGAGCAAACATTCACGGCTACAGGTGCAATCACCGCTGGTCAACCCGTTGGGCTTAATCCAAACGGCACTATTAGCACGGCTTCCGCAAATCAAAGTGGTTTATTAAGTGGCGGCTCATCAAATACAGTTTATCTGCCTAGAATGGATTATGACACTAACGCAAATAAATTAGTAGTTTGTACGCAGGGACCGGCTAGCGGATACTCGTCATATGTAGAAATTGCAGACCCAGCGGCAGATTTAACCGCGACATTCGGAACGCCCGTAGTGTCACGGTCTGCAAACACATCTAATGCAACTCCAGCTTTTGACCCTGCCACGGGCAGAACAAATATTTTATTTGTTGCAGAAAGAAGCAATACACAGTGGCTCTACGCTGTTAGTGGCGTTGTCAGTGGCACTTCAATGACCTTTGGCTCAGTGGCAACTGGAACCTACAACGCTAACGGAGATATAACTAATCCTGCTTTTATAAACGCAGGGTCTTATAAGTCGGTTGCGGTAGCTCGACAAGATACGAGCAACGCAGGGTTGGGCAGTAGTGGTAATCAAGGCACGGTATATGTGCTGACGACCAGCGGAACGTCTATTAGTTTCGGCAGTCCTGTTTTGCTCGACGCTGGCGTAGAAACGAACAACCGCCACGGTGCTGTTTATGATAGTAATGCGGATAAGGTTGTAATTTTTTACAAAGACGAAAATGCAACAAGCTATGCTAGAGTTGGAACGATCAGTGGGACGTCCATTAGCCTTGGTACAAGAGTTGCATTTTCTTCAACCACATTCCAAATGGGAAACAGTCAAGCATACCCGTGCTTTGATACAAACTCTAATAAAATTGTTCTAGCAACGAAGAACGAAGTTACTCAAAAGCCCAGTGTCATAGTTGGCACGGTTAGCGGCACAAGCATAAGTTTTGGCACACCCGTTGTTATAAACGATGCTGCTGCTGATTCTGGTACTATGTACGCCGCGTTTGATAGCACAACAAACACAGTATTAATATCGTATTATGTTACGTCAGGTGATCCAGGTTACTGGCTTCAAAGAGTTAAAGTCAACGGCACGTCCGTTGATGTTGGCGATAAAATTTCTCTATCTTCAAACTCTATAACTGGGCCGGTACGGTACGCAGATGACATAGACAGAATGATTGTGTTAAAAGGAAATGACACCAGCGATGGATCATTTGCTATCACCAATCCAAGTGCGCCCACATATGTTGGACTTGCTAAAGAAAATATCTCTGACGGTGCGACCGGGAAGGTTACTGTAGTTGGTGGTATAAACGAGAGTCAATCAAGCCTAATCACAGGTTTTCCATACGGACTTTCTCCGACAAGCTCAACAATTGGGGTTGGTCCTTCAAACAAGATTGGCACTGCTTTATCGGCTACTAAAATTTATCTATCGGAAGGATCAATTTAATGAAAACTTTATGCAGAGATAATATTTCCTACCACATGTTTGCAGACAACAAACCTGTGACAATTAATAGTGTAAACGTTGTTGTGGGAGACCCAGTAGAATATTACATTGGCGATCTTAACAGTTCTAATTGCGTTTTACACACGGGTGTCACAGAGCCTAATGGCTACGTTGCAGGAGGCAAGCACATGTTTGATGGCACAACATGGTCTATAAATCCTAATTGGGTTGGACCCCGCGCAGAAGAAACGGAGTAAGAACAGATGGCAATGTCCGACTTTATTATTAAGGAACAAGCAAATGACACATTATGATAAAGTATTTTATTCTCAAATGCAAAATATTTCTGTCGCAAATACTGTTCTTGGAAGTTTAACTGCAAATGGAATCATAACAGAAACTCAAGTTTTTAATGAAATGATTGCAGATGATGCAATAACATCAGTCAAAATTCCAGATGATGAAATCACATATGCTAAAATTCAAGATATGGATGCCAATTCAGTTTTAGTTAGAGATGACGCTGCAGCTGGTGATGCATCATCTAAAATGCTATTAGATACTCAAATTTTAATTAATAACGGCGCAGGGTTTACTGCAGCTTCTTTGTCTGGTGATGTTACAATGACTAATACAGGAGTTGTAACTGTATTAAAATTAAACAAAGCAATAATTAATATTAATATTAATAAAAAGAATATCGATATTAATAAAAAAAATATTGCTACTAATACAGATAATATTAATAGTAATACTAAAGCAATTGAAAATATTAATCTTCCATCAGGAAGTATTATGGCTTTTTCAGTTGGAATAGAACCCAAAGGCTGGCTAGAATGTGATGGTTCAGGTATCGATAGAAAATTATATTCAAATTTATTTTCTGCAATTGATATTAAATACGGAATAGGTGATGGCACTAACTCCTTCAATGTTCCAGATTTTAGAGGTACTTATATAAATGATATTGAGGTAATGTACTGCATTAAAATATAAGGAATTAATTATGACATTAATATATAATTATGATAAAAAAACTAAAGTATATACCAATACAACTACTGCAAAACCATGCCCTTTAGGAGGTAATGATCGTATTCCAGCTCACGCAACTACAATTCCTATTCCAAATCTATCAGATAAAGAATGCGCAGTTTGGGATGGATCTGCTTGGACTATAGGCCCTGATTTTAGAGGAACCGTATATTGGATAAATCATTATGAATCTAAAACTATAACAGAAGCTAATATTGACATCCCTTTTGACGCATATCTTACTCAGCCATTTGTACCACCAGAAGAAGGATCGACTAAAGAAAAACTTGCTGCTTATGAATTAGCAATGCAAAAAGCAATAGATGATAGAAACGAACGAATTCGCTCAAATCTAGAATCTATTGCTAAACTATAGTTAATTAAATGCTACTTTAACAACAGTACCATTTGGATCAAACATAGTACTAACTCTGTTGACTTTGCAATTAGTACTGGTTCTACATTTCCACCATTCTTCAGCTTCTTCTTGAGTGTCAACTATTATTTTAGACCACTCAAGAGGACCTTCAGTTCTAGGTTTTCCTGTAGTTTCATCGAATTGCCTAACGCTGAATTGTCCTCTAAGTGTCCACATAATATTTCCTTTATCATTTGTTATATTTTTTATAACACATTTTAGAGTAAATGTAAAGGAGTATTTTCAATTTTTTTTATTTTATTTCCACATAAATAAAGGGCGCCCGAAAGCGCCCTTGGTAGTTATTCTTAGAGAGAGGTTGGTTCCTCTCTTTTTTCTTATGTGTCGAGGATATTGTCGACGCGGAAGATTCTGTAGTACTGGTTAGTCTTTGCATCAGCAAGACCGTTTGCTGGAGCGTTTCCAACAAATGGGTTTGATACCATACCATAACGAGTTTTAAACCCGATACGTGGCTGGAAGTCATTCTCACCTACGGCACGGACCATAGTCAGCGGTACGTATGGGCAATAGAAGAGACCTGCGTCATAAGCATTGGTACCTTTGTATCCAACGTTAATATAGTCTACAGTTGCATACGGATCGATGTATACTTTGGTACGACCATTAAGAACACCAGCAAAAGTATTACCAGTATCGTCAACTGTCAGGCTATCTTTCAGAGCTGGAGCATAGTCCAACATTCCAGTAGCAGACAAGCAAGAAGCAACATCAGAAGAAGTAATGATGAAGTTACCACGACCTCTACGAGT
>MDTG01083412.1_pt1 | contig 16214 bp, 14 predicted proteins | sample 811421 | NCBI WGS metagenome assembly MDTG01 (sample SAMN05326645, study PRJNA326480) | marine metagenome | isolation source: seawater | place: Pacific Ocean: South East | collected 2011 | reverse complement strand
GATGAAATAGGTAAAAAAGAAGAGAAATTAATATCATATATGAACACTAAACTACAGGAAATTCCTGATTTAATTCAATATGGTGTCCTCCAAAAAGTCGCACCAATTTTCGCATTTAATATAAAAAATATACATCATTATGATGTCAGCACATTATTAGCTCAAAATAATATTTTAGTTAGATCTGGCCAGCTCTGTAATCAGGATTTAATGAATCATTTAAATATTGATGGATGTATACGGGCATCATTAGCTTTTTATAATAATTCGGATGAAATTGATAAATTTATAGCTGTTTTGAAAAAAATAATTTCGTTTTTAAAATAAAATGATTGAAGTAATTGAAAAAAATATAATTAACGACTTTTCTTTATTTTCATCTTGGGAAGAAAAGTATGAGTATATTATATCATTAGGGCGTGAACTACCTCCCCTAAAAAAAATTTATAAATCTGAAAAAACCCTCATTAAAGGTTGTCAGTCAAAAGTTTGGTTGGCATGTGAATATAAAGATCGTAAATTGTATTTTTTTGGAGATAGTGATGGATTAATTACTGGGGGTATTGTTGCACTAGTTATTAAGCTATATACAAAATCTAATCCACAAGAAATTATTAAAAATGACATGACTTTTTTTTCTAAAATTGGCTTAGATGAACACCTATCTATGACCAGAGCAAATGGTTTACATGCTATGTTAAAAGTTATTAAAAATTATGCTTTAAAATACGAAAAAAAATGAGTGAAAATCTACAAAAATTAGGTGAAGATGTGGTCAAAGTGTTATGCGAAATTTATGATCCTGAAATACCAGTTAATATTTATGAATTAGGATTAATTTATGATGTTAAAATTAGTGACAATTGCGAAGTTAAAATTTTAATGACATTCACCGCGCCCAATTGCCCTGTTGCAGAAACATTACCAGTTGAAATAAAAGAAAAAGTTGAAACGATTCCAGAAATTATTAAAGCAACAATAGACATTACCTGGGATCCTCCCTGGCAAAAAGACATGATGTCGGAAGAGGCGAAATTAGAATTAGGTTTTTTATAAATATGAATCAGGGTATTAAAAATAAGATTGACGAGGCAGGACTAATAACATTGGACTTAACGGTGTTTGAGGTGCAAGGAAAGAGGGTTTCTATAGATTTAGCTGATTGGCTTGATAATGATTTTATTATTAAAGAAGCCTCTTTTAAACAAAAAATTAAAGATTATAACTGGAGTGTAATGCAAGATGCTTTTGTGGCTATTTTTTGCTCTAAAGATGTTATTATTCCACCTTGGAGCTATTTATTGATGCAAACAAAGCTTCTTACTATTGCTAGAGAAGTTTTTTTTTCTGATATTCACACGATGAATTTATTGTTATTTCAAAAAAAATTAAATAAACTCGATTTAAAAGAGTATAAAAATAAAAGGGTGTTTCTTAAGGTTTGCTCTGGAAACACCGTTCCACTAGAAGGTCTTTCAATGTGTGTAAATAAACTTATGCCACATGTAAAAAGCTTATTTTATGGAGAGCCCTGTTCTAGTATTCCATTAATTAAAAATTAAATTATCATGAAAAATATTTTTACTATCATATTGGTTTTGTCAATATTTATACCCACACACTCATCAGCTGATGAGGGCATGTGGCTTCCAATGTTTATTAAACGATTAAATATTAATGACATGCAATCAAAGGGCCTGCAATTAACTGCGGAAGAGATATATAGTGTTAACACAGCCTCTTTAAAAGATGCTATTATAAGTTTTAATGGCTATTGTACCGGTGAAGTCATTTCACCTAAAGGTTTAATTCTTACTAATCATCATTGTGGTTTTGATGCAATTCAAAATCATAGCTTAAGTGGTAATGATTATTTAGGAGAGGGCTTTTGGGCCAAGAGTTTTAATGAGGAGCTCCCAAACGAAGGTATGTTTGTAGACTTTTTAATTAGAATGGAAGATGTTACTCGGGAGGTTTTAGACAGTGTTGATTATGATACGGAAGAAAATGTTAGAAATGAACTGATTTCTAAAAGAATTAAAGATATAAAAAATCGTGCAATCGGAGATTCTAATTATTGGGCAGAAATTAAGCCTTTTTTTGGTGGAAATGAATACTATTTATTTATATATGAAAGATATAATGATGTCCGATTGGTGGGTGCACCTCCTGAATCAATTGGAAAATATGGTGGTGATACTGATAATTGGATGTGGCCAAGACACACCGGTGATTTTGCTTTTTTTAGAGTTTATACTGCTCCCGATGGAAGTCCTGCAGAATATAACGAAGAAAATATTCCTCTAGTTCCAAAGCATCATTTGCCTATTTCGTTAGATGGTGTTGATAATAATGATTTCGCTATGGTTATGGGTTATCCTGGGGGCACTGATCGATATTTATCGTCATTTGGTGTGAAATCTGCAATAGAAACCTATAATCCAACAGTTGTTGATGTAAGGGAGGCAAAGCTTGATATTTTAAATAAGTATATGCGAAACGATCGAGAAGTTAACATAATGTATGCAAGTAAAAAGGCAAGAATATCGAATTATTGGAAATATTATATTGGACAAACAAGGGGTTTAAAACGACTAAATGTATATAAAAAGAAAAAAGATTTAGAATCGAAATTTAGTGTTTTTGTAAATTCTAACGAGAACAATAAAAGAATATATGGGAATGTTTTGGCGGATATTGAGGCGGCAAATGTAGAGTTGGGAAAAACCACCCTGTCAAGAATATATTTAAATGAAGCAGCATGGTCCGGCCCTAGTTTTATAAAGCTCGCAAGAAGATCCGAGTCTTTACTGCGAGCACTTGATGGTGATGATAAATCTAAAATAGTTGTAGCACTAGATAAGTTTACGGAGCAAGTTTCTATTGGCTTTGAAGAATATAAAAAAGAAATAGACAAAGAAATTTTTGTAAAAATGATGGAGATGTATTTTGAGGGAGTGCCTAAAAACCAGTTGCCGCCCGCAATTGACTCATTGCAAAGAAAATATCGTGGTAATTTCCAAAAATGGGGAAATGCTCTATATGAAAAATCTATTTTTGTTGACGAAGAAAAAATGAATAACTTTTTAAATTCCATTAATACTAACTTCGGTGATGTTGCAGCTTCCATAATTAGAAAAGATCCAGCATTTAAATTACAAAAATCTATCTTAACTAATTATTTTCAAGTAATCCGTCCTCAAAATATGGCTCCACAGGAATCTCTTAATATGGCTAATAGACTATATATTGATGGGCTTCGCAAAATGAATCCCAAGAAAAATTTCTATCCAGATGCAAATTTTACAATGAGATTAACATATGGAAGTGTTGGTGATTATAACCCTGGCGATGCTGTGCACTACGACTTTATAACCACATTGAGTGGGGTGATGGAAAAAATGGATAACGACAACCCCGAATTTATCGTTCCTAACAAATTATTAGAACTATACAACCAAAAAGATTACGGTAAATATGGAAATGGTGATGAAACCTTAAATGTTTGTTTTATTTCTAATAATGATATAACTGGGGGAAATTCAGGTTCACCAGTAATTAATGGTGATGGACATTTAATTGGGTGTGCCTTTGATGGTAATTGGGAGGCTATGAGTGGTGATATTGCATTTGAAGATCAGCTTCAAAGGACAATTTCAGTTGATGTTAGATATATTTTGTTTATCACCGATAAATTTGCTGGAGCAAGTAATATTATTAATGAATTAACATTAATTTCAAAAGGTGAAAAAAAGAAAAAAAAGAAAAGACTTCCCACTTATAGTGAAGCATGGATCTCTAATAACATGGGAATTAAAACAAGATATGCTAACAAGGCAGCATTTGTAGCAGATGCTAAATTGTGGTGGATAAAACAATCAAATTAATTTTTTAAATTATATTGAGAATTTTGGATCTAGCCATTTTAACAGAAAAAAGATATCTACAAAAGCAACCGGGGAACTCTTATGTTGAAAATATCTTTAAAGAAGATGGTCTTATACAAAATTCCTTGGAGTCAATCGGCATCAAATGCTCTCGAGTTGCTTGGGATGATAATTTTAATCCATCTCTATTTAGATATGCATTGTTTCGAACGACCTGGAATTACTTTGATGAATTAAACAATTTTATTAATTTTTTGAAAACATGTCAAAATAGAGTTTCCCTTATTAACTCTCGTGAACAAATATTATGGAATCTAAATAAAAAATACCTGTTGGAATTACAGTTTTCTGGAATCAATATTCCAGCAACACATTTTGTTAAGAAGGGTGAATCTTGTGATTTTATACAAATATGTCGTGATTACAATTGGGAGGATGTCGTAATAAAACCCTGTGTTTCTGCAGCGGCATGGAATACTCATCATATTAAAAAAATAAATTCAGAAGCAAATAATGTGTTTAAAAATCTAGTAAAAGATCACGATATGTTGATACAGGTTTTTCAAAAAAATATTTTAATTTTTGGCGAGGTGTCAATAATGTTGATTGGTGGTCAATATTCACATGCTGTTTTAAAAAAAGCTAAAAAAGATGATTTTAGGGTACAGGATGATTTTGGTGGCACGGTTGCACAATATAGTCCTTCATTTCAGGAAATCCAATTCGCCGAAAATGTTATAAACCATATATCATTTAAGCCCATATATGCGAGAGTTGATATTATTTTGGATAATAATAATCGAATCGCTCTTTCAGAGTTAGAGTTAATTGAGCCAGAAATGTGGTTCCGTTTTTGTCCTTCTGCGGCAGAAAATATAGCACTGAAAATTAAAAGTCATATGGAATAAAAGATTTTAATATGCACGAGAATCATTACCTTCTATATAATACACAAATGATCTATTCGCCACCATATTACCGCCCGCAGTGGGGTAGTCTCCTGTGAAATACCAGTCTCCTGTGTGATTTGGTGATGCTTCATGTAAGCATTCCACGGTTTGGAATAAAACATCAAAATCCGTGGAAATATTATCAGTTTTTAATAACGATGCAATCTCATTTGAAATTTCTTGCTGTGTAAATGGAGCATATATTTCTTTTAAATGGTTTATCTGTTGTTCTTTTGGCTTTTTTTGAGCTGTTTTACATTTATTATATATTTCTGTTATGATTTTTTTCCCATCTTCTGTTCTGTTTAACAACGAAACTGCGGCCTTAAATGCAATAAAATCACCTAATTTTGCCATATCTATACCATAGCAATCTGGATATCTAATTTGTGGAGCAGACGATACAACAATGATCTTTTTTACATTTAGTCTGTCCAAAATTCTTAAGATACTTTTTTTCAAAGTAGTTCCTCTAACAATACTATCGTCTAAAATAATTAATGTGTCTGTTTTTTTTGAAACACCATATGTAACATCATAAACATGCCCAACCAAACCATCTCTATCATTGTCTGCAGTAATAAATGTTCTTAATTTTGCATCCTTCACAGCCATCTTTTCAACTCTTATTTTTTGACTTATAATCTGTTTTAAAGCTTCACTTTGACCACTTAATAATAAAGATTTTTTTTCACTATTCAATTTATCTTCTAAATTTGATACTAGTCCTAAAAAAGCTGTTTCAGCTGTATTAGGTATGTATGAAAATACTGTATTCTTAAGATCGTGATTAATTTTTGACAAAACCTGGTTGGTTAAAAGTGAACCCAGCTTTTTTCTTTCGCTATATATTTCATAATCATTACCTCTTGAAAAATAAATTCTTTCAAATGAGCAGGCTTTTCTATTTTTTTTCTCAATAATTGTATTAAACTCAATTTGACCATTTTTTTTAATAATAATAGCTTCTCCTCTTGGTAATTCATGAATTTCTTTTGCATTTACATTAAATGCTGTTTGAATTACGGGCCTTTCGGATGTTACTACTGCTATCTCATCATTAATATAATAATATGCTGGGCGAATACCATTTGGATCTCGCAATGCAAAAGCATCTCCATGTCCAAGCAGGCCCGATAACACATAGCCTCCATCCCATTTTTTAGATGCATTTATCAGTATTTTAGAAAGATCGATGTTATTTTCAATTAATTTTGAAATTTCAATATTAGAAAGATTATTTGATTTGTATTGACTGTAAAGTCTGGCATTTTCTTCATCGGTAAAATGGCCTATTTTTTCTAAAATTGTAACCGTATCGGATTTTTCTTTTGGGTGCTGCCCAAGCTCAATCAATTGATTAAAAAGTTCTTCTACATTTGTCATGTTAAAGTTGCCGGCCAACACTAAGTTTCTAGATTTCCAATTATTTTGCCTTAAAAAAGGGTGGCATTGTGTTATGTTATTGGTTCCATAGGTTCCATATCTTAGGTGACCCAAAAACAATTCGCCCATAAATGAACAATTGTTTTTTAACCAAATCGGATCATTGAAATTGGTAGGATATGTTTTTTTGATTTTTTTAAAGTTTTCGCTTATTTTTAAAAAAACATCTTGTATTGAATTTTGTTCCACAGACCTCCTTCTACTAATGTATGGTTTGCCCGGCACAGCATCTAATTTAATATTAACTAGTCCGGCTCCATCCTGTCCCCTATTAACCTGTTTTTGCATTAACAAATACATTTTATTTAAACCATACAGTGCTGTTCCATACTTCTCTTGATAGTAATTTAAGGGTTTTAGCAGTCTTAATAGGGCAATTCCGCATTCATGTTTTATGTGATCACTCATATATAATGTTTGTTATATTAAAAAATCGTTCTTGTTTACACCTAGCCAATCTAATACATTTTGATGCCATATTTTTTTTCCATCTTCCCCTGTTAGGGTGCCTATTTCTATAGCATAATCTAAAACTCTACCGGGATACGATGTTCCAACACCGTCTATTTCACCTAGCGGAAAAGGATCATCTATTCCTATTATTATTTGATTAACACCCACACGTTTCTTTAATAATTCTAAGGTGTGTGCATCGTGTACCAATGTGTCAAAATATATATTTTTATGTGCTAATGTTTTTCGAGGATCCTGTAGATTTTTAAAAATATCTGGACGAGCATCAAAACCCTGAATTCTTCTACCATAATTAGCTATTCCCAACATGCCACCATGTGCAAAACTGGTTCTTATATTTGGATATTTGTTTGGCAAGTCTCTAAGTGTAAAAACATGCAGTGTGTCTGCACATTGAGCCATCATCCAAACTAAATGAAATCTCCAATAGTCGTTTTTTAAAGCAATCATTTTTTCACCATCATATGGATGAATTTGAATCGCTAATTTATGCTTATTCGCCATTTCAAATATTGGGTCCACATCTGCCTCTGCAATAGAAACCCACTCATTGTTTTTATTTAAAAAGTGTGTGGGTAAACAAAGTAGTTTTAAGCCCAATTCATTTACACACCTATCAATCTCCTTTAATGCATGATCCATGTATAGTGGTTGAACTACAAATCCACATGTGAACTTCTTTGGGTAGTCGTTTTGAACTGATGCATTAAAATCATTTTGAAACCGAATTCCATCAACACAGTCTTGCTTTTTCCATCCATTACAATATAACTGTGAAAGACACAACATGACACCATGGTCTATGTTGTGTTGATTCATCCATTCTAATTTTTCTTTAATAAAAAACCCTGGATTACTAATTGGTCTAGACCAGCTTCCCTGTCTCATAAACTTTTTGTTTTTATCAATCCAAAAAAGTTTTTTTTCTTTCATGAAATTTGGAATCTGAAAGGGCTCTGGAAGTATGTGTCCATGTCCATTTATTCTCATAATGTAAATGTCGTTTTATATATATAATGTATAACCATAAAGTTCAACTAATCTAAATATATCGTTTGTCTACATCCATAACCTCTCCAGAAACAGGGCAAGTTCTTAGTTTTTCACTACTATAGAATTTTTTAAAAATCGGTAAAAAATCTTTTTCGATATTGGTTAAGTGAAAATACTCTTCGTATAATAGTGCATTTTCTTTTTCTGAAAACCACATTAAACCATCTTTATGGGTGTCTTCCCTTTTTCTTTCAATGACAAGGCCTATCGAGTTGGCTGGCCTTGCTGGAGAGTGGGGTATTTTTGGGGGTAACAAAAACATTTCACCTTCTCTTATTTCAACATCTACTCGTTTGCCGTTTTGCTGAGTTTTCACTATAATGTCTCCTTCAATTTGATAAAATAATTCTTCTGTTTCATTATAGTGATAATCCTGACGAGCATTAGGGCCTGCCACCACCATAACAATAAAATCGTCCGCATCTACATATAGGTTTTTGTTTCCAACAGGGGGTTTTAATAAGTGTCTATTGTCACTAATCCATTTTGTTAGATTAAAGGGTGCTTTGATGTTTTTCATTTAAAAAATATTTTTTATTTAATCTGATTTTTGATAACTAAAATGTAGCTTTAAATTAGTTATATTTGAAACAATATGGAAATAAATCTAAAAAATAAAACCGCTTGGGTGTTTGGTGGATCAAGGGGCATTGGTCGAGCTATCGCTATAAAACTTGCTGAATCAGGAGCAAATATTTTGTTGATTTCTAGAAATAGAATGGCTTTGCAAAAAACACAAGATGAACTCTGCACTAAATTTGGCCAAGAACATGATAGCATATCATTAGATATGTCTGATGTTGAATCTATTTATACAAAATTAAATAACTATATAAATTTAAATAGTGTTGATATTTTAATTAATAATTCAGGTGGCCCAGAGGGTGGATTAGCACATACGGCTGAACTGGATGAATATACATCGGCTTTTCGTCAACACATTCTATCGGCTCAAACCGTGAGTAAAATTGTTATTGGGGTAATGAAAAAAAAACGATTTGGAAGAATTATAAATATAATTTCTACATCTGTGAAACAACCCATTGAGGGTTTGGGTGTGTCGAATACGATTCGTGGAGCAATGGCAAATTGGGCAAAAACTTTAGCAACTGAATTGGGATCATATCAAATTACTGTCAATAATATTCTTCCTGGTGCCACCCAAACTAATAGACTCATAGAATTAATTCAAAAAAAAGCAATAAAAAATCACTGTGAAGAAAATACTATAGCTGAAAAAATGAAAAGCTCAATTCCACTAGGAAGATTTGCTATGCCTGAAGAAATTGCTTATATGGTGGTTTTTTTATGCTCTAATTATGCTGATTATATAACTGGAATTAATGTCCCTGTTGACGGTGGGCGAACAAAGTCTTTGTAATGAAAAAATTATTGAACTATATTGATGGAGAACTTGTTCCACCTATAAATAAATTATATCTAGAAAACCTTAGTCCTACCAATGGGGAGGTGTACTCTTTAGTTCCTGATAGCAATTCTCAAGATGTTAAATTAGCTATGGGGGCGGCTCGAAAAGCTTTTAAAAATTGGTCCGAACAAAAAAAAGAATATCGATATAATTGGATGATGAAGCTAGCAAAAGCTATTGACGAACACTCAAAAAAATTAATAATAGCAGAAAGTTACGATAATGGTAAGCCGGAGTGGTTGGCGGAACAGGTTGACATACCTCGTTGTTCTGCTAATATTCGTTTTTTTGCAACCGCCATGTTACATTTTGATTCAAAATGTTATGATATGGGTAATGATGGATTAAATTATACTTTGAAGCATCCTATTGGTGTTGCTGGTTGTATTTCTCCCTGGAATCTACCACTCTACCTTCTAACGTGGAAAATTGCTCCTGCAATTGCCACCGGTAACACTGTTGTAGCAAAACCCTCTGAAATCACACCATACACGGCTTATTTGTTTTCTGAAATTTGTAAAAAAATAAATTTTCCAAAAGGTGTTATAAACATTGTGCACGGTAAGGGTGTGTCTGCTGGTGCTGCCGTTGTTGAATATGCTGATGTTGTTTCTTTTACCGGGGGTACTGAAACAGGAAAGGTGGTCGCCACAAGTGCAGCAAAAGAGTTTAAAAAATGCTCTTTAGAATTGGGGGGGAAAAACCCAACTGTTGTTTTTAGTGATTGTAATTTTAACTCTACAATTGATGTCGCTGTAAAATCTGCTTTTTTAAATCAAGGGCAAATATGTCTGTGTGGTTCACGATTATTCATAGAAAAAAAAATATATAGTAAATTTAAATCTGCTTTTTTAAAAAAATTAAAAAACTTACGTGTTGGTGACCCAAAAAACCCAAAAAACAATTTAGGTGCAATTGTTTCTTATGATCATTTAGAAAAAATTATTTCTATAATTGAGTTGGCAAAAAAAGATGGTGGGAAAGTTTTATTTGGGGGCAAAAGATTGTTTTTAAAAAAAACCCTGAAACAGGGTTATTATTTAAGTCCAACTGTTATTGAGGGGTTAAGCTATAAACATATAGTAAATCAAGAAGAAATATTTGGTCCGGTGGTGACACTTATACCTTTTGAGGGTGAAAAAGATTTAATAAAAATGTGCAATAGTACAAAATATGGTCTTTCTGCATCTGTTTTTTCGGAAAATATTTCAAAAGCGCATCGTGTAGCTGCAAAAATAGATGCGGGTTTAGTTTGGATTAACACTTGGCTTTTAAGAGATCTTCGGGTTCCATTTGGGGGGGTTAAACAGTCTGGTTTGGGTCGTGAGGGCGGGTTTTACTCTCTTGATTTTTTTACTGAATCTAAAAATGCGTGTGTGAAGATTGAAAACTGAGTAAATAAATAATATATTTAAACTTAATAAATTATACAATGAAGGCTCATTTTACATCAAATAAAGCACCCAATCCTGTTGGAAGTTATCCGCATGCAAAAAAAGTTGGTAACTTATTATTTTTATCCGGTGTTGGTCCAAGAAAAAAAAATAAAAAAAATATTCCTGGTGTAACACTCTCTAAAGATGGCGAAATTATTGATTATAATATTGAGCAACAATGTGTGTCTGTGTTTGAAAATATTAAGCTCATTTTAAATGATGCTGGCTCAAGTTGGAAGAATATTGTGGATGTCACTGTTTTTTTAACCAACATGAAAGATGATTTTGATAAATACAACACACTGTATAAAAAATATTTTTCGGAGCCATTCCCCACAAGGACCACGGTTGAGGTGAATTGCTTACCCACACCCATAGCAATTGAGTTAAAGGTAATTGCTACAATATAAATTTATATAAACTATGTTTCCCGAATATAAAAAACTAGACTTAGCTAGAATTTGTGATGAAATAAATTCCTTTTGGATAAAAAAGGAGGTTTTTGAAAAAAGTATAAAATCTAAAAGTGAAAATAATCGCTTTGTTTTCTACGAGGGGCCTCCCTCTGCTAATGGCATGCCTGGTATACATCATGTTATGGCTCGACTAATTAAAGATATTTTTTGTCGATACAAAACACTCTCTGGATACCGTGTAGAAAGAAAAGCTGGTTGGGACACACATGGGCTTCCTGTGGAGCTAAGTGTTGAAAAAGAGTTGAACATAAAGAAGGAGGATATAGGTAAGACCATCTCTGTGTCTGAATATAATGCGGCATGTAGAAAAACTGTAATGAAGTATACGGAAGTTTGGAATAAATTAACTGAAATAATGGGTTATTGGGTTGATGTTGATAATCCGTATATAACATATGAAAATAAATATATTGAAACTGTCTGGTATTTAATAAAAAAGCTATATGATGATTGTTTAATTTATAAAGGTTATACTATTCAACCTTATTCCCCTGCGGCTGGTACAGGCTTAAGTTCACATGAATTAAATCAGCCTGGGTGCTACAAGTTGGTTAAGGATTTAAGTGTAGTGGTTTTGTTTAAATTATTAAACCCAGAAAAATTAATAACTACAACAAAACGGGTTTTTTTTATGGCATGGACAACAACCCCGTGGACACTTTTTGCAAACACCGGTTTAGCTGTTGGTAAAAAAATCAACTATGTTTTTTTGGAAACCATCAACCCTTATACTTTAGAAGAAATAATAGTGATTTGTGCAGAAGATTGTGTGTCTAATATTTTTGATGAAAAAACAAAAAAAACTATCAAAAAAAACAAGAATTATTCTAATATTTATAATGAGGTTTTTACTTGTTCTGGCACCGATTTAGTTGATTTGAAATATGAACAATTGTTAAAATATGTTCAACCAATAGATGGTGAAAATGAAGCTTTTCGTGTTATTGATGCCGACTTTGTTAACACTAATGATGGAACAGGTATTGTTCATTTGGCACCAACTTTTGGTGCTGATGATTTTAGTGTAGCGAAAAGTTGTGGTTTACCTCTCATGCTGATTGCTGATTCCGAAGGTAATCGTGTCCCTATTGTGGATTTAAAGGGCTGTTTTGTTGATGGTTTAGGTGAGTTTTCTGGTCGTCCCGTGAAAAGTTCTTTTAGTGAAAAAATTAACGATTCTGTTGATGTTGATATTGTGGTGAAATTAAAAAAAGAAGGATTAGCTTTTAAAGCTGAAAAATATGAGCACAGTTACCCACATTGCTGGAGAACTGATAAACCTATTTTATATTACCCCTTAGACTCTTGGTTTATTGAATCAACTAAGTGCAAAAAAAGATTAATTGAAAAAAACAAACAAATAAACTGGAAACCAAAAAGTACAGGTGAGGGGCGTTTTCAAAATTGGTTAGAAAATATAAATGATTGGAATTTATCAAGATCTAGGTTTTGGGGTATTCCTTTGCCTATTTGGGTAACCGCTGATAAAAAAGAATCTATTTGTGTTGGCTCTGTTGAGGAGTTAAGGTTTCTGTGTGAGAATTCTGTGAATTCTGGTGTTATGAAAAAAAACCCCCTATTAAACTTTGTTCCTGGTGATATGTCAGACAAAAACTATAATGTTTTTGATTTACATAAAAATTGTGTGGACAATATTGTTTTAACATCCAAGAGTGGACAACCCATGTTTCGTGAAAGTGATGTTATTGATGTTTGGTTTGACTCTGGCGCTATGCCATATGCTCAGTGGCACTATCCTTTTGAAAACAAAGATTTAATTGATAAAAATTTATTTTTCCCTGCTGACTTTATTGCTGAGGGGGTTGACCAAACTAGAGGTTGGTTTTTTACACTCCATGCAATTGCCGTGATGTGTTTTGATAATATTGCTTTTAAAAATGTTATTTCTAACGGTCTCGTGTTAGATAGGTTTGGGCAAAAAATGTCTAAACGACTTGGTAACACTATCGACCCGTTTAGTGCTATTAGTGAGCATGGTGCCGATTCATTGCGTTGGTATATGATAACAAACTCTCAGCCCTGGGACAATTTAAAGTTTGATGTTGGGGGTGTTGTTGAGGTTAAACAAAAGTTTTTTAGCACACTATATAATACTTATTCTTTTTTTAGTTTATATGCAAATATTGATGGATTTAATTATGTGGAAAAAGATGTTTTAGATAGGCCTATTTTAGACAGGTGGATTCTTTCTGAATTAAATTCCCTTATTATTGTTGTTGAAAAACACTATGAGAACTATGAGCCCACAATGGCCGGAAGGAGTGTTCAAGATTTTGTTGTTGATAAATTGAGTAACTGGTATGTTCGATTATGTAGAAGGAGGTTTTGGAAAGGGGGGTATGATGCGGGAAAAATTTCAGCGTACCAAACACTTTATAGTTGTTTGTCTATTGTGGCGAAAATATCCTCCCCAATTGCTCCTTTTTTTATGGAAAGATTGTTTGTTGACTTAAATAATGTAACACTTGTTGAAGCTAGTGAGTCTGTTCATTTATCTGAATTTCCTTCACCCAACAAAAAACTTATTGACGAAAATCTTGAGCGAAAAATGAATCTAACAAAAGGGGTTTGTTCATTAGCTTTGTCTATTAGAAAAAAAGAAGGGATCCGGGTTAGGCAACCGCTCAGCTCTATAACCATTTGTTTAAACTCTGGTTGGGTTGATGATGATGTTTTTGTTGATTTGGTTAGGTCTGAAATAAATGTTAAAAAAGTAATATTTGCCAAAAACACCGATTCAATTGTAAAAAAGAAACTTGTTCCTAATTTTCCAATATTGGGGAAAAAGTTCGGGACCTTAATGAAATCTTTGACACATGCGATTTCTAAACTAGGGGATGCAGATTTGTTAGAATATGAGTCTTTTGGTAGGATTTTTATTTTAGTTGAAGAAAAAGAAATACTTTTAGAAGAGGGAGATTTGATTTTAAAAATGGAAGAAAAAGTGGGCTTTTTAACTGCTAAAAACCATAATGCCCTAGTCTCATTAAATACTAATATTTCTAATGATTTGCTTGGCGAGGGGTTTGCACGTGAGCTGGTTAATCGTGTTCAAAATATGAGAAAGGATCGAGGCTTTCTTGTAACTGATAAAATTAACCTATTATTGTTTGGTGAGAAATCTAATATTGATATTATTGTGGAATATTTGGACTATGTTGAAAATGAGGTTTTAGCAAAAAAAATAACGATTTGTGAAAAAGCACCTAAAAATTCTGTTGGTTTTGAATTTAATAATTATAAAATGTATATTGCAATAGAGAATGGTTAGGCTATGAAAAAAAGTGTTTCAAAAAGATATTCTAATGATGAATTAAATAATTTTAAAAAAATTATTTTAAAGAAAATTGAATCGGCAGAAGCTGATTTGAGTCTTTTAAAAGATTCGTATAGTAATGCATCATCTAACGGAACAGATGATACATATTCTTCATTTAAGTCGTTTGAGGAGGGTTCCGAAACCTTATCAAAAGAATCAAATACCATGTTGGCTGCTAGACAAGAAAAGTTTATTCGTGATTTACGAAATGCATTGGTTCGTGTAGAAAACAAAACATATGGGATTTGTAGAGAAACAGGTAAACTTATTTCTAAACAAAGGCTTGTCCTTGTGCCCCATGCAACATTAAGTATTGAGGCAAAAAATAAATCTAAATAATTTTGTGAAAAATATATCACCTAAAATGTGGATGCTTTTTTTTAGCATCCTGTTTGTTGATCAATTTTTAAAAATATGGATAAAAACAAACCTATCTGTTGGTGATGAAATTAAAGTTTTTGACTGGTTTTTTTTACATTTTGTTGAAAATAACGGTTTTGCTTTTGGGTGGGAATTTTTTGGACTTTGGGGTAAGTTTTTTTTAACACTTTTTAGAATTGTTTTTGTTTTTTTTATTTTTAAATGGTTTTTTACTGTATTAAAAGAGGGGGTTTGTGGTGGTGTTGTTGTTGGTTTTTTACTGATTTTAAGTGGTGCTATTGGTAATATTATTGATAGTGTTTTTTATGGCTTTATTTTTAATTATGCTCCTTTATTTTTTGGCCGAGTTGTAGATATGTTTTATTTCCCTATTGTATCTGGTGTTTATCCAGATTGGGTTCCACTTGTTGGTGGTGATTCTTTTGTTTTTTTTAGATTTATTTTTAACATAGCCGACTCCTCTATTACTATTGGAGCTTTCCTTTTGTTAATTTTTTACAACAAAATACCTTTGAAATAATACGGTTTTTTTATCTTTTTTTAATTCTTTGTTTTTTATATTTGCCCAAATTTAAGGATATTAAAAAAAATATTATGATTAATTTATTAAATGAAAATCTGATTTATATTGCTCCCTTTTTAGGTGTTGTGGGACTAATTGTTATGTTTATAAAATCTACTTGGGTATCTAAACAGGATCCTGGTGACAAAAAAATGACGGAGCTGTCTGGTCATATTGCAAAAGGTGCTATGGCTTTTCTTGTTGCTGAATGGAAGGTTTTGGGTGTTTTTTCAATAATTGCAGCGAGCTTATTAGCTTGGTCTGGTGTTATGTTACACGGGTCAAGTGGAGGTGCAATTGCTATTTCGTTTGTTATTGGTGCTATTTTTTCTGCTCTTGCTGGATATTTTGGTATGAATATAGCAACAAAAGCAAATGTTAGAACAACTCAGGCTGCAAGAACAAGTTTAGCAAAGGCACTGCAAGTTTCATTCACTGGTGGTACTGTTATGGGTCTTGGTGTTGCTGGTTTGGCTGTTTTTGGACTAGGTTCTTTGTTTATTATTTTTATTGGTATGCATGATGCTGTTTTTGGGGGGGGGTATATTAACCCTCAAAAAATGGAGCTTGCTTTAGAGGTTTTAGCTGGTTTTTCTTTGGGGGCAGAGTCAATTGCTTTATTTGCAAGAGTTGGTGGAGGTATATATACTAAAGCTGCCGATGTTGGTGCTGATTTGGTTGGTAAAGTTGAGGCTGGTATTCCGGAAGATGATCCAAGAAACCCAGCTACAATTGCTGATAATGTTGGTGATAATGTTGGTGATGTTGCTGGTATGGGTG
>MDTG01426169.1_pt1 | contig 16215 bp, 14 predicted proteins | sample 811421 | NCBI WGS metagenome assembly MDTG01 (sample SAMN05326645, study PRJNA326480) | marine metagenome | isolation source: seawater | place: Pacific Ocean: South East | collected 2011 | reverse complement strand
TTGTTCCAAATTTTTCATTAAATGCCTTTACATCCAAGTATTTGGCATAAGGTTGTTTGTGGTAACGAATGTATTGATCCATGTCTTTACTTATCACCTACCAGTATATATACATATTTTCGGTTGTTCTATTCCTCTCTCGTGGAAAATAATACGTTGGTGAATATCAATGCACCCAATACTAATTTAGCGGCTAAGGAAAGAATAACGTAGGTAAGTTCTTTGCATTGATTGTCGCAACGGTTGTCATCCTTCTCTTTTCCCTTTATTCTCTTACATCGTACACCGCAACAGTCACATGTATCACAAATTCCACACTTACATCCACAGCATGGAATAATCCATAAAAATGTCTTACAACACAAGAATTGTTCCGTTTTTTGACACAATTCCACCAGTTGGACTGCTCCGAAACAGGCATACAGTGCGAATAACATAAATACGATAACGTATACAAATTGTGGAGGTTCTACATTTGGTACCGCATCAATTGATTTGAAAAAGGCGTGACTAATGATACCATAGGCGCATAAAAACTGAATCCATCCTGTAAAGTGCAATCCCCATTGCCAGAAGATTTGTTCATCGGTCATGTATTCAACGACTAATCCACAGATCTGACACATAGCAGTGAGGACGGCAATGGCTGCTATTAAATTTATGTCTGTTACACCATTTAAAAATGCAATACATATAAGCATAATAGAGGCGCTGATGCTATATTCTACGAATCGTAATGGATTAGTTCCATACTTCTCTATCATTTCATTATACTCATACTTGTACTCTTCCCCACCAATAGTAAACTTAATAGGCCAGTAGTCTGTTATACCAGCCAACGCCTGGAAAAAGAAAGACAGTAAATGGAACGAGATAATCAACCAGCCTAAATCTAATCCATCACAGGTAGGTGGTTCGGTACTAAAATCACAATTGATACCATCTGACGTAGGTTCAATACAAAAATACCCATTGGAATTGGTTTCTAAAGGCCTAGAACCGGCTTTACAACTAGTTAAATTGTCCGCGCGATTCCATTTGAGAAACGATTCTGTGTATGGTATGACTAAATTTTTTTGTGGTAAGTATAGACCAATAAAAACTCCCGATGCAATAGCATGTCCAGCAACAGCTGCCCAATTTACGATTTGGTATGGTTTGCATAACGATTGTTTAACTTTAATTACTGTTGTCATTTTATTCAACGAAGTATAAAATATATACGTGATAATATTAGTATATGAGACACCCGGTGTTTGACGTGGAAGAGGAATCGGATGAGGAGGAGGAACATTATGTTGTAAAAAATGTAGTTGTTATTGGTAAACAAAAGTGTGGGAAAACATCTATCATTACTCGGCTCGTCCGTAGCAATTTTACTCTGTGCTACACACCTACTAAAAGCATTGAAATATATCCACCGGTAAAAATAGGAAAAAATTTTTACAAATTCTACGAAATTCCGTACTCTTATGATTTTCAGCACAATTGGTTCCTAAAAGCCCATGTTGTGTTCATCGTAGAAGACGTAGGTACTGAATGGTGGGTTAATTTTTTGAGTACGGTCAATACCAAACACTACATGGAAGTTTTTTTTCTCACACAAAAAAAAGACCTTAAAAAATTACACAGGCAATACCATGTAAATGCCTTGGAGTTTTCAGGCTTTTCAAATTTAATGTATCACGTCGATAGATTATAAATTTTTGCTTAACCAGTCGAACCCATCTTCAATACCATGCCCCTCCGTAGCGGTTGATTCTGCTACTTTCCACTCTCTGTTACGTATCTTCAACAGCTCTAGTTGTGATATCAATTTATCCTTTCGAAGAGCGTTCGGTAAGTCTTGTTTATTTGCAAAAAACAAAAAAGGAATATCTTGTAGCATAGGGTGTTCGAGCAATTTCCAAATTTCTTGCTTCACCACAGGGATCCGGCGGGTGTCGTTACAATCCACGACAAACACCACAGCATTGCAATTCTCAAAGTAATGATGCCACATATTACGAAATGTTTGTTGACCACCAATATCAAAAAGTGTAAACGTAAGCCGTCCATAAGATATTGTTTCAGTATTAAACCCTATCGTTGGAATTGTTACACATCCTTCATTGGATTTTAGTCGATTCAATAAAGTAGTTTTTCCTGACGCGTCTAGACCTAGTATCAATATGTAAGCCTTTTTGCCTTCACCAAATGCCCAATCAATAAAACTAAAAACAGCCCCCATTATATCTATTCCTTCAACGGTATATATACTCGTATGTTGTTTTTGCTACCTTGGTGCTCCCCCACTGACTTTATAAAAAAAAATACTATATAAGGTTTTACTAATTAAAACAACTAAAAAACAAAATGGGAATAGGCGATAACACATCCGTACATACATCCAATCCAAATTTAATTGCACATGGCTTGACCTCCGCGGCACAAAACCACCCGTTGGAGTCTTTCTTCGGACCATATACAGGAACTTCTCAAGACATGCGTGCAGACGACGCCTTAGCGCATGAAACGTATAACTTGCCCGAAGCTTTCAAAGGAAGGAACAAATTCTTAGAAAGGGTATTAGATTACAAAATTAGGCAAGAAGACGAGTTTTACACGCGAGCTTTGTTGCCGTGGGAATACACAGACGACCTACATGTCGCGTGGGAAATTTTTTCGTTCAACCGCACACTTGCTGACCTAGAGCCTCACCAGGGCGTGCCGCGTTACGTTAGTGCACAACAGGAAGCACACACGGACAATTTATTGCGCCGTGGGTTGGCATTTATCATAGAACATGGGTTTTATAAAACTGAGCGTGGAAAGAGACACTTCGCGTTGAACTTACAGCAGATAAGTGACTCTGTTCATACCACGTGTTATTTCGGAGTTATTCATGCTTTGTTAAGCGGTCAAAATTATTATAAGGAGTGGCACAAAAAGTACGGGCAACAAGTGATGCGCGCAAATGATTTGATGCAAGCTGAACGTCGGCGTTGGGCGATCATCCAGAAAGACAAGAACGGTCTATACATCCTGGATGCTGAGCTTAAACACGAGTTGAAGAAGGAAGGGGTAGTACCCAATGTTTGGGTATGGCCAGATAAGATGGGCATATACGCGAATATGGTTGGTGAACACCGCACGAAATTTGCGGAACGTGGACCACAAGCAAACGCCAACTTGGAAAGCGGTGATCAGCGCACAAGCTTTAGGGGTCTTCCAGTATTTGAATCTCAATCCTTTGACGTTGATTTCACGGGCGAGCCGATTGATTTGATGATTAGAAATCAGCAGATTGGATCATTCTACGTGTTGGACAACGGTAGCGTTTCCGGTGAAGGTGTGAATAAAAAGCTCAGCGGCGAGAAGTACATCTACTCGCACGACAGCGACAAGTTTGAAAAGATTACGTTTGCAGACGCATGGGAACATATTATTAACAAAAAACCTGGTGGAGGCGGTGACGCAATTAATACAGTAGACGAGAACGCGTTGAACAACGTGAATGCTAAGGAAACAGTAGACGGCGGTGTATACAAGATGAAAGGTGGAGGCGAATGGGACGGTAAACCAGAAAATTCAGACGTTCTTATTTTGCGACCATCGCAAACGTTCCGTATGGCTTCTTGCATCCTCGCGAAGGGCGGTAACGATCTAGGTTCAACGTATCATGGTCACCACGACTTTATGCTTAGTGATGACGTTGTAAGGAAGGTACACGTTGGACATTACACATTTTACAGCAAGAGTGTTGTGAAACGCCCAAAAAATTACATCATAGTCGAGAACGTATTTTCCCAAGGATATGTGGGAGGGGGTGGCGTAGAATGGCACGACGCTAATTCATTTCAAAACTCCGCTGGTGATGGTTCCCTAGGCGTTGGAAGCGATAAGAGTTTGATCGCGATCGCAATACCAAAAGGAAGTGCCCCCGCCTCGAATGTAATTGATATCACTGGACGATTTGCACCATCCGTATACGATACCTTTAAGAGCAATGCGGCTAGAATTGAAGAACACTACCACGGTTCTGGTGCTGTGTACAATGCATTAAACATGTCCACGGTAGACATGTACCGCTCAACGCACGAAGACGAATATTTAACACGCGTGAAACGTGTGAACACTGTGTGTTGGAGAGGTCATGAAATGGTCAGAAACAAAGATACCGGAGAAGTGAAACCAGTGCAGTTGAACACAGGGCACTTGGGTGAGAACATATACCCCGGCCTGCGCAAGGTGTTAGACGGAGAGAACTCGTTTGTAAAGGATATGGATTGGGCATCAAAAATGGATTTAGTTTAATTAAAATATACATAAACGACTTAAAAATACTTAGATTTCTTAACATGATTAAATTTTTCAAATGCTAACTCTTCTATCTCTTTTCCTTGTTTGCCAAACTCTTTCTGAAATGCTTTGTCTCGCTTCAACGTGTTGGCTCTGGTTTTTTTCGCATGGCAATTGTTGCACAACGCCCACAAATTATCGTAGGTGTCAGTCCCACCGTCCCTTAATTCCTTAATATGGTCGATCTCAAAGGTAGGAGGCAATAGCATGTCACACATGCCACACTTGTACTTAGTCTTGTAAGCTACCTCTATCCTATGAGTGACACTATACGCGCGCTTGTTCACCATAGGGACTTGTTTGCTTTCCGAATACGATTTATTGTACCATTTTATGAAGTTGATGTAACTTTCCTGTTCTATGTACTTCTCACTGTAGACTAATTTGGATTTGATAGCATCCTGGCATTCTCGCAACAGCCAAAAGACATCACGATTTAAATAAGTTTCCAATTTGGAGAGGGAATACTTCAACAGACCATCGTCATTGATAAAGTTCATATTGGTGATACATTTGCTCTTTTATATGCTTATTTAAACCTAATTTATATTTACTATATGATCGAGTACATTGGACTTTTTACTGTATTTGTTATTCTACAATTAATAGCATTCTATATCTACAATGTAGCGATGAAACGACTACACGATAATCCCTACCGTAACATAGAATTGACAGCAGTTGCTATCGTTGAAGAAGAAGAAGAAGAAGAAGAAGAGGAAAAAATAGACCCAGAAGAACAAAAAGCGTACATAGAGGGACAGATACTGATACCCGAACCTGAAATAACAATGTATTATGAACTGTAAACTTAGTTAAAAAAACTTTTAATACTCATGGTCTTCATCTTCTTCGATTTTTTCTCCTCCTTCTCAACAATTTGTTTTCTTTTCGGACGGTCCTCTTTAGCCCATGATGCAAACACCGATCCTTTTTTCGGTCCTTCAACGAATATGGATCGACATTGAAATAGCGTTTGAGGATCACTGATTACCCTATCCATGATTCTCAACAGTGGCTTCATTAACTGCTTCTCCAAATAATAGTCACGGTCCACCATAAATTTACCAGCAGTTATTTCTTCAGGTGTACATGCACGGTCAGAACTTCCTCCAGCACCAGTGTGGATGACAAACGGTACACGATCTCCACTGACAGGTGCCTTTTCTGGATTCTCCTTCATCAGCCTTTTTGTCAGTTGAACGTGTGGCGCTTTTGCTTTGTACTCCTCCACTGGTCGGCTAAGCTTTTTGCTCATGATCAACATCTCTATTGGTATTTGATTCATTTTTAACTTCTTCACTACATCTTTTATGATGGTACAAGCTTTTTCCACATCTTGTTCCTTCACAATGGCGTTCAATATTTTCTTTTGAGTATCCACCAACAGAGGAGCGAAATCTCTGCGAACGGACTCCAACCCCTTTATATGGAGCTTACGAGGCAAGCCTGGCTCATTCTTCATCCCTACATAACGCTTTTTCTTTAGCAAAAGAAAGGGGAGGTAGGTCTTTTCATATTCTAAAAATACAGGATCTATAAAATGCTTTGTGACATAGTTTGCCATAATCTCACCCATTTCATGTGCTTTTTCAACGGTTTCTTCGTTGGTTTTTCCATCCACTAGAGACCTTTTCATGTGCACAAATACTGAATCGGTATCCCCGTACACGCATGTACAGCCGTGGCCATCACGGCCCCACTCTGGATGATTTTCAATAAGTGATTTTGTCTTTAAAATTAAACCTCTGCCATACTTTGTGACAGAACTGGCTATCTCCTTACACGGTAACATATACCCTGCTGTAAATCCGTAAATTGAATTCATACACACCTTCAACGCTAGCTGTGTTCCATCTTTTACGTTGTACATCGTACTGTGAGGAACTTCTTTCTTCATTTGCTTCTTTACTCGCTTTCTTTCCTGCCACAAATCCCATAAAATTTCAGGTAGAATGCCCAACCTTTTTTCCTTCATAACAAAACTAGGATTAGTAGGGTTGATTGTTGTCACTAGTTTACCATCAGCTAAGTCATAATCAGGTATGGTACGAACATCTGTATTTTCAACCCAATTCATATGATTTATTTTAGCACGGTAAACAAGTGTCTCATAGCTCATGTTCATGCATACCATAATGCTAGGGTATAGACTGGCAAAGTCGAGGCATGAGACCGCATCAGTGTAGAAACCGGCATCTGGATCCACCACAACAGCGCCTTTAAATTTTTTGTCGGCTTCTACTTCAACATCTGTCATAGTCAAATTATCGTCTGTTTTCACAAATTTCCTGACACGCTTTGTAAACACTTTTTTCTCCATGCGTGGTAACATCAGTTGAGGCTTGCGCTTTTTTGAATAACGAAGCATGAGAGAAATGGTACGGATGCCTTGTCCCCTGTTCATCACACTCTTCATTCCAATGCCGGTGACATTTGCCATCTGTGATATGACCGTAAGCTTACATAACTTGTCCATTAATTTATACACAAGCCATGCATCTTTGACACAGTATACAGCGAGGTCTACACGTCCCTCCAACGAGTGATATTTGGGATAAATTAAATCGTAGTCCATAGGCATTTTGTCGGTGCCCAAATAAGACTGTGCTAAATCGCCCAATCTGTATGACCCCTCGTTGTGCTGATCCTTCATAATGTCGTAACTGTCGAATACCACACGTCCAGGCAGATGCAATTTGTACTGCTTGTTTGTTCCTTTCTGATTGGAGTTAAATGTAGTCTCCTTTATCGTTGACTCCTCTGACTTAAAACGGCCCCAAATTGGATTTTCATGAAACAATTTATTGTACCTGTCCAACATGTAACTGTTATCAAAACGATTACAGTTGTGACCTTGAATTAAATCGACGTCGGTCTCGACACACCACTCGAAGAAATGTTCCACTAATTTTGCTTCATTGTCGAAATCAAACACCGTTGTGATAGCGGGATCGTACTCACAATCTTGTTTTTCTGTAAAAGCAGGAAGTTTCTCCACAGGATCTCCAAATGGGCGTAGTACCCACACATATTGCTCCAACTTGTCCCCTTTCTGAAGCACACCACCAATGGTCACCACAGGGTCTTTCTCCGCCAACGGAAAAGTAAATTTACCTTCTCTATTTGGATGTGGAGCCGGCAAAGACTCAATATCGTAGCTAAAAATACGCCACGGTGCCATGCCCTTCGATTCAACCGGTTTGATGCCATTTGCAACAATTTCAATATCACAACTAGTTAACCTTTCTGCGTCTTCGTACCCCGTGGCAGTCATCCACGAACAAGAGAAAATATCATGGTCAATGAAATATTGCAACATAAAATCCACCTGCTCATTGTACAGCGTGAATTGGTGACCACGAACACCAGTAAACTTAAAACGAATGACACTTTTGATCTTTCTCTTTCGAAACGACCTTTGCTTTAAATTCTTCAACATCACACCTTTTAAATTCGTTTGATGCGTGATGATTCGACTTTTTTTATTCTTCAAAATCTTTTTTACGTCGTACAAGTACCGCTTCGATTTCACAAATATTTTAAAGAATGAGATGGGACCGTCTTCATTGTAATTCATGATATCTTGTGCTCGAAACTGTTGAACAGTTACAAGTGGATACTCAGATTCCTCGCGAAGCCGATTGAAGACGTTCGGAACGGTTTCCACATCCTTATTTCTTTCTTGCTTCAACACCTGTTCCGAAATAAGATATTCGTGAAGCTTTCTATTCAGTTCCAGCTGAAATAGCTCAGGCTTCATGTTCAATTCATTACGCACGCAAAGGTGTGGCTTGACATTGCCAATTTTAACACACACGCTTTTTCCATCTTCTTGTCTACCAATAACGGCAATCAAATCCGTATTCTTTGGATTGACACACTCTAAATGCTGAAATGTTACTTCCATTTTTATCGTTCAGTTGGACTTATAATCACTTCAAGTGTCCTTTATAGTATTTGTTTTGAATATTGTATCTGTAGAGTAGTGTAGAGTGCTTCTGTGTTGAGTATATGGGTGTTAGATATGTAGAGCAAATCGAAAAAAAATATATAATAATTTAAAGGTCCTAAGTATTTTAAGGTCCGTAGTATTTTAACGGTCCGAAACATTTTAAATGGTTAACTCAAATCCACCTTCCTGTGTATTCTCTGGTGGTATATTATTCTTTTTATTATAGCAGGACACAGAACAGCATTGTTCCCTTACGTAAGCGAACCGTTTGTAGTCTTCGTCTACCTGAGACTTACTATTACATTTTACACAATTATATTCTAGTTTAGGCATTGTTTTACTACAGGTACACTCCTTTATATACGAACTATTTTTTTACAGTATAATTATATAAAGCATGTAAGAAAATGAGTAGACGTAGCACTCGTAGCAGAAAACCAGCCAAAGAGAAAAAAGCAGATGAAACTGTTGTAGATGACATTCGTGCAATAATAGAAACATATGAATCAGTACAGGATGGTATTCAAGCAGCACTACAAGACTATCCACGAAGTCAATACGAGTTGGAGTGGAAAATTATTGATGTGGAATACGAAACGATGTCTGAAGAAAGTGAAGAACAAGAAGAAGACGACGGTAGCGATTCAGATTATGACGACGAAGAACAAAGAGAATATGAGGAATACGATAGTGATGAAGAGGAAGAATTGGAATACGATACTGATGAAGAAGATGATAACGAGGCTTTGGAAAAGGACCCGTTGGTGGTAGAATTAATACGAGTAAATGGAAACCGTGACTTGCTCAATAAATTTCAAGGAGAAATAAGAATAGCGCAAAAGAATTTGTATGACATGGCTCCAAATGAAGAAGCAAAAAGGTGGATGGCAAAACTTATATCCAGCGGCATTACTACGAAAAATTTAAAGAAGTATGCTGCTTGGGGTGTAGTTGGAAATAAACTGGCGGCTACCCTATTTGGAGATAAGGTTGGAAAAGTAGAAGTAGGAAGAGCCAAACAGATGGAAGGAGGAAGCGATATCAACATCGGCCGATACAGTTACAGAACGTTTAACACCGCAAATACTAGAATCCACCGTGTTCATACACAAAGGGGTAGTAAGTGGGCACATATTATGTGTGCGTTTCAAAAAAACGATGGAAAGTGGTTACTATTTGATTCCAACGGCGACTACACCGCCTTTCGAGAAGAAATCCAAAAATTTTACGAGGACAAGGGCGGTATTACTGTTGCGGATTTCAGACCACATCGCACGGAAGGTGATTCCACTTTAAAAGATAATATTTTCCTGTACTACAATGGGAGATGCGCAAGCTGGACGCTATGGACATGTATGATGCTCACCACATTGGAGTCAGGAGATGTTGAAAAAGAAAAAGCAATGATTACCTACATTGAGAAAATAGGTTCTTACGGTTACGGAATGACAGAAATTGTCAGAGAATTAAGGAAAAATCAAGCCAGAACGTTATCTACGCTTATCATGTGCTTTTGGCTTCGATTTCAAAATATAAAAGATCAGTTGAAATTAACACCCATGCAAAGACAGTTGATGCCTGTCATTAAGGATACAGATGGGGAAGAGATTGATACTAAAGCGTGTAGAGAAGAAATGTTAGAACTTAAAAAAGTCTTCAATGAGAAAGTAAAGGAATTACATGGGTTGGAGTCACCTGGATATACTATTGATACTAGTGAAAAAGTTACAGAAGAGTATGAAAAAACAAGACGAGCTTTTAAAACTCAATTTGAGTGGCAGGTGTATTTTGGATTACGTAAACTTAAAACATCGGAATCAAAGATGCAATCGATAAAAGATTTCAAAGAGAGTACCAGAAAGCGGTTGAATAATATGGAACGTATCTTTATCACAAAAGAAGTACAAGACAAGCGTTGGGGTGGCACGAAAGAGCAAAAATACGAAGTAAGAAATCGTGTGACGAATATCAAACTTCAACGGCAAAAACATACTCAAGTAAATATTCGCATGGGGCGGTACTCTAAAATGTATCCATTTGTTCATGAGAGCAAAAATGTCAAGTATATATTCCGTGTGAATGTGGTGCACGCCCTGCTACCAGAAAATCCTACATGGGCACACGCTTTTAAATTTATAAGAGATACAATTGAAAAAGACTGGAACAACAAATGGATTCACGTTCAAGATCAGGTGGATTTAAAAGCAATGTTTAAAAAACAGAACTTGGCATACATGGGCAACATGTTCGTATGGAATGAATCTAGTTTGGGGGCCGCTAAACCTTCATATACGGACGATAAGGGAGATACACTAGATTATGATGATTATGCTGAAAGTGCTGATGAAGATTTTCCATTGTTTATGGAACGTCACGATCTATCATCGTATCCTATTTTTTTGGACGAACCGTTTCCGTTGGACTGGAATAGTTATCCTCCTAAGGCTGTGAAGGGCAAATTTCCTACAAATAAAAAACTATACTTGCATTTTGATCGGTTGAAATATACCACTACAAACAATGATGGTGAGATGGAAGCTGATGTTTATGGAAACGATCAGTGGTATTTTCAAGAAAAGAACATGCGGTATAACTTCCGTTTACACAGCGTGAATAGAAGCACAACATACATGATACCAGGCGTTACGCTGAAGTTTAATGGTGCCGAAATAGCTACGGTCGGTGATTGGAAGGATCTTAGTATGCGGTTGAAGGACGCTGAGTTTGGATACTTTTTAAATAAAATTCAACGAATTCGATGGGGTGAAAAGAAACTTACCAAAGAAGTTTTCAACAGCGATAATGTTTTCAAAAGGGTGATGGTACTACGACAAGCGCCTTACCAAAAGTATACCAATGTAGAAGAAAACAAAGGGATGCCTGTGCTTTACAAATTTACTTTAAAGTTAATATTTAACCCACGTTGGAATGATAGACCAAACAAAAATGATTTTAGTGATTACGTCGGGGTGAAGGCGGAGGTTGAAAATGTCACATCTTCTATTCCTGATTCCTTTAGATGGAAAAGTGGATCACCGGGGATAGTAACCGCTGTGCAACAGTTGGAAGACAAATTACAGATAGAAGATAGAACTGGATCATACCGCGTTAGAGTAGATAGAATTGCCCAAAGAGCCGGTAATTATAACCGTGAAGAAATATATGGGGAGAAGCAAAAGGCTATCCTTCCATTGCTTAAAAAATTCCAAGAAAGGTTTCGTATTCCCTACCCAAAACTTGACACGATTTATCTTTATGGAGAAATAAGAGAGTTACAACAATGGGACAGTGTGTGGAAAAAGGTTGGGGGTACATTCAACGGTAATTATTATGTTTTCGATGATAAGTTTAAAGAATGGAACAAGGGATTTGGTATACCAGAAGAAGACAGAAGTTCATCATCATCGAGAAAGAGAAAGGAACCCCCGTTATTTAAACTATTCACTAAATTAAAATTTTAACGTTGTGCTGCTCTATGAATATTATACTCGTAACGCCTCAAGTTCTCATCCTTCAATGCTAAGTCAAACAAGTGCTCATGTATGTGTGGGGCATACTTGCATAAAGCAGGGATCAACACATGCTTCACTACATTTTTCAACGTTATACTTGGATGACGTAAAGCTTTTGGTATTCCGTAATACCATTCCACAAATTCAAGTGGTGTTGCAATCATGTGTTTGCACTGTTTTGATTTGCAATACTTCTTGTTGCAAACATCGACATGAATGTTGTGTTTCTTCCATAAATATCGAGATCCTTCAACCGATCCTTTCTGTTCCATGAATGTGAGTGAATTAATTTTCAAACCGGCAAGCTTCGGACTAAAGAAAGCATCGATGACCATCATATGTGGTATGTCTTTGTTCTCGTCATTAAATTTTGAATTAATAGATATGCCCTTTTTCTTGTGTCTCTCAAGCGTAGCTACAACGCCTCCACTATCTCTACAGACCGGACAGTTGCGATGGGTAGCTAACCACTTATGAAGACAATCCTTGTGAAACGTGTGCTCGCATTGCGTACTTCCGTAACACGTCATTCTGGTATTGGGTTTTTTCCCATGTTCATTTACGTACTCCAAACATATGGGACACTCTTTATTTATGGGGTTCCATTCTCTTTTTTTCGATGGTACTGGTTGGAAAGTTGATTTGTTAAATCTAGCTCGACGTTCATCTGCTAAATTATTTTTCAAACAATTCACAAATACACGAGGCATATTAAATCGTTCCGTTGAATGTATATAGTCAATAGGTGTATATATAAATGTTCTGGTCGTTGTTTCGTTTTCGTAAAAAAAGGGTGAAACCTTTACCGAACAGGCGTATTTCAGTATGGGAAAATAAGAAAATAATTCATGTTGTATATTTGTATTGATTGCTCTACAATACTGCTTAAAATACTACGGACTACATAGAAAAGGTCCGTAGTTATATAGCTAAAGACCAAAAAGTTTTTTTCTACCCTACGCTCCAAAAAGTGAGGGTCGGGCTTGTACAGTTGTAGGGAGTCTTCGGTAAGTACAACTGTACAACTCCGACCCTCACTTTTAGACAGCCCTACCTAAAAAATAAAAATTGGTCTGTAGTATTTTAACGGTCCATAATAATATAAGTTTTGTAGAGCATAAAAACAATAACACGGTAATTCATATCGCATCCACGTACACACACACACATACTTCACTATAAAAACCATTTTGTATTTGTTTAGATAGATCGTCCGGTTGAATATGTCAAAATAAAAAAATGGCTAGTGCATTACAACTTTTCAATTTTCAACAACCAGCGCAAACCGAAGTCCCTCAACCAATTCAACAAAAAAAAAGGAAGAGAAAGGTAATTGCTCCAATTGCAAAAGGCATAGCAGTAAATTACGTCTGCACCAACTGTGCAAAAGAAATTACTATCGACACAAACTCGGTCATACAGTGTCCTCATTGTAACAACCGAATCGTGGACAAGTTGCGAAGCAGTAAAGGAATCACATATACGGCAGACTAGTATAAAGTTGAAAAACAATACAGTTGAACCACATGAAGTTCCGTTTCGAAAGTAGCACGAAGGAAATTGAACTTTGTACTGACACGGCATTGCTTAGTGTTGATGAGTTTCTTTCCATGATAAAAATATATTTCTTTAAAGACAGGGAACCAACGTGTTCCTTCAACGTGACAAATTTCCAAGCTCAAGATTACATTGAATGTGATGTGGATGTTCCAATTATCAAAAAGGTTTACAATAAGATATTTGTACAACCAAAAAAAATGAAGATGGTCAAAAAGAAAGTGAAACGCAAAAGATGGAGGTCACACTCGCCGAAGAGAAAGAAGAGAAGATGGAGGTCTCGTACCCCACCACAAAGGTATGAGGAAAGGTTCCGTTGAAGAGTGTAATAATTCTATAAATGTAATTTTATTTTGTAAAAATATGTATAGAGTAACACAACTTAGGATAAAAGCTGTCCAAATAGTACAAGCGCTAATACTGTTCCTAAATGGACTTTTCTCTATAGGTTTCATTGGTGCCTTTTCAGCAACCCTTTCCTTGGCTGGATACAACAGTTTAGGTGATTTTCCTGAAAAATTGTGTGAAGATCAGTCAATTTGTTTGTTTGACAAATCGGGCGCATACGCTATTATACAACTTGTTCTGGCAATATGTAGTTTAATGTTATTCACATTAAAATTCTGTATCAATAAACGTTTTTACTCGATGCATGGATGGTTTCATGTATTCTTGTCTGTGGGGGCAGTTGTGTTCTTCTTCATGAGATTAATAAACGTTGGATATCTTAATTGGGCATGGAAAGACCAAGGTTGTAAAAATCCAGCAGCAGACGGCAGTCCATTCGAACGCTTAGAAAGATATGGATCAGAAATTGACAGAGAAATCAAAACTATTGAACAATGCAATTTTAATGCGTTTAATCAGGAAAACATTTTGTACTCTACGTCCAGCGTGTCGTACAAAATAGATTGGTCAGACTCCAAGACTTACACAGAAGCGCAAAGACAAAGTTTATTAACCAATGCGAACGGAGTACTCTCTGATCCATACAATATAGATACTTTACCATATTTTTACGACGAATTCTATTGGGGTTGTAGTCATATTTGCTTAAAAACCCGATATGACATGAACATAGCGTGGGTGTGGTTGTCGCTGACGGTTTGTTTATCCGAAGTAGCATTAGCTGTAATGAGTTTTTGGCTAAGCTACATATACAACGAACCAGTACAAAGTACCAGAGAGGAGCGAACAGGTCTTTTAGAAGTGGTTCCAGCAACCCCGGTTGAAGATGTTGAAGCAAATAAAACCCCAACTGAAGATAAAAAGCCTGATCAAACCGAATCTGAGGAAGATGCTAATAAGGAATCAGCTTCTTCTCCCCCTTCTGATGCTACCCGTGGTGGTGATGAATTTCGTTTAAAACTGTAATATTCAGAGCGTCTCATGTGTGTAAAACATATTGCTATACATCGTATACCTATCAAAAACATAGTCTCTACAAATCGTACGAACATCACATTACCAGCTAACATATCTTTTCGTTGGTAATAATCATATACAACACAAGTTTCGCTACAACCCATAACCTGTGACAACTTAAAACAATTTAATGCACATTCTTCTTCATTATCCATTGTACGAATTGTACCCACTACTAAAATAGACAGTAGGTATGCACAACTCCAGTATATCATAACACGCAATACAAAAAAATCAACGTGATAGTTCCAAATTTGAAATAAAATAATACTCACGGAATGCGCAACAGTTTGAACAGAAGTGAGCAACATCCAATAATCCATAGACGACCACGCATACATTAAAATGCCTAAGATCATATGGAGTGCACTAAATCGTACCAAATTAGATTCTATTTGCGAAGTAAATCGAGATCGAAACACACCATCGCAATAATTTGTTATATTGCATCCAATAGTCTCACGACGAGCATACTCTTCTTGACAAATTTCACAGGTTTCGCTACCGCTCTCTGCTACCCATTTTTTCAAACATGCTTCATGTACATTAGCTGTTGAACCTTTGCACCCACACGGTGATATTAGCACGCCAGTATCTTCCAAGCAGATTCTACACGCTACGGTGTCTGACATATAGTGTAAGGTATTTAGGTATTTATAGTTATAATGAAAAGTATCTTATTATTTTTTGCCCTTCTTATATGCGTCCTTTTGAGCTTTTAGTATTTCCGATCCTTTCTTATTTATTTGCATCTCTTTATAATCCAACAGTAAACTTTTTTCTGTAAATTTAGCCTCCAAAGACTTCTCCACGTTTTGTCTCATTGCTTCCATGCGGGCAGTAATCTCTTTCTGTTGATTATCTTCTGCAAATTTAATAGCCTTAGCTAGTTGTTCCCTTGCATTTTTAGCACCTTTTGCATTTTTGCTTATTATATCTCCCAACGTACCGAAAGCAGTTTTATTTTGTTCAATTTTTGATTTATTAAGCTCGACGGCTGCTTCAACACGTTCAAAATCCTTATCCAGGTCTTCCAGTCTGCGGTCAACAATGTTAGCAAAAAGATCAGTGTCGAGTTTGAATTTTTCTAATTTCGCTTTATTAACCTTCACCCACTTTAGTAAATCTCTATCTTCAACACTTACAAGTTTTTCTTCCTTTATACCAAAACTCATGTTACTATCTTACACCCTTATGTATATACAACAATTATCTAGTTTGTGGCCGTGTGGTAACACGCTTTTTTATATATACATATTGGACATGTTTCTTCTTGTCACGTTCTATCAGTTCTTCATGCGTGTAAAATCTAGTACATATAACATTATCATCGATACACGTATGGGTGTTAGACATGTGGGTGTGGCACTCAGGGCAAATTCCATTTTTTTCTAATATTGACTCCGTAGACATAACCCTAATTCT
>MDTG01111555.1_pt1 | contig 16216 bp, 13 predicted proteins | sample 811421 | NCBI WGS metagenome assembly MDTG01 (sample SAMN05326645, study PRJNA326480) | marine metagenome | isolation source: seawater | place: Pacific Ocean: South East | collected 2011 | reverse complement strand
TCTTCTCTAAATTTAGAGATATTTGGAATAATATAAGTTTTAGAAATTTCCTCATTAAGGAATTTACTTATAAATTTGGGGTCTTCATTCTTTATATTAATATCATTTTCTCCAATCAACATTTCCAAACTTTCTGAATTTACTGAATAAAATCTTTTCCCCATAGCAAGTGACTCTATACAAACCAGTCCAAATGATTCGGTTTTTGAAGTAGAGATTACGATATCGCACTTATCATAAAATTTTAAAGGGTTATGATCTGAGGGTATTATTGTAAAATTTTTGTCTAAATTAAAAAATCCTTTTTTTAAGGAAAGATTATTAATAAGATCTAATATTTCTTCTTTGGTAATATCAGACTGCATTATAAAATTGTATTTTCTATCTATTTTTGATAGCTCATAACATATCTCAAGGAAAAGAGGAATTCTTTTAATAGATTTATTTCTACCAATGAACCCAATATAAATTTTTTTTGATTTAATTCTTTTTAGGTATTTATATTTTTTTTTAAAAAAAATATCGTCTATAGAATTATTTATGATTTTTACATTTATTCCTTTCAAGGAATAAAAATCATTAAATCTAACTTTTGCAAAATTAGAAACAAATATAATTTCTGGTTTAAGCAATCTTATAGAGATTATAAATAAATATAACCATATTTTGTTAGCAAAATATGAATCAAAATGAATAACATTATGAAATTTAAATTTTTTATATAAAAAAATCTTTGAAATCATTCCTATTGTGTTTACTATTACGTGAGAGTGAAGACTATGAGTAAAGATTTTTAAGTTTTTGTTTTTTATTAATGAAATAAATAAATAATTTAAACTTCTTACTTTTACACTAAATCTTTTTTGAAACTCTAAAAAATTTTTTGTAGATAAAGAAACCACTACAGAATCACCAAACTTTTTTGATAGCTTTACTGCAATAGTTTCAGCTCCTCCAAAAACAATTTTATTAATAATATGAATATGCATTATTTAATAAAAAATCAAAAATAAAAATAATTGTAGGTATATTTCTTTTCTTTAGAAAAACCTTTTTTGAATCTATCAATATTATTATCATTATTACTTATTCCTCCCAAATCTATTTCTTTGAATCCATCTCTGGACATTTTTAAGATTGATTGATACATTATATATTTGTTAGAACTTGAAAGTTTATTCTTTTTTAAAGATTGATGATCAAGAACATTATATATTAATCGAGATTGTCTAAACCTTTTTAGCCAAATTAAACTAGTTTGATATTCATTATTATATTTTATAGAAAATATCAATAACATTTTTTTATTAGAAAATCGTTTTAGCTTGCTTATATTTGGCTTTTGGCCCCTAAAATTTTTTAATAAAAAATATTTATAATCTTCATTTATATCATATTCTATTTCAAAATTTATGTCTTTATCAAAATTAATAATTTTGCTGAATTGTCTAATTTCATTTCTAAATTTCTTATTTATTTTTGAAAATAAAACTTCTTCATCTTGTTCAAGAATACTATTTAGGGTAGGTTGCTTTGTTTTTTTAAAGGTAAAAAATCCCTTTTTAAAATTATTATCATACATAGATCTTTTTAATAAAATATTCTCAAAAAAACTTTTGCTTTTTTTTCCAAAGTAAATTTCCCAGAAAGGAATTAAATATAAAAAGCGTAACATTAAGCAAAAATATTTAAATTTCTAAAATTAAAATTAAATTGAGTTTTTGATAACAAACTAGAAATTAAATAAAATAAAAATAAAAACCTTCTCAATAAAATATTTTTTCTGTTCAGACTAATTTTTCTTAAATTTAAAAGTATATTATCTAATTTATTAGTTTTAATTTTTATTTTTTTTATATCTTTATATGTATAATTTGATTTGTTTTTAAAAGATTTGCAGAATTCCTTAGATATTAAATTAGAAACATGCATTTGATAAAAAATTTTTTCATTTCTACTTATTGGGGAATTATAAATAAGAAGAGGTATCTCTAAATTTCCTAATTTATATCCCATACATATTGCTCTAGCTAAAAAATCATAATCTTGAGAGAATTTTAAGTTTTCATTATACATTACTTTTTTGAATAAAGATGTCTTTCCAAAAAAAGTAGAATGAGCTAATGGGCAATAATTTTTAGTTATTTCATTAATAATATTTTCTTGATTAAATGAATGACTTATTTTAATAGAGAAATTTTTATTTGGTATTACTTTTATTACTGAACAGCCAATTAAGTCATTTTTACCTTTCTCCAAATATTTTAGTTGCAATTCTAATCTTTCAGGCATTGAGTAATCATCAGAATCCATTCTTGCTAAATATTCTGAATCAATATTTTTTATTCCAAAGTTTAGGCTTTTTGTAAGCCCATTATTTATTTTTGAATTAAAATATTTTATATCTAAATTAGTAAACTTTTTTAAGATATTGCTGATATCATTTCCTCCATCATTTATAAGAAAAATACTAAAATTTTTAAAAGTCTGATTATCAAGTGACTCAAGACAATTTTCAATGTTTTTGTCATTAAATGTAGGAAGCAAAACAGTTATTTTTTTCTTATTCAATTTTCTTAAGCTTTTGTTTATTTTATATTAAAAAAAAAAAAAATAGTTAACTTTAAAATTAAATTTGATATAAAGAATCATCCTAAAGAAAGCACTTTTAAAATTTCCTGATAATAATCTCTTTTTAAAAACCTTTATAGATCTTTGATTCATGGCTTTTAATATAAATTTTTTATTTTTTTCTTTCTTTAAAATTTTAATTGTTTGCAATTCTAAATTGCAATCAATCAAATGTACTAAAAATCTCGATTGGTTATAAAGATAACTTACTTTTTCACCAGCACCTCTACCCAAATCAAGTAAGTAAAATAAATCTTCCTTAAAATAAACATTTCTTATCTGGATATCACCTAAAGATATTGTTGAATCATTTTCTTCTTTAAAAATATTTGAGAAATCAGATATGCAATTATAAAGTTTAGATAAACCTTTTTCAGATGCAAAAATTGTATCCCCCATATATTTTGTCTTAGTAAACAAAAAATATTTTCTTATTTTAGGTATCTTAAATTTATTGAATTTTGTTTTTTGATTATAGATAGATAGATACTTATTAAGTCTCAAAAAATCAGTTTCTGATTTAAGTAAATCTGGAGGTAAAAATTTATATACATTCTCACCAATCTTTATTATTGGGAAGGGATAATTCCTAATTATCATTTTGTAAAATTGATTTTCTATTATAAAACATCTATATTGTTATAAGTTTGAAAATAAATATTGTATTTTTTAAGAGTAACATTATCAAATAAATAACTAAAAAAGTTAATAAAGTATAACTCTGAGTTAAAAATAGAATAAAAAGAGGAATAATAGTAGAAAATATCGATACATTTAATATGAAATTAAAATCCTTTAATTTTACTTTAATTAAATTAGAAAGTTGAAGTGATAAGAATTTTAAGCCAATCGTAATTGCACAAATACCAAAAAATAATTGATTCATATCCCATTTATTTCCTAATAAAATATTTGACATTAAGCTTCCAAAGAAATAATAGAAGAAGGTTACGACTAAAAAAAATAGTAAAATAAATTTAGTAAGTTTTCTAAATTTAGTTAATTTATTACTCTCTACAGGTCCCCAAGATGCACTAATAACTCTTTGCAATGACTTATTTATTATCTTTAGAGGGGAATAGAGAAAGCTCTCATTTCTCAAATAAATACCTGAGAGATTTATATTTTGTGTTTGCTGAAGTATTATCTTTTTAAAAAGATCCTCAATAATTTCACATAATTGAAAGAGAAATGCCGGCTTAAATATGTCTTTTGATTTTAAACTTAGCTCAAAATTAAAATCTGGTAATCTTAAATTTAAATATTTCCTTAGAAAAATACATAATAAAATAGGATTTATTGTTAATAAAGATACAAAACCCCATTTACCATCAACAAAAATTGATAATAAAATTGAACAAAGGCTAGCGAATATCGAACATAAGATGGAGTATTTAGTTCTTAATTTAAATAATTTACGTCTATTAATAATCATATTAGGTCTAAAAATAAAATAAAACAAAATATTATCTAATAAGAAAATAAAAATAAGAAAGTTATTGTAATTTTTAAAGTAATTCAAAAAAAAGCAAATTATTACTATAAATGAAACTATTAAAAACATTCTGCTTAACATGTTGCTCTCAATCTTTTTAAAAGATTTATTACTTATTTTTTTTTTTAAATAACATTTAGCACTATTTCCGAAATCAATAAATACATTCCCTAAGGTAGTTAATGTTACGAGTGTACTTAACTCAATAAATTCATTAGGCAAAATATTCCTACTAATTATTACTACTGCAAAAAAAGCAACCAATCCGTTTAAGAAGGTATTTAAAAATGCCCAAACAAAATTTAAAAACATATTTATCTATTATTTTTTATCGTATTTACCAAAATCAAAAAAACTTTTTAATCTTTGAAGATATAAAAAAAATCATTTAATTTTTATAAGTTTTATAATACCTTATTAAGGTCAAAATCTTACTTATTTAACTTCCATCTCCTATTCTCCAGAATTTAAAATTATTTTTTTTTATTAAATTAAGATCAATGATTGATCTTGAATCAAATACCCATGCTGGTTTTCTCATGCGATTCTCTGCTAAATCCCAGTCAATATTTTTATATTCTTGCCACTCAGTTAAAATAACTATCGCATCTGCACCAAAAAAAGATTGATTAATATCGGTAATATATGCCCAACAACCTTTTTCATTTAAAGTATTTTTTTGTTGTAATGTCTCATCAACCGATTTAATCTTTAAATCAGTTGTTATTTGAGATTTCGTTACCTTTGGGTCATGGATATATAAATTAGCTCCTTCATTAAGTAAATCCTTACAGATTTGTATCGCTGCGGATTCTCTCGTGTCGTTTGTATTGCCTTTAAAAGCGAAGCCGAGGATAATTATCTTTTTTCCTGAAATTGTTCCAAATAATTTTTTAGTAATAAGTTTAGATATTCTTGATTGATGCCAATTATTTAGTTTTACAACACTCTCCCAAAATCTAGCAACTTCATGAAGTCCAAAGTATTCAGACAAATAAACAAGATTTAATATATCTTTCTTGAAACAACTACCTCCAAAACCTGGCCCAGCATCTAAGAACTTTGATCCAATTCTGCTATCAGCTCCTATTGCTCTAGATACCTCCCTAACATCTGCACCTGTCGCTTCACATAATGCCCCTATCGCATTAATTGAGCTTATTCTTTGTGCTAAAAATGCATTGGCAGTAAGTTTAGCTAATTCACTACTCCATATATTTGTATGTAATATTTTTTCCTTAACTACCCATCTAGAATAGATAGAACTTAAAGCATCAATTGATGACAAGTTTTCTCCTCCTATCAAAACCCTATCTGGATAAAGAAGATCATTAATCGCTGTCCCCTCTGCTAAAAATTCTGGATTTGATAGAACATCGAAACTTTTAAATTCAGAATCATCTAAATCTTGTCTAGCTGCTTCCAAAATAGATTTTATAACTTCTGCTGTTCGAACAGGCAAAGTACTTTTTTCAACCACAATCGTATGCCCAGAAGCATTACTTGCAACTTGCCTTGCACAAGCCTCTACCCATTTAAGGTCGCTTGCTTTGCCAGCACCAAGTCCATATTTTTTTGTTGGAGTATTTACTGATATAAAAACAACATCCGCATTTCTAATGTTTTCATTAACAAAAGTAGAAAAATGTAAATTTCTACCTCTGCATCTTGAAACTATTTCTGCCAGTCCAGGTTCAAATATAGGTAATTTATCAAGGTTATTATCGTTCCATTTTTGAATTCTATCTTCATTTAAATCAACAACATTGACCTCAATATCTGGACATTTATCTGCAATAACAGCCATTGTTGGCCCCCCAACATATCCAGCTCCTATACAGCATATATTTTTTATTTTCATCTTCAACATTATTTTTGAGTAATTTTATGATAAAACATTTAATAAAATTCCTTTTTGACATAAATTTCAAATTTTATTGATTAATAAATTTTAAATCTGAACTCTTCCATAATTATCCTCAAATCTTTCGATATCATCTTCGCCAACATAAGTTCCACTTTGCACTTCAATTAATTTAAGTGGTATTTTACCTGGATTTGATAATCTATGTTTTGATCCCAAAGGGATATATGAACTTTGATTTTCATACAAAATTATTTTATTACCATTAATTTCTATCTGAGCAGTACCATCAACTACAACCCAATGTTCAGCGCGATGATGATGCATTTGTAATGAAAGTTTTTCCCCTGGCTTTACTATTATAATTTTCACCTTCCATCTTGATTCCTCAAGCAAAGAAATATAGTGACCCCATGGCCTATAAATCTTTTTATGTTCATAACCTTCAGTAATACCATCTTCTTTTAATTTGTTTACTATTTTTTTTATATCTTGAGATTTAGTTTTATTTGCAACTAGCATTACATCATTTGTTTCTATAACTATTAAATCTTTAACACCCAAGCCCACAATTAATCTATTTTCGCTTCTAAATAAAGAATTTTTTGTTTGATTTAAGATTACATTACCATTAGAGACATTTCCATTTATATCCTTCATAGAGTTTTCCCAAACAGAGTTCCAATTTCCTACATCACTCCATCCAACATTCATAGGCAATACTATGCCTTTATTAGTCTTCTCTAATACTGAATAATCTATTGAAATATTTGGACATTTTTCGAATATTTTCTTATCTAATCTTTGAAAATCAAGATCAAAATTCTTTTTTAATATTGATTTCTTGCAAATATTCAATATTTCTGGAGAAAATTTTTCAATTTCTTTTAAAATGTTTCTTGCTTTGAAAATAAAAATTCCACTATTCCAAGTAAAACATTTATTTTTTAAAAATTCTTTTGCAGTATCAAAATCAGGTTTTTCAGTGAATTTAATTATTTTCGATGCTATGAGACCATCTTTATCAAAAGGTTTATCACTTTTTATATAACCGTAACCTGTTTCAGGAGAATTAGGTACTACTCCAAAAGTAACTAAATTATCATTTTTCGAATATTCAATGCCTTTCTCAATCGCCTTGAGAAATTTTTCATTATTTTTAATTTCGTGATCTGCTGAAAGTATAAGTAAATTAGGATTCTCATATTCTTCTATCGCTAATAAAGCCGCAAGTGTAATAGCGGGAGCTGTATTTCTCCCAAATGGTTCTAGCAATATTCTTTTGGTCTTAATATTTATTTCTCTCATTTGTTCTGCCACAATAAAGCGATGCGCCTCATTACAAATAATTAATGGATTCTCAACTTTTTTTAAACCATTAAGTCTAAGTTGCGTTTTTTGAAGAAATGACTTTTTTTCAGATTCATCAATAGTCAAATATTGTTTAGGGAAAGTTTCTCTCGATAAAGGCCATAGCCTAGTACCACTTCCTCCGCATAAGATTACGGGTAATAAAACATCATCTGACATGTTTAGGTAAATATGATTATTTCAGAACTTGTAAACAATTTTAGTATGCATTAAAGTTTTATTCAAATTAAGAATTTTTCTCAAAAACAACAATTATAATTTTATTTAAAAAAAAGATTGCGAATAATAATTAATGTATAATTTATTCAAATGCGTAAAAAAATTGAAAGTTTCTTTTTTAATAAGAAATATTTTCTTTACACTTATCCTTTTAAGTAATTCTATTTTTTTTAATAAATTAAACTCAGAAGATAATAAGTTATTAACTAAAGAATCTCAAAATAAGACCTTAGATATTGATTATTTTGATAAAAATAATATTAATAATTATATACTTGGCGCTGGTGATGTTATTTCTATTATTGCTTCAAGAGATTATCCAGAACTTTCTTCAGAGGTCTTAATTGATGTCAACGGTACCATCACATTGAACAAATTAAAAAACATTTATGTAGAGGGATTAACAATTAAAGAATTATCAGTTTTATTAAGAAAAGCTTTTTTAAAATATATAAAATATCCTGATGTAGAGGTTAATATAGTTAAATATAGAAAAATAAAAACTTTTGTTAAAGGAGAAGTAGAAAGTCCAGGTTTACATAAATTAGCTGGATCATTAGGAGATGGTTATTATCCAACTGTTTTTGATGCCCTTAGAACTGCAGGCGGTATAACAAGGTATTCAAATTTAGCTGAAATAAAACTTTTAAGAAAAAATCCTATTTCTGATGGAGGAGGTTACAAGAAAACGAATTTAGATTTTGAAAATACACTCTTAGTTGGTGACTTTACTCAAAATATAAGGATATATGATGGTGACATTATCGAAATACAAAAACTAGAAAATCCAAATGATTCAATTTTTCAAAAAGCTATTTATTCGAATATAAATAAAAAGTTTATAAAGATTTTCATCTCTGGAAGAATAAGACAAGAAGGAGAAATAGAGGTATCTAGAGCTAGTTCTCTTAATGATGCAATTTTGGCGGCTGGAGGAGTAAAAGCTATAAGAGGTCCTATAAGCTTTATAAGATTTAATAATAATGGTACTATTACAAAAAAAACATTTAGATATAGCAAAAATGCAAAGATAGGATCTAATCGAAATCCCTCATTAAAAAATGGAGATATAATTTACATTGGTGATAACTTATTAACCACCTCAGGTGAAATAATATCCGAAATTACATCTCCTTTTTCAAATGCATTTTCTGCCTATGGACTTTATAAGGCGATAACTAATTAGGATTTTTTATGAATATTAAAAAAAATTTTAAAGAAGATTTTTCTAATCCTGAAATTGAAATTAATTTCAATTTAATTTTTAATTTAATTAAAAGACATAAAAGATTTATCGTTATTTTCTCATTAATAACCTTTTTTATTCCAATATTTCATTCAAAATTCTCTAAAAAATTGTGGCAGGGACAATTTGAAATTGTTATTAGGAAAGAAAATAATAACCTTATAGAAGCATTGCCATTAAATTCAGATCTAAACAATATCTTTCAATTAAATAGAAATGATAAATCAATTATTACTGAAGTAGAAATTCTCAAGAGTCCATCTTTACTTCTTCCAATCTTTGAATTTGTAAAAAGTCAGAAAATTAACTATAAATCAAATTATCAGAATATAAATTTTAGATCTTGGCTTAAAAATAATTTAGATTTTGATTTAAAAAATAATACTTCAATCTTAGAATTAAAATACAAGGATTATGATAAAGATAAGATACTTCCTATTTTAGAAAAGATATCTTCAGCCTATCAAGATTACTCTGGTAAAAACAGAAGAAGAAATATATTATTAGCATCCAACTACTTTTCAGATCAAATTAAAAAATATAAAATTAAAAGTTCAAAATCCTTTAGAGAAGCTCAAGATTATTCTATCGAGCAGGATTTAAATATTTCTCAATATAATATTAATCCCAGGTTCAATTCAAAAATGGGAGAAGAGCCTCAAAACAAGACAGTAAATGAGAGCATAATAAATTTAGAAGAAACAAGAGTAAAGGCAGCAAATAGAATAAGAACGATTGATTTTCAAATACAAAAAATTAAAGAGTTAGATAATGACTCAGAACAATTTGAATACATAAGTTCTTCAATTCCTTTACTTAATGAATCAAACTTAATGAAAGAACTTGAATTAATTGATCGAAAAATAGCTAAGCTTAAGTCAAAATATACTGATAAAGATATCTCTCTTATTTCAGCAGAAGAAGAAAGATTAGTTTTAATAAATTTACTTAAAAATAAATCTATAGGTTATTTGAAAGCTGATAAACTTGCAACTGAGGCTTTGATGGAGTCTGTAGCTAGGCCAAAATCAGTATTGATTAAATATCGGGAATTAATTAGAGAAGCCAAAAGAGATGAAACAATACTTCTCAAATTAGAAAATGAATTAAAGTCCATAGAACTAGAAAAAGCAAAACTAGAAGACCCTTGGGAATTAATAACAAAACCAACTTTAATGCAAAATCCATTACCTAAAAATACTTTGCAAAAAAGTATTTTTGCTCTTATTTTTGGATTTACTTTAAGTTTGTTAGTTTCTTATATTTTTGAAAAAAGAAAAGGTTTAATTTTTGATAAGGAAATTTTATCGGAGAAATTAAACTCAAGCATAATAGATGAAATATATTTAGAAAAAGGTAGCTTTAAATCATATACCAAAGAAATCATACAAAATGAGATCCTAGATATAAGTTCGAGAAAAATATCAAAAGTAATTATATCTGAATCACTAACTGATTCAGAATCGAAAATATCAATAAAGAATATTTTCTCAAATCAAAAACAATACGAAATTATTGAATCATTAAATAATCTAAATGATGATGATAAGATTATTTTTATATGTAAAATGGGCTCACTAAAACTTAAAGAAATAGAATCTTTGAAAAGAAGATTAAATTTAGTTGATGTAAAATTATTTGGCATTTTTCTTATTAAATAATTTTAAATAATATTTAGTTTGAGTTAAATTAAATTTCTTTTATTTTTAAAATACTTTATATATTTCCTAAAGCCTTAAATTAAAATCAACAAAAAAATAAAAAAAATATGGCTTCACTTTTTATAAAAAAGAAATTTATAAAATATTTAAAAAACTATTTAAAAATATTATTTTTTAAATTAAATATTTTTAATAATTTCCCTAAACATCATGATACAAAAATTAAGTATGTAGTTGAAAAAGAAAATTGGTCTATCAAATGGGATGGTAAATATATTTCAAGTAAAATTAACCAAAAATTAAATTCAAATATTATTTCCATATCTGATCTGCCAGATATTAATAAAAAAAATAAACTTATTCACTTTGGTTCTCAATACATGTGGGTTGATTGGTATGAATTAATGCCAAATGATAAGAAGTACGTTGTATCTTTTTTTCATGGGAAGAAATCTGATGGTCCAAAAGTAAAGGAACATATTGAAGACTTCCTGAAATCTCAGAATTCAATCTATAAAGTTATCACTGCTTCTTCCTTAATACAACAAAGACTCTTAAATTGGGGTATCCCAAAATCAAAGCTAGAAATAATACCAATTGGAGTTGACACAAATTTATTCTCAATGCCTAGTAACATTCAAAGATTAAAAATAAGGAAAAAGTTAGGCTTAAGAAAAGATCAATTAATAATTGGCTCTTTTCAAAAAGATGGGCAAGGATGGGTAGAGGGTAATATTCCAAAACTAATTAAAGGACCTGACCTGTTTGTGAGATCAGTTGAAATAATTGCTAAGCAATTTCCAGTTGTTGTTTTATTGACTGGGCCTGCAAGAGGTTATGTAAAAAAACAACTTTCAAAAAGACAAATTAAATTTATTCATATTTTTGCTAAATCATACAATGAAATAGCAGATCTTTATCATGCTCTAGATTTGTATATTGTTTCATCAAGAGAAGAAGGCGGGCCTAAAGCCATAGTAGAATCTATGGCTAGTGGCGTTCCTATTATTTCTACAAATGTTGGAATGGCTAAAGATTTTATCATTGATGGGAAGAATGGAGGTTTAGTAGATAGCTTTGATCCAAAAGAGATAGCTCATAAATCAATTGAAATAATAAACTTTTCAGAAAAGGAAGTAATAATTAATACTGCTAGAGAAGATGTGATGAGAGCTGATTGGAGAAATGTTGCATATATGTACTGGGATAAGGTTTATAAAGCAGGTATCAAAAATTAACAAATTCATAACACAAAATAGAGTAAAATTAAAAAACAAATAATAAAGTATGACGGTATTAATAACTGGAGCGGCTGGATTTATTGGCTATCACCTATCTAAGAGATTGCTAGAAGAATCATTACCGGTAGTGGGTTTTGATAATTTAAATTCATACTATGATCCTAATCTTAAAAAAGCAAGGTTAACTAATCTGAATCATATTGCTAAAACTACTGGAACCCCATTCGAATTTGTGAAAGGAGATTTAGTTGACCAAAAAGAAATTAAAAATATTTTCAAAGAATACCTACCAAAGAAGGTAGTAAATTTAGCTGCTCAAGCTGGCGTGAGATACTCAATTGAAAATCCTAGTGAATACATACAAAGTAATATTGTAGGCTTTAGTAATATTTTAGAAGCATGTAGAGAATATAAGGTTGAACATCTAATTTATGCAAGTAGCAGTTCCGTTTACGGTGGGAACATATCATTACCCTATTCAGAAAAAGATAGTGTAGATCATCCTATAAGTCTTTATGCTGCTAGTAAGAAATCTAATGAATTGATGGCCCATACATATAGTCATTTATTTAAAATTCCTACCACTGGACTTAGATTTTTCACTGTTTATGGCCCCTGGGGTAGACCAGATATGGCTCTTTTTATTTTTACAAAATCAATTTTAAATAATGAGCCAATTAATGTATTTAACAAAGGCAATATGGTAAGAGATTTCACTTATATCGATGATATCGTTGAAAGTTTAAAAAGAATTTTGGAAAAACCAGCAATTCCAGATAAAAATTTTGACAAAAATAATCCAAACCCTTCAACAAGTTGGGCACCCTATAAGATATTTAATATTGGGAATTCAACTCCAACACCTGTGATAGATTATATAAATGCTATAGAGGATGAACTTAATTTAAAAGCAAAGAAATTGTTAGTTCCTATTCAAATGGGAGATGTTCCAGCAACTGAATCTGATTCATCGGAATTAGAGGAATGGATAAATTTCAAACCAAATACCTCAATAAAATCTGGTGTAAGGAATTTTATAAAGTGGTACAAAGAATTTTATGGATGCTAATTATCTAACAAATATAAGAAATTATCCAGACTTATATAATTGTACTGTTGCAGTAATAGGCTTGGGATATGTCGGTCTTCCTCTAGCTGTAGAGTTCTCGAAAAAAAATCAATGTCAAATTACAGGGAAGTTACTTTCAAGAAGGGTTATTGGATTTGATACTAATCAAACAAGAATTGATGAACTTAAAGAAGGTTTTGATAGAACTGGTGAAATTTCCAAAACTGAATTAAGTAAAATAAATTTTTCAGATCTAACAAATGAAATTTCGGTAATTGCAAATTCTGACGTATTTGTAGTAACTGTTCCTACGCCTATTGACGAGTATAAAAAACCTGATTTAACTGCTCTTAAAAATGCATGTATCACTATTGCAAAAGCCCTAAAAATTAGGCAAAAAACATATTATGAAGAAAAAGATAGGACAATACCTGTGATTATTTTTGAAAGTACTGTATATCCAGGAACTACGGAAGAAATTTGCATTCCAATTATTAAAAATGAATTAAATAACTTTATTAATGAAAAAAATAATAATAAAGAATTTTTTATCTATGGATATAGTCCCGAAAGAATCAACCCAGGTGATAAAAAACATCGATTAATAGATATAAAAAAAGTAACTAGTGGAAATAATAATTATTCTGCAGCGTGGATAAAATATTTTTATGGTTCTATAATTAAAGCTGGTATATTTCCTGCTCAAAGTATCAAAGTAGCAGAAGCAGCAAAAATTATTGAAAATACCCAAAGAGATATCAATATTGCATTAATAAATGAACTATCGATTATTTTTAATTTAATGAATATAGATACTTTAGATGTTATCGATGCAGCATCAAGCAAATGGAACTTTATAAAATTTAAGCCTGGATTAGTTGGCGGACATTGTATTGGAGTAGATCCTTATTATTTAACTTACAAATCTGAGTTACTTGGATATTCCCCTGAAATAGTTTTAGCTGGCAGAAAAATAAACGATGGAATGGGTAAATGGATCGCTGAACAAATAATTCTTGAAATGCTAAAGAAAAATATAAATAATAAAAAACCTAAAATACTTATTCTTGGTTTTACATTTAAAGAGGATTGCCCTGATATTAGAAATACAAAGGTAGTCGATATAATTAAAAATTTAAAACAATATAATTCCTCCATCGACATAGTTGATCCGCTAGCCAATATTAAAGAAGTAAACAAAACTTATGCTATAAAAATCTTAAATAAGATTCCTAAAAATAAAGAATATCAAGTAATTTTTTGCGCTGTGGCTCACAAAGAATTCAAAAAACTTGAACTAAATGATTGGTTGAGTATTCAAAAAAATAATGGAATAATTTTTGATTTAAAAGGTATAGTTCCAAGAGAATTAAAACCTATTCGCTTTTAAAATTAAATTTGAAATTGATTTATTTATTAATAAAGAAAGTTTCATTAAAGATATGGAGGATCTATTTATTTTTTATAATTTTGTTGAATAAAAACAATAATAAAACTTTAAGAGTATTCTATGGATACTTCAAAATTGGCGCTATTGGAGGCCCCTCAGTAAAAGTACAAAAATTAAGAATACTTTTCCCAGAATATAGTAATAATTTTAATCTTGTTTATCTTTTATCGAATAACATATATTTTTCGAAGAGTGCTTTATCACTATTAAAAAAAAGAAGAATACCAATACTTCTCAACCAAAATGGTGTTTATTATAAGTCTTGGTTTAAAGGGAATTATTTAGAAAAAAATAAGTTTATGGCATATGGATATCATCTTGCAGATTACGTTTTTTGGCAATCTGAATTTTGTAGAAGAACATCAGATAAATTTTTGGGGAAAAGAAAGGGTGATGGTGAAATACTTTATAACTGTGTGGACACAAATTTATTTATACCTAAATTTAGAAACAAAAAGCTATTCACTTTTTTAATTACGGGCAATATCAATAAAGAAAACAACTATAGAATAATTTCAGTTTTGAATGCTTTCAAAAAATTGAGAAATAATCAAAATATACGTTTATTAATCGCTGGAAAAATTCAAGATAAAACTTATTTAGAACTTAAATCAAGTGAAATGCAAATTGATAATAAAGTAAAATTTATTGGTAAATATAATCAATTAGAAGCTCCCAAGATCTACCAATTGGCAGATGCATATATAACAATGACTTATAAAGACAATTGCCCAACCGCTGTATTAGAGGCCATGTCATGTGGATTACCTATACTTTATTCTTCAAGCGGAGGGATTCCTGAACTAGTAGATATAAACTCAGGAGTTGGTCTAGAAGTTAAATCAAGCTGGAAAGAAATTAAAATCCCAAAAGTCTCTGAAATAGCTGATGGAATGATTCAAATTATGAATAATAAGAAATCGATGTCTGAATCTTCAAGAAATAGAGCTTCTGAAAAATTTAATCTTATAGATTGGAAAAAAAAACATGAAATTATTTTTGATTTTCTACTTAGAAAATAATCAATCTAAGTCCAACTATTTTAAACTTTCCTCCAAACTGCAAGTAGTTTGCCTTGAAAAACAACTTCATCTAAATTTAATTCAATAGGCTTATAAGCTGGATTAGCAGCCTCTAAGTAAATTTTTTGTCCTTTTTTTATGAAATATTTCAAAGTCGTACCTAGCCCAGGGACCATAGCGCTCACAATCATTCCATTTCTAAGTGAATAAGAATCTTTAATAGGTTCCATTAACACCATATCTCCATGTGCAATACATGCATCTATCATTGAATCACCATTTACAGTTAAGGCGAAAACATCTTTTTTTTGTAAAACTTCAGATAAATCCAAATGTTCATTAACATCAGAAAAAGTTTCAATTAAACCTCCTGCCGCAACGGAACCCATGATTGGAACACCTCCCACAATTTCGTCTACTATTTGCATAGTTCTAGCTTTGCCTTCTTGCCAAGAAATGTAACCTTTTTCCTGCAAATGTTTTAATCTACTCTGAATTGGGGCAGGAGATTTTAATCCCATTGCTTGCATCATTTGCCTTATGGAAGGACTATGCTGAAAGTTTTTCATATAATCCTTTATCCATAGAAATAGCTCGTTTTGAGCATCTGTAAGATTTTCTTCAGTAAAATTACCCACTAAAACAAATGTACTCTAATACATTTGTACCCTTATTAAGGATATATTGCAAGTGCTTTAGCTGAGCAAACATGCTAAAAGGGCTTGCTGTGCATGCATTCTATTTTCTGCCTGATGAAAAATTCTACTTTTTTCGCTTTCAAAAACTTCATTGGTTATCTCCTTACCTCTATATGCAGGAAGGCAATGGAGAATAATCGCATCTTTATTAGCTTTGCTTACTAAATCATTATTAATAGTAAATTTATTGAAGACTTTATCTTTATGTTCCTTTAGACCTTCTTCTCCCATCGAAGACCAAACATCTGT
>MDTG01045995.1_pt1 | contig 16217 bp, 14 predicted proteins | sample 811421 | NCBI WGS metagenome assembly MDTG01 (sample SAMN05326645, study PRJNA326480) | marine metagenome | isolation source: seawater | place: Pacific Ocean: South East | collected 2011 | reverse complement strand
GCCAAAAGAGTTTAAGGAGTACCTTTTGCGGTATTTTGGACTTGCGGATATTAAAAAAGATGGTTGGTGCTACTACAGAGCTGTCTTTCGGGGCATTATGCATGGTCTCAATGAAAGAGAAAAAAAAATTTTGAGAGAAAGGGCGGCTATTGCCGATTATCGGACCTTTCATAGTGCTCTAAAAAAATATTTTGTAGAAAAAACAAAACGCATAGAAAACGAATCCATTATTGTACAACGCGAGACTTCTGGAAAAATGAGAAAGATTAAATTGTCCGACCGAATGTACAATAGTTTAACAGAAGGGGCAACTTGTCAAGATTATTGGGGCACCACTGACATAAACGGCATCGTCAGTGGTTTTTTCGTTGAAACATTTAATATTGACATCGATATTTTCGTGTTGTTTCATGAAGAGAAACAAAACGGTTGGCGATGGACTAAAAACAGAAATAAAAGAATCTTGATCAGTGAAACTGGTAAAATAACAGTGTTCTTGTTGCTTAACCGAGCACGTGATCATTTTTATACACTGTTACCAAAGGCAGGCATTAGAGAAATTCCTATGCAATACAGTTTCAAAGAGAGAGAAAAGACTCAACAGTCTGCTGGTAACACGGGTTATATTTCCGACTCGGACGACGGAGAGGGTTTTAATCCAAATTCGTTGAGTAGCAAATTTTCACAGCCTCAAAAGACACAGCCTCAAAAGAGACAACAGAAGAGAAAAAGGAACAGCTCCGACTCCGACTCCGACTCCGACTATGAGCCTGATACGAAACTGCCCGCTGCTACGAATAATCTAAAACTTAAATATTAATCTCAGTCACCCTTAGTCTTCTGTAAAAAATTCGTCCAGTCCCTCCTCGGTCAGTTCTACGAGCTCTTGTTCGAGCACTTCGTAGCGCGTTTGCGTTGCAATGCGCTCTTCGAGCAGCGCCAACTGCCTGCAGCCAAAGCAGAGAATGCTCAAGAATATGGCAATGCCGAAGGCAACAATGTAGGGCCTGACTCTCGTTTTTTCCTCCTCTTCCATGCTCTCTCTTGTACCTTGTCGAACTCGTCTACGGTCAAGGTGCGCGACCAACCACAGCAGGCACAGGGTGCTTTGCCCTTTCTCTTCGGAGGCTTGCAAAATTTGCAGTAGAGCAGAGCGAGTGTCTTGGCCTGCTTGCTAAGCTCACGGTCTAGTAAAACGACGGAAGGGCAGAAATCAGCGACTCGAAGTTGAAGTTCCAGAGGAAGCCTTTTCAGCATGTTTCATTAAAGGCACTCGCCGACACTTCTTCCAGTGCTCGAGCAATTGGTAGGTAGAGCAGAGGAACGACTTTCTACACTTGGCGCACTGCTGAACTTGAGGCATGCTACTGTTTACGAAATCGGCCTTCTACGGTATATACCATCGGCATATCTATCTCTAAGACATCATCCGAATGAATGCATCGTCGTACGCTTCTTACTTTGGCAGCTCGATTGAGGAGAGGGCAAAGAACATGGCCAGCAGCGAGTGGAAGATTCAGGACAAGATGCCACGACGCACGCTGAGAGGTCCACCGTTTCGAGCTCTTCCGGAGAGCATTGAAATGACCTATGATATAAATCAACAACTTAGTGAAGCAGAAGAAAGTGAAGCAGAAGAAAGTGAAGCAGAAGAAAGTGAAGCAGAAGAAAGCAAAGAAGAAGAAAGCGGTGACGAAGAAGAAAGCAAAGAAGAAGAAAGCGGTGACGAAGAAAGCAAAGAAGAAGAAAGCGGTGACGAAGAAAGCAAAGAAGAAGAAAACAAAGAAGAAGAAAACGAAGAAGAAGAAAGCGGTGACGAAGAAAGCGGCGACGAAGAAAATTTTGAATTGAAATTTGACACAGATCGGCATCGTTTTATGGAAAAATTTAGTGACATATCTTCTAGAAGGGATAGTACTAAGGTCGTTTGGTGTCTTTCGCAGCACTACGAGTTAAATTATGCCACTTACCCGAATCTTTATTTCTTACAACTCAGTGCACCGATAGAGGAATTAAAAAAAAGAAACAATAGTGTGAATGTCATAAGCTGTTCTTGCGCTTATTTTGAAAAAAGTAACTCTCCTTGCAAACACATGCTTCTGTTTGATATTCTCTATGCAGACTTTCGCGCTAGTGTTCGGCGAAGCACAAGAGACAGGAGGGCTCCAGACCGACTTCGGTATTAATCCAAGCTCGTAACGAGCAATCGGTGCGGGTTGGTTCCGTTGAGTATGGAGTCCCTGAGGGCCGTCGAGATCATCGTCTTGTTCTGTGTAAAGTGTGTCTTGCTGACGCCGAAGAGGTCGAGCTGGTTGCACTCTGGCAGGGACGAGTGGAGGTAGTAGTCTTTCGGGACGATGGCAATGTCGTTGATCGTTAGGCCTCGCCTCATGATGTAGAGTATTGCACAAATAAAGGCCCTGCTGGTCGTGTCGCCCTTGAAGGCTGTCAAGGTTTTCAATTTCATGACAATGTTGCAAATTTTGTGCGTGTAGAATTCAAAAATAATACCCTGCGTTTCCTTTGGTGGCATGCTGTAGGTTTTTGGTATCCTCTTTCGTTTCAGGTAGTAGGATTTTGTGATGAAATCGATTGCATTGATTCTCTGCCCAGCCCGGTCCATCTGACGCTTCTCCTTCAACCACTCTTTTTGAATTTCTTTTCTTGAGTCGAAAAGCCTTTTCTTCTCTGCCTGCATGCGTTCTTTGGAGAACAGAAACTTTTCGATCAAATCCTTTGCAATGTCTTTGAGGAGGGCAGTTTCGACGCGGACGGTGCTGCAAGAGGTGCGGTGGTACTCATGGTTGAGTTTGAAACTGTTGATCCACTTTTGCTCCGTAAACTGCAGGCCAGAGATGGTGCAGGTGCTTGCACCGTCGGAGCAGACGTGCTCTCCGCCACAGTGGATGCCACTGCAGATGTGAAAGTCGCGCGTGTGTGAGTTGACGAAGACGTCCATGATGGACCCTACCATGTTTTTTTCGGTGGCCCAGACGGGGTGGTTGAGACAAAATTCTGTACAAAGGTGCCGCTGCGATTGCTGGTTGCCGATCCGGTAGATCCTTGCCTCCAGCTGCCGGTACTCGTCCGGGCCGCCCTTCTCGGTCGAGTTCCACAGTTCGATCAGCTCCTTCCTCTGCTCCTCGTACATGCCGGCATGCTGTGCCTCGGTAGACCCGAGGAAAGAGTGCAAGACGGACATCTGTCACTAAAAAGGCTCGCAGGGCAAAGCTAAAAAAATGTACTATATGAGCAACTCTGCCGTAGTATTATAACCTCAACGAAACATGGGACTCTTTGACAACCGTTTGGTGCAATTGCTCTCCTTCTTGGCATGGATCGCCGTCGTCATGCTTGTCTACACACTCTCTGGCGAACTTCGCCCTGACGAATCCTATCGCTACATGCTCGATGTAGGATTTAACATCGGCACAGGCGTCGGGAACATAGCCGAAAAAGACGAATGGATCACCTTATTCACCGTATTCGTCATGCTGACGGGATACTTTGCCGTCGCCTTGTTCTGGGTCGACTTTGTGTCCTACCTCGTAAACGGTGAAGAAGCCGTCTACAGCTCCGGCTTCAAGGCACTCCTGAACACTGGAACACACTACAGCAGGGTCGTCGAAGAGAGCACCGGAATCACCCGCAGCAGCTGGGCCTACCTTTTAACTCTTGTCTGGCTGGCCTTGGGCGTCGTCATGGGAATGGTCATGGAAGATATGTCCTTCATCACGGCCTTGAATTTCGCCGTTGGGTTAATGACAAGCACAGGGTCGCAGCAGTGCTCGAACGAGATGCTCAACAACTACCTCACCGGCAGCTACATGCTTATTGGCATCCCCTTGCTCGCAATGACCTCGGCCGTCTTTATCTCTTCCCAACCCTCCGACTACACGCGTGTTGCCGACGCCGGACGATTGGACCTGTAAGGATAATACAATAATATTAGAAAAAAAAAACTTGTTAACTATATGCATACTCTAGACCGCTACAAACGATGCTTCAGGAAAGAACCACCACCACAGCCAAGCGTCCGCAACGGCATGGTGCAGGAACATAATCACCGAGGCTGCAACGAGCCAAGGCCTCAGCTCGTCGTGGCCTTTTACCTCCAAGCAGACGGCAAAGATGCCGACGCAGGCAGTTGCCGTAAGGACCAAATTGATCAGGAGGACGATGCTCTTTCTTCCTTCCTTGATATCTATCAGTGTGAGATAGGCCCACTGTGCGGCGGTGATCAGAAAGACCAACCACGAGTAGAGTAGTATCAGCGACTGCTCTTCGATGATGAAGACGAAGCAGGCCCAAAGGAAGATATATGAAGCCGTCGTCAAGCCTGTGCTCGCGACCCATATCGACCGGTAGAGCCCCTCTTCTATGCCTCCCCACGCTTTGTCGGAGTCGGGGTCGTAGTAGAGGAAGGCGTACGAGAGCAGGACGGCAACGCCGCCAATAAGGGACACGGCGAATAGGGAGTCGTTCATTTTTTTTCTTCTTATGATATCGTAGTATATATCGTTTATACCTTCTTTAAAAACACCAAGCTATGGGCCTACTTTTCTTCTTCAGCCTCCTGTGCCTTTGTCTCCGAAGCACTCATGCGAGCAATTCGACGCAGTTCTGCACGGCCATCAACATGTACGGCTACTACCCGCTTTACGTCAGTGAAACATGCGCTGCAGCCGGAAGCCCCGATGGGACTGCAACTGCGCACCAATGCTCTGGAGTCTCTTGCGACGCTTCGACCTTTGAGTCCCCCTGTAGCGACGGGTACTATACACCGAAAGACCAGTGCCTGCAAGGCTACTGTCGCATCACATGGGAGAGCACTTGTCAAGAGAACAGGGTTGTCAAGCAGACCTACTGGTCCGTCGGTACATGCAGCGTTAGCGGCTACGATTCTGTGAATGGCGGCACGCAGAGCATTTGCGAGTCCCGTGGTGGAACATGGACGTGGCCTGTAACACCGCAGTTGTGTCGTGACGCCGCGGCAAAGCACCACTACATATACTTTGCCACGTGCGCGACATGTAACGACAACTACAAATGCCTCGTATCAAATACAGGGATCGCTGGCTACCAAATAAACGGTTGGCAGGCGTGCAATGTCTACGCGCCGACCTCCTGCAGCGACTGCTCTAGCTTCACAACGCCAGAGACCTGCGATGCACAGCCTGCGCGGAGCTGGACAACCTCCTTTACCTACGACTCGAGCAAAGAGATCGCGACCTTTTGGTTCCCGAATGGTCTGGTGACTGGCGAAAGCATTTGGTACGGGAACTTTAACCCAGAAGGCATCAAGGGGGAGAGAGGCGATCGCGGTGCACAGGGACCGGCTGGCTCCGACGGACAGAAAGGCGATCGCGGCGATGTTGGTGCAAAGGGGGAGAGAGGTTTTAATGGGACAAAAGGGGATCGCGGAGAGAGCATTTTTCAGGGCAACTACGACGCTGCCCTAGCTACCAACTATGCCTACCATGTCGGGCAGGTCGTTGCCATGAACGGAGAGCTCTTCCACCTCGTCGATCGCCTGCATCAGGGAGAGCCAAAGACCGACGAGGGCTCCGGCTGGTTCACGCTGAAGGGTGCACAGGGAGAGAGGGCCGACCCCCTCTTTCGTGGCAACTTCGACCAGAACATTGCCGACGCCATCGGCTACAAGCTGTCCGACATCGTTATGATGTCCGACGGTTCCCTCTACCAACTCGTGTCGGTCCTGAACCAGAACGACCCAGTGGCGGAAGCGGAGGACTCGTCGGGCTGGATGAAGATGCAAGGACAGCGTGGAGAGCAGGGGCAGCAAGGTATTCAGGGCATACAGGGAGAGGCCGGCCCGGCAGGTGGACCACAGGGCGAACCCGGACAGGACGGCGCCGACGGGGCACAGGGGCCTAAGGGTGACAAAGGTGACACCGGCCCGTCGATCTTTCGAGGTTCCTACGACTCTGCCGTTGCTGCTGTTCTTGGCTACGAGGTCGGTGATATTGTTCTCATGTCGAATGGGGAATTCTATGCCCTGAACAACAAGCTGAATCAGATGGACCCAGTTGCTGGCGAGGCAGACTCCGAAGGCTGGCGACCGATTCGTGGCCCAGAAGGCCAGAAGGGGCAGGCGCTCTTTCGTGGAAACTACGACCCGGCCGGCACCTACGCCGACGGCGATGTCGTACGGAGCAGCTCGAACGGCATGCTCTACCAGCTCGTCGGTGTCGACAACGGCTACCCCGAACTGGAAACCTCCAACTGGGTCGTGCTGTCTGGTCTGACGGGTGATCGCGGAGAACAGGGAAAGAACGGTACCGACGGTGCGCGTGGTGAGCAGGGGGAGAAGGGTGATCGCGGAGATCGCGGGGACAGGGGCTTCAACGGTACCGACGGCGCTCGCGGAGAGCAGGGCGAACAGGGCATCAAAGGGAACAGGGGCTTCAACGGAACGGACGGTGTCGACGGCGCCCGCGGAGAGCAGGGAGAAAAGGGAGACAAAGGCGATGCTGGAGAAACGGGAAGATCGAATTTTAGAGGCATTTACGACATTAACGACAACTCTCTCTACGTACGCGGAGATATCATAGAGTACAATGGCTTACTTTATGCACTTATCGAGGCGAACTCCGGCGGCCTGCCCGGCAGCGACTCGAGCTGGCTTTCGCTACAGGGACTGAGTGTCATCCCAGAAGACACCTCCATCGGCTTGGGCTGGATCATTCTGATTTCTTGCGTCGCGGCCCTGCTGATCGTCACGATCTTCTTCTTGATCTACTACTTTTTCTTCTCCAACCGGCCAAGCGCCTACGGTCGCGTAGACATTCCAAACAACAGGGCCTTTCAGGCACCAGTGAAGGCCGTGCAAGCAGACACGTACTATCACTTGCAGTAGTCGATTGGAGTAAAGGCGTCAAAGATATCGTCGAAGGACATTTCTTCAAGATCGTCTTCAACCTTTTCGTCTACCATAGGAAAAGACAAAAAATCCAACTGTGGTTTGGAAATTCGCGAGCTGAAACAGAAGAAAGCCTCTCCATAGGGGATAGGAAGGCGCGTGCATTTTGTTCGCGTAACACTAAAGGTGTTATCCTCCAGCAAAACATTGTCATACGACACCGAGGAGAGAAGGATTTCCTTGACCATCCCGCTGTCCTCGTAGACAACCTTTGCTGTACCGGTGAGGCAGAAGGGTGCCAAGGTGCGGTCTTCGGCCTCTACAGACTGCGCGCGAAGAACGAAGCGATTGTCAATGTCCACAATGAGGTCGATGTCTGTGATGCTGATTCGCGAGAAGGCACTCTTTCCGCGCATGTAACCAGAGGCCCAGACACCAGTGTAGAGAATTTTCAACGGTCGGAGGGATGCCATAATTAAAAGTAGTACTCTCTTTTTTTCTGGTCTGCCAATGAGTTCGAGGTCGGTTTCTTCATAGAAAGCTTCTTTTCTGCCACTTTCTCCTTCGATTGCTTCAGGGAAACATTTTTCGATCTCAGGCTTGCACGAACCTCCTGTATTTTCGAACTAAGGAAGGCCACCGTGTTGGCCTCTATGTTGTCTGTATTTTCAATGGCACGCTGTAGGCTGATCAGCAGCTGGTCCTCCTTTGCAAAATGGTTCATTTCTCGTTCGGTCTACCGTGCTGTAGCCATGCTATATATAGGCAGAATTCAAGAGACCCCCTACTTTTTGGCGGGAATTCTTAGCCATGCCGAAAGTGCTGCCTCAAGGCACGGTAGTACTTCCTCCTACGAGTCTTCTGGTTCGGAAGGACCCCAAAGTAGTCTTCGAGCTCCGAAATAGAGTAAGACGACAAAAGGCGACGGCGAGGCCTTCTCTTCTCCTTTGCCTTTGTCTCACGGAAACGACAGCGACAGAGCACGCAGAGGTTGCCCTCGTAACGCTTCTCGCAGGAAGTGCACCAGCGGTGCTGGCAGGGGCCTACGACGAACCAGTCGGTGGCCTCTTCTAGACAGATGCAGCAGGTAGACATTGTACTACACCATCCTCGTACAAATTCGTAATATATGTCCTATGAGATTTGTAGTCTCTGGAAAAAAGACTTGTCGTCCCAAGTGAAATGAGTGAGAGGGCCATTACCATCCCCTACGCCCGTGGCAAGGACGAGAACCGGTACACAGCAAGGCAGATGTCGAAGGAACTCTACGCCTACAAGCTCCGATGGAAGGGGTTCTTCTGCCCCGTCGACGGCTGCAATCGACACTTGAAATGGACCTCCTGTGCAGTTCGAGGACAATTTTGGTCCCACAAACAGCTCAATGGGAAAGAATCGGAGATGTCCTCGGTGAGTCACTCCGGTGAAACATGGTCGCACATCACTGCAAAAGCAAAGGTCGTCGACAATTTAGGCAGTCTATGCTTTCGCGCAAAGAAGTGCCACTGCTGCAACAAGTTCGAGTCCTACTCCTTCAACGGCCCCACCAACAGCGCAAAGACAGAACATCTGGTCATGAAAGGGATTCGTGCAGATGTTGCAGTCTTTGAAAAGGACAAGTTGATTGCCGTCATCAGCATCGTCAAAAGCCACAAACGCGAGCCAGAGAAGTGGCAGAAAATCTACGACGAGCTCGGTGTCATGGTCTTCGAAGTTCCGGCAGACGATGTTCTCGGCGACGACTACGAGTGCGTCTATTCGGACATTTACGTTCACTGGGGTATGTGCAAAGAGTGCCTTGTACTATGGGAAGAGATCAAGGCACTGAGAGAAAAAGAACCCCAGTTCGTTGTCGAAGACGGAAGGCACCTGTCGGAACTGAAGAACAACGAACTGTCCAGACTGCGACACTCGGAGGAGGCAATGAAACCGAAAGCAGAAGAACTGTTGAGGGAGAGGGGTGTATGTTTCCGTTGTTGCAAGCTCTGCAGTGGCGAGGACTTCTGTGCCCCCTGCAAGAAGTTTCTGACGTCGACGAACTGTGCACACTGCGGAAGGAAGACGATGACGACGTGGAGGGTGCACTGTGTGGCCTGCTGCAAAATCATCAATTCGAAAAAGTGCAAAGTCTGCCAGAAGCCAACGCACAGCGACTGGAAACAATACTGCTACGACTGCCACGAAGACAAAAAAGAGAGGAAGAGAAAGCGGGAGGAGGAGAGGCAGGAGAGACAAAGGCAAGAAGAAGAGCAGCAACGGAAGCGGTGGAAGCGGCAGAGGGAAGAGCAAGAACGAAAAAGGGAGGAGGAGAGGGAGAAAGAGTACAAGGCAATCTCTGCCAGAAACCAAGCGAAAAGAATGAGCAAGCAAGAGAATGACAACAAAGCAGAGAAACGGCTAGAGGAGCAGGCAAAGCAGCGGCAGAAGCTGAAGGCACAGAAGAAACGGAGAGAGGAGAAGGAGTTGAAGGTCTACAAAGAAACAAACACCGGCTACCAGAAAAAAATTAACGACAATAGGAAAGACTTTGGTCTGCCAAAGAACAAGGTGCAGAAAACGATGAGCAGTTTTTTCAGGAAATAGTGACTACATTTCCGCGGTGCATGATCTGCCCGCGCTGATCGCCGAGTGGAAAGCTTCTCAGGTAGTAGCGCAGGCCTGCCTGTTTGTTCTGCCAGAAGCTGCCAAAGCAGCCGCTCTGCATTTTTGTCACGCCGTGCTCTCTTTGCACGCGCTCAATGGCCTCTTCGATGGTCAGGTAGACGCCGAGCACTCGCGTCTCGGAACTGTAGAGCTCGGTATCACAGTTTACTAGATATACGCACTTGCACTTGGACATTTTTGAGTATATTCATTCAGACGAGTGTTTTTATCCATAACGATGCCGAAGAAGAAGACCAAAATCAAGTACAAAGAGATGATGGCGGAGATCCTGAAACCGAAGAAGGTGGCCCCGAGCCCGGAGCCCAAGGGCCTTGGCGGTGGTGTACCAGAGAAGGTGGTTCGTATTTAGCGTGTGTGGTTAGTAAAACGATAACTGTTTCTTTATAAAATTTGCCCCTTCCGGAAGCTCGACGTCTTTGCAGTAGTAGCATGCACCTGACAATGACCCTTCGTAATAATTACACCACTCCGCTCTGACCTTCCCGTCAATGTGCTTCCATGTCTTATCACAGGTTGCTGGCGTCGTTCCACCAGACGATCTCGGACAGTCAAAGTGGTGCTTCGTGTGAGAGCAGTCGTAGAGCAGGGTTCTCCTCTCCTCCGTTGCAAGGTTCATCATCGACGCAAGCGTCCGTGTCAGGCAGTCGACCCGTCTGCAATAGAGGAACAGACGCTTTGGAAAATCGTCATAGGGGACGGCCTTCTGTTCCATCCTGCCGCGCCTACTACAGACCATGCATTCGCTAGTGCAGATTAGCGTCGCTCGAGGGTAGAGCTCGTCTTCTTCGGTCAGGCGGGGAATGCTTGCCTTCGTGACGGCTTTGAAAATGTCTCTCGACACTAGACGTAAGCGAAGAAAATCCTTTACACGAAGGCATAAGAGTATGTGCGGACGCAGCAGCTCGATCGGAATGCAGTTCATTGGAAAGGCTTGAATAAAATAAAAAAAGTAGACCCCATAAAGGTATTAAAAATCACACTCCAGATTAAAGACCATCTCTTCCTCTGTTGCTCCAACGTTCGCCTTGCTGTACTCGCCGACTTTCTTTTCAAAAAAATTTGTCTTTCCTTCAAGGGATATCATGGACATGAAATCGAACGGGCAGGCAGTGCCCCAGTGTTTCTTGAAGCCAAGCGAAACCAAAAGTCTGTCGCCACAGAACTCACAGTACTCGCGCATCAACTCTTCGTTCATGCCAATCAGTCGGACCGGCAGCGACTCGGTGCAGAAACGCTGCTCTATCTCGACGGCCTCTTTCACAATGCGGAGGACCCGTTCGTTGCTTGGCGGCCTCTGCATCTTCTTGAACAGCAGAGACGCAAAGTCGCAGTGAAGCCCTTCGTCGCGAGATATTAGTTCGTTCGAAAAGCACAGACCCGGCATCAGGCCGCGCTTTTTCAACCAGAAAATGCTCGCAAAGCTGGAGCTGAAAAATATACCTTCACAGGCAGCAAAGGCGACCAGTCTCTCTGCAAACGGGGCAGACTCGCGGTTGCAATAGTCAAGGCACCACTGTGCCTTCTCGCGAATGGCTGGGAAAGTTTCGACGGCGTGGAAGAGACGTCGCCGTTCTCTCTTGTCCTTGACGTAGGATTGTATCAAAAGGGAGTACATCTCGCTGTGAATATTTTCAATGGCGATCTGGAACCCATAAAAAGCGCGAACTTCTGGAATCTGTATCTCGTTGGAAAAATTCTCCAAGAGGTTCTCGTTTACGATGCCATCGCTGGCGGCGAAGAAGGCAAGCGTGTGGTTGACAAAGAACCGCTCGTTCGCGGTCATCTTTGCGTAGTCGACCTTGTCCTGTGCAAGGTCGACCTCTTCGGGGGTCCAGAAGCTCGCGACGGCCTTTTTGTAAAATTCCCACACATCATTGTGCTGTATCGGGAACAGTACGAAGCGATTCTCCTGCTCTGCAAGAAGAGGCTCAACGAAGGCATCCTTTGCCATTTCCATCTTCTCCTCTTTTGCTTCCATCGCGACAGCCTGTATGCTGTCTGGCGAATAGGTTGGACTTCTTGCCATGCTCTTCGGCTTGACAATGCTGTGTGAGTGTATTGAAGTAGTCATGTCGTTTTCGCAAGGCTTGAGAGTCTGAGGTTCTTGGGGATTGGGGCAATATATCAATTTTTTCTAAAAGGACTTGAGAAAAACCAATTAAACGACACTGGTCTTCAGGAGCTCCCGACCGCCACGGACAGGGCCGTAAGGGCAGAGTGCTGTGCGAGCGTCCCCGGTGGAACGTAGAGCAGGTCCCCTACTACGAGCTTGTCGGCGTAGGGTTTCTGCGTAAAGAGGTCGATCGTTTCGTCTTCGAACCGTGTCAGAAGGCGCCAATCCTCGACGCCGGCAGAGATGTAGCGATAATAGTCAACCTCAAAGAGCACAGCAGGCGTCTCCATGCCCTTCTGCACAATGCTGAACCACGTCTCCTCCCCGAAGCCCTCTGGCAGGTCGAGGATGACTTCCGCGCATACCTTAGCCTCGTGCACCCCGTAGCAGTCTGCACCACAGGGGGCAAAGGCGTTCGTTAAGGAAACCTCTGCCAGATCTTCCTCCATCGTCGGCAGCCTCGTCAGGTAGACGAAATCGTCCTTGCAGGTTTGAAAAATGTCTGTCGTAGCACTCCTGAGGCCGTCCGTGTTTTGAATTACGACCGGTTCCTTGCCATGGTACCGGCTGTAGAAGAGCTTCGAATCGAAGTGTTCCATTCGTTTGATGCCCTCCGACCGGGCCGCACAGGCCAATAGGCTGAAAATGAGAAAGGCGGGAAAGCTCGTCGAACGGGGGAGCATTTTAGTTCCGTGGTGCTGTGTCTATGCATTACCGACGGATTCAATGCCTATATAGGATTGGAAAAAAATCCCCCCCTTGGCCAACACACGGCCGTGTCTTCCTCCTTCCTCCTCAGGACAGAACAGTGTTGTAGCAATTTGAGCGGCAATCCACCAATCGACCAAGTCTAATAAACGAAAAAAAGATCAGGAAACGTTTCAGAGACGAGTTATCGAATATAATTCCTTGTATCGTCATCTTTTATCGTTTCGATTCAGCTATATTACCCCCGACCGACTAATTCTTAGACTACCATGACGGACAAAGGTGCCCCTCAACCAATCATCGACGCAGATGATCGCGTCAATACTGGAGTTGCGAATGCGATTGATATTCAATGCATGTACAACCCGTCGCAGTATGCGCCCTTCAGTGGTAATTTCAAACCGGATGCCTTCGACGGCGCCTTTACGGACAAGGAGCGCGAGGCCATTCGTGCCCTTTCTTCAGAAGAGAAGAACGATGGCATCGCCAGCAAGAAGATCTACACGCTTCGCTGCCACAATCCCATCGATCCCTTCAATTCGACGCACGAGAATCTCCGTCGCAGGGGAAAGTGCGACATAGCAATGACACGACAGTTCAAGCTGCTTACGCTCGGTTTTGAAATCGGGCGCAGGCTCATTGCCGAGTCTCGCGGAGACATACGCGTCGACGACAAGGAGATGACCGAGGCTCCACGGACCATAAACTACTTCTGCCAGAGCTGTCGGCGGCCGTGCTGGTGCAGGCCCGACGACGACGACAGAATCCCGCTCTTGGACCAGCTGTCCGTCGACACGCCGCTGCCGTTGACGAACACCTGCCCCTTTGGCAGGCACGAAGGCAGGTGTTTCTGCCTGCACGCCGACGACGAGTCGACGAACTTTCCAAACGTCAGCGTTGACGATTTGAACCGTGAAGAGACTGTTGAAGCGCAGAAGAGGTACTTGACCGACTGCGGTGTCCCTTGCCAAGAGCTCGATGCACCGTCTCCGTTCGATTCAGAGGACGAGCCGACGATCATCTTTGAGATGATCCCAAGGCAGCACTCGAACGAGGTCCAAGAGGGCACGGACATCCCGCTTGCCGTCCGCTTCATTTACATCATTCCAGAGAACAGCACCGTCAGCTTTGGCGGCGTCGTTCAGACGATGATTGCCGAGTACGGTTCGAAGAAGCGAAAGACCTTCAAGCCGCCGAACCAGTACCAGCAACACCGAACGATAAAGTCGCGCCACTCGTTCCTTCACCTCGTAGGCGCGCTGATGTGGGGCAAGCACGACCAGTACACGAACCCGCAGGTCAACAAGGACTGTCCGATGATCACCAGCTCCGAGGACATGTTCGTCAAAGGGCTCCAACAGATCCTGAACTTTGAGCACGACCTTTGCTCCGTTCGCTCCTCGACCTCGTCGGTCGACAAACGGGCAAAGAACTGGCAGGATACCCTGCACAAGGACACGGCCAGTTATGCCTTTGCGCTGTCGAGCTACTTTCGAGGCGGAAAGTTCTGCCCGACGATGCAGGCGCAGCGAAACATGCTCATCCTTGACTCGGAACTGTTGGAGCTGAAGAACGACCACCATGTCGTGCTGAAGAAGTACAACCTCTGGCACTACTTGGAACAGAAAGAGTACTACGATCGTCGCTTCAACAACGACGACGGTGCCTACGCCTCCAACCCAGCAAACTCGAACTCCGACGCCAGCAGTGGAATTCTTCGCAACCCACAGTCGATGACTTCGGAGCTGGCCTCGAATACGAACAGCGACCTTTTCTCGGAACTTCCAGAGCTGCACCAGAATCGTATTCGCAGCTCTGTCCGTCGTTGGGAGAAGGGACAGGAGGGTGCCGGCCTGAACACCTTTCGCTACCGACAAAAGTGTGACCTAATCCTCTACGAAGATGCAGGGCGACACTTGACGACGAACGAAGAGCGCCGGAAACACTATGCAGAGTGGATCGAGACCTCGGTCAAAAGTTTCAAACGCTACAGCAGCCGGCAGGACCTGTTCCTGTCGACGAGGGGAGCGCTCGATTTCGTCAAGGACCTGAAGGGCTGGAACCCTCTCGTCCTCGGCTTCAAGAAGCTGGCGTCCCCGACGATCGGCGTAGGGGACATGTTCGTCGCCGAACTCTTCTACGTGTCCGAGACGCTCTTCTACGTCTCGACGCACACCGGCATCGTCTACTTTTGCTTTGTCTGCACGGCAGACGCCTTTTGTACGCGCCTGAACAAGAACAACTGGATTTTCAAAGGGTCTCCAGACGGGGGAAAGTCCTACACCAGCAACAAGGTCAAGGACGCCATGCTCATCCTTGCGACGATCATGATGAAGACGAAGCAGAGCGACGCTGCAATGGACGACATCGACAGCATGGACTACCGCTGGCTGATGGAAGAGGCAAACATGCAGCTCTGGTACAAGAATCCAAAGTACACGAGAATGCAGGACGAGGAGAAGAATCGCCTTACCTCTGGCGTTTCGATCGCCGTCAAGAAGCAACAGTTCAAGGGCATGGACGACATCGTGCGCTGGCACACGCGCCAGATCATCACGATCCAGTCGATGCAGATCGGCTGCTCTACGAACGAGACGCAGCTGGAGAAGAAGTGCATCAAAGCAATGATTTCAAGAGTACCGCCGAAGGATATGCCAAAGATCAAACGCATCAAAGGGCGCAGGGCAATCAGCGACATGAACTCTGCCCAGTCTCAGCAGTCTGCCTCAAAGAAGCGCCGATCGGAACAGTTCAGCAACAAGTACCGCTACTACGACTCGTTGCGATTTCTGATCTACAAGTGCGTCAATTTGGGCATCCTGACACAGCCGACGCGAACTGCCTTTGATCTCACGCTCGACAAGCTGAAGGCCTACCTGAAGGGCCTTGGCATTTCCCTCGATTCTCGCACCGAAGACCGCTGCTATGGTAAGGCAGTGTCGATCATGATCCTTCGCGTCATTACGACCCTGTTCGAGTTCCCAAAACCAGACGCAGAGCTGATGATCGTTGCTGTCCCCTTTTCAGACACGGACCCGTGGACGCTGAAGGACGAGGACTTTGACTACAAGGTGCACGAGGACGACGCCAAGCGCATCATTGACGGCCTGAATGTCAACGACAACTTTGAAGACATTCGCTTCGTCGACGTCAGGGGGCAGGTCGTCCACAAACTGTTCGTCAAGATGGGCTGCGAGAAGGCCTACGACGAGAACGACAAGTGCATCTACCAGCTTCGGACGATACAGCAGGCGGGGCCCCCGAAGGCCGGAAAGGTCTTTCCTCACTGCCCAGAGTCCTTGGTCGGAGAGTTCTACCGCCAGTGGGTCAGCATCCACCATGGAAACTTTGAACACTTTGTCAAGTGTGTCTCGCCGCTGATGACCATCAGTCTTGAAGACACCGTCCGAGCCATCTGGCTGTCGCGCTCCGAATTCATTCCCGACAAGTTTATCCTCTTCCAGAAACTTCTTCTGCGCCTAGGCATCAACTGCCTCAAGAAGGATGTCCTGCGGGAAACCGACGACGAGAAGAAGCGAAAGGCCATGTTCAAGACCAACCGCGTCGAAGTCTCCGAAGACTCGGAGTACAACACCAACTACTCCTACATCAAGGTCGGCAGCAAGAAGGAGGTCGTCGGCGTTCTCGCCTCGGACAATTCCGGAAAGAGCGAGGAGTCGAACACCTACCCAGAAGGGTTCGAAGTCTACTTTGACAAACTGACGATCAACGACATGCTCGAAGACTTTACCAAGGTCAAGGAGACCGAGGGCTACTACTACAAGAGCCCAAGCCGCATCAACGACAACGATGAGGCCTTCTGGGGCGTTGTCAATGTCCGCGGGGAGCTTC
>MDTG01194075.1_pt1 | contig 16218 bp, 19 predicted proteins | sample 811421 | NCBI WGS metagenome assembly MDTG01 (sample SAMN05326645, study PRJNA326480) | marine metagenome | isolation source: seawater | place: Pacific Ocean: South East | collected 2011 | reverse complement strand
GTCCTGTAGTTTAATGGTAAAACACCCGGCTTATACTCGGCAAAGTCTCCAGATTAGAGAGCGATGGGGGTTCGAATCCCCCCGGGACCACCAACTAATGGTTGACAGACAATGTAACGATGCTATACTAAATTAAATTAATTAAGGAGAGTATAATGGATATGGATATGTTTGTTGATATGATTGCTAGAATGAATTATCAAGAAAGAAATGATTTTGCAGAGATGCTTGTAAAGAAATGGCCAGATCTTGCAAAGCAAATTATGAACTTAATCTCTATTTACGAAATGGCTGAATCGCATAAGAACGAAGATCAACTTGAAATTTTCGCTAAATAGGTATATGCGATTCAAACTTAAAACACCATCAGGACCGGCTGTTATGTCAGGAGAGATTGTAAAACGTTATAAGGTTGTGCCTTTAAATCATGCAACTGAACAGGACGTTACGCAATTTTGGACATGGATAAAGTATGAATTTCCACTGATGGATAAAAATCCAAGTGCCAAAGTCTTTGGTAGTAACTCAAATGATTTGAATAAAATAAAGTCACAATGGGGAACAAAGTTCTCCTTTGAGGCTTAATTCAGAATCATTCAGGTTGATTTTCTAAGAAAACATATATATACTTTGTATTACATATTTTTACTTTATGGAATAATATCTGATTTTTAAAAAAGAGAGAACAGTGGCAAAAAGAAAAGTTTACAAAGCAAAGCAAACAGAACCAAAGTATGAAGACTTAGATAAGTTTACAGGCCAACAGTATGCAAGATTTAAAGATACTGCACTGACATACTATCGTTTGGAATGCAAAAACACAGATTACAAACAATGGACTATTGATTACTTAGAAAATTTTAATTATTCTGAACACAAAGATATAATAGACATTGTTAAAAAGAATCCTGAAAGAGAGTTCAACTGTACACTAGGTGGTGTATGTAGAATGCTTACAAAAGGACTTCCAGATTTTTACGAACCATATGCACAATACTGGAGAGAACTTCCAGGCACAATGGGCGAAGTAAAACCTCATTCAGAATTTATCAAGAAGCAAGTAGATATACTTGTTGCCAAAGGTAAAGAAATAGTAGAAGAAAAAGAAGTAGAAAAGAAAAAAGAAGAAGAAAAAGCAAAGAACGTATATAGGCCAAGCATACAAGAACGTATTGCTTTGATGATTCCTATAATGACTGATGCAATAGAACAAGCAATAGACGACTTTGCAGAAGGTAAAGTTGTAGACTTCAAACACATTAAACCACTGTCTGTGTTTAGACAAAAAGAAGTAAAACAACCACACGCAAAAATAATACAGGATTATTACGAAGGTGCGTTTAATGAAATGCGTGAACTGTTGAATCCGCCTGATACTTCCAAAATGACAGAAGTAGAAAAAGATTGGGCACAACAATTAAAAGATGGATATTCACATTATGATAAAAGACAGATTAAAAAATTACATGACTTTTATCAATCCATATTAATCGCTTGTAATAGTATAATTGCTGAACGCAAAGCAAACCGTAAACCAAGAAGAATGAGCAAAAAGGCTCCTGAACAAGTCGTCAAAAAATTGAAGTACAAAGTGTCAGATGAAAAATATGGAGCAAGTGTAGAAGCACATAAGTTTATTTCGGCAAATATGCTTTTGGTTTTCAATTGCAAAAATAGGAAGTTGGGCGTATACTATACTAGTAATGAAGATCCATTAGGACAAGAAAGAGATGGTACGGGTCTTTATTTGAAAGGACAAACTATTCAAAGATTCAATGAAAAAGAATCAGTTTGGAAAGTTTTACGAAAGCCAATTGAGCAACTTGAAGAAGTACGTAATTTAAATACACGTAGAAAGTTTGAAAATTGGTGGGAGACAGTTAAGACTACTCCAACAAAAATGAATGGAAGAATTAACAATGAAACACTACTGATAGGAGTATACAGATGAGTGAACTAATACCAATGGTGGTTGAGAAAACCCAAAATGGTGAAAGAGCATACGACATTTTTAGTCGTTTGCTAAAAGACAGAATTGTGTTTTTAAATGGAATGGTGCATGACGGAGTAGCACATTCAATAACTGCACAATTAATTTTATTAGAAAGTGAAAACGGAAATAAACCAATTCACTTTTATATTAACAGTCCAGGAGGTATTGTAACTTCTGGAATGGCAATTTATGATACTATGCAATATATCAAGTGTCCTATTCATACTTATGTAATGGGTCACGCCGCTAGTATGGGATCATTACTTGCTCAAGCAGGTACTGAAGGACATAGATTTATGTTGCCACACGCAAGGCACATGATACATCAACCTAGTGGCGGCTACACAGGCCAAGCGACAGATATTAGTATCCATGCAGAAGAAATACTTAGAGTGAAGAAAGAACTTACACAAATCTATGTAGATCATAACACAAAAGGCAAAACATTTGACGAACTTGCTAAAGATATGGAAAGAGATAATTTCTTGACAGCAGAAGAATGTATTGAATATGGATTGTGTGATATGATCCTCAACAAGAGAGACTAATGCCAGTAGCAACCTTTGACAAACCGATAGATAATATTAGGGTACAACAACTCGATATTAAAAAAGGAGAATTCCCTGGCGAGTGGGTTAAAGGTGGTCCTATACAAGAGTTCAGCAGTACAGGTATATTAGATAAAGCAAATGATGTTTCATTAACTGTGATAGATGACATGATAGTCGTCAAGGCAATAAAGACAGAATCTATACAGGGTAAAATTAATTTTACTGATAATGTGACATTTAAGCAAGATGTACTTGTAGTTGGAAAACTAGAAGTAGACGAACTTATAACAAAAGAACTTGTTGCTGACGAAAGAACAGAACGACAGTATGTAGAGTTCACACACAAAAACAAAAGACAAAGCAGTGTAGGCACAGGCTTTATATGGACTAGTCCAAAAAAATATACAAAACAATTTGTGTATTTGAATAAGCCTGATAGATTTTACAGTACAGAACCGTTAGAACTGCATAAAGATAAAGACTTTATGATAGGGCAACAGTCAGTTCTTAGCCAAAATACTCTTGGCAGTAGTGTTGTTAATAGCAGTCTACAAAAAGTTGGAAAACTTAAAAACTTAAATGTATCTGGTAGGGTTGAGATAGGAGAACATATCTTTTATGATCCTAACCTAGATAGAATAGGTATTGGCACAGATAAACCTGCAGGTGATATAGGTTTGTATAATTTTGAATATGATACAAATTTTATTATCACTTCAGATGAAGGACAAATTAAAGTGGGTGCTTATAACAATAAAACACTCACTTTAATTACAGACGATCAAAGCAGAATGTCTATTGATCACAAAGGCAGTTTAACTTTAGGCACACAAGGTAACGAAGACCTTGCACACAACATTTGGGGTAAAGTAGGTATAGGTATTAAAAATCCACAGCACTCTTTAGACGTTGTAGGAAACATTAAGTTTCAAAATCGTATATTCACAGTAGGAGATAGGCCACCTGTTAAAGGCAAGTGGACTAAAGGGGATACGGTATGGAATACCAACCCAAGAGAAGATGCTCCTGTAGGTTGGATATGTACTATGGGCGGCAATCCAGGACAATGGAATAGTTTTGGATTTGTAGGAAAGCCATACTAGTACCAGATTATCCGCAAATTTTCCACCATAAATATTGATATGAAACAGACAAAAAACATAATATTTCTAAAAAAGAATATACCTAATAGAATAAAGAAACAAGTCCGTGCTTGGGATATGTTTGCAAAACTAGGACCGTTAGGATTTGTATTACTAGGTATTTTACTACACACAACAGACATGATGGATGTGCAATCTATACTATGGATTGGATTAGGAGTATTTGTGGTGACAGCAGTCACTTGGTGGTTTTGGACTATTAGCACAATAGGCCACATATCAGACAGGGTACACAAAGCAGAAAACGGTGTCCAAGAAGTACTTACAGAACTTAGAATAATTAGACAGATTTTTCAAGACATCAAAAAAGAAAAATAAGTAATAGTATGACTTATGTTACTGTTATAGGCAACGGCGAAAGTCGTAAGAATTTTGATCTTTACAGTCTTACTTTTTTAGGTAAGACAGTTGGAACTAATGCTGTTCACAGAGACTTCATACCAGACTATCTAGTTTGTTGTGATCGTAGAATGGTAAGTGAAGCAGTTAACAACAACTACACAAATCCTTTATATACACGCAGTGACTGGAGAGCAAGTTTTAGTTATTGGAAAAATGTTTTGACTGTACCTGATTTACCTTATAAAGGTGACAAACGTCCAGACGATCCTTTTCAATGGGGTAGTGGAGGTCATGCAATTAACTTGGCTTGTACACTAGATCCTAAGTTTGTTGTAATGGTTGGATTTGACTTGTATAGTAAAGATAAACTGTTTAACAATATATACAAAGACACAGAACATTACAACGAATCTAAAAAAGACGCAACTGACCCTAGTTATTGGATATATCAAACTGCTAAAATGTTTGAATTATTTCCTGATATAAAGTTTATACAAATACAACCTGATGATTGGGATCCACCAAAAGAGTGGGAAGAATATGAAAATTTTTATATTGACAATTACGACGGACTTAAAGAATTAATTGATAAAAATAAGAAATGAACAAAACAATTTATGAAGATACACAAGAAGATGTTTATTGGCAAACCGCAGATGCTAATGAAATCTGGGTATATGATAAATTAATCCTTTCTCGTAAGTTAGGATACGCCTGCGGTCCTGTAGGAATAGATGTTCCTGTCCCAGCATGGTATATTGTTAGGCCTTGTGTTAATATAATGGGTCTTGGTTTAGGTGCAAAGAAGATGCATTTAACAAAATATACAATAGATTTAGATCCTGGGCATTTTTGGTGTGAATGGTTTGATGGAAGACATTTGTCTGTTGATTATGAATACGGCAAACAAGTCTTGTGTGTTGAAGGATTCAAAAGCGAAGATACATTTACCAAATGGGATAAATGGATAGCAACCGATGACCAAATGCCATTTCCTAAAGTATTAGAACAGTTTGTAAACAAGCCTAATGTTAATTGTGAATTCATAGGTGGCAAACTAATAGAAGTGCATTTCCGATCTAATCCAGATTTTGAACAGGACATAAAAGAATTCATTCCTGTTTGGCAAGGACAAACAACTGAACCACCAAATGGTTATAGGTATATTGACTATCCAGATGTGCATGGCCGAATTGGTGCTTTTATAAAATAAAGATTGACAAAAACAAATAAGATGTTATTATGTATATATGAATAACGTAATTGCGTTTCCTGATGTAAGGAAAACAAAAGAACAAAAGTCTGCAAAGATTGTTACAGATATACTTTACGAAGTAGTTAATGTAATGAATCTTAATGGTATTGATATTCACTCAGAAAAATGTCAAAACGAAATGGTAGGCATAATTAAAATAACACAGGCTGTCGTTGACAGTCAACTTGGTATAAAAAATCCTTTATCAAAGGATGTTAAGAAATTTGGAAAAATACTAAACAGGAGCAAAGATGGCAAAACATTATAGTACAAAACATTATGGACACAACATTGGATTAAGTGCAGTATTTAGGCAACCAAACGCAGATCATTCACACTGTCATTTGCTACATGGTTACAGTCTAGCATTTACATTTACATTTGGTTGTGATGAACTAGACAATAAAAACTGGGCAGTTGACTTTGGCGGACTTAAACCTTTAAAGAAATGGTTAGAGGATCACTTCGATCATAAACTTGTAGTTGATAAAGCGGATCCACATATGGACACATTTTTAAAACTTAATGATATGGATTTAGCAGATGTTGTAGTATTTGACGGTGTTGGTGCAGAGAAGTTTGCCGAACACGCCTTTAATTTTGCAGACAAACTTATTAGAGAAGCAACAAACAACAGATGTTATGTTGTTAGAGTTGAGTGTGCAGAACATGGCGCCAACAGTGCTATATATGAAGCATAGGAGCAAATCTTATGGCGAAGGTTTACATACCTGGCGAAACAAAAGCACAACGTAAATTACGTAAAGCAAAAGAAAAAGCAAATAAAAACATAACGCAACCAGCAGTAACAGTAAAAGAAAAATTTCCTCCTGTAGATCAATCTGCTGAACGTTGGGTGCTTTGTTTAAAGCATGGCAACAAATATACTGCAAAATATGTGAATACACTTTATTCTATGGTCAAACGTAATTTGACTTTGCCTTTTAAATTTGCTTGTATGACTGATGACAGAAAAGGACTTGACCCTGACATAGTTCCTATTGAGATACCGCAACACTTATCAGGTTGGTGGTGTAAACCATATATGTATAGTGCAGAACTTCCTATTAATGGTACTATCCTTTACATGGATTTAGATGTAGTTATAGCAGGAAACTTAGACAAACTTTTTACATATCATCAAGGTGACTGGTGTGTAATAAGAGATTTTACTAGAGCGATGCAACCTAATTGGCAAAAATATAATAGCAGTGTAATACGTTTTAACAAAGGACAATTAGATAAGGTATGGCGTGAGTTTAATAACAATCATGAACAAATTATTAAAACACACTTTGGTGATCAAGATTGGTTATGGACAAGTGCCCAAAATACTGCAAAACTTTGGCCAGATGAATGGATTAGAAGTTGGAAATGGGAAGTAAGAAAAGATAGAACATTAACCGCTGGAGAAAAAGGTAAACGGACATTTGTTAAAAAAGATGATGTAGTACCACACAAGGATTGTTGTATTGCAGTGTTTCATGGAGATCCCAATCCTGATATGTGTTCTGATCCTTGGGTATTAAATAACTGGAAGTAGGACATATGAAAGAAATAAATTTATTTCCAACATTGGTTATGGAGTTCGACTTAAACAGTAAAGTCAACCCTCAGTTATTGTATAATGAACTTAAAAAAGTTGATGCTAAAGAACATCTTTATTTAGAAGGTCCAGGCAAAAGCACATATGATAAAACTGAAGGTAAAGTATTAGACTTAGATATTCCTTTAATCCAAACACTCAAAACAGAATTACAAAATTGTGTAGACTTGTATGCACAAAAGACTGCATTAGTAAAAACTATTATAACTCAAAGTTGGTGTAGTACAATGAATCAAGGAAGTAGTTTAGTATTTCATAGACACGAAGCAAGTGTAATAAGTGGGGCATACTATCCAAAAGTTCCACAAGGAAGTGTTGGATTGACTTTTGAGAGTCCAATAGAAATGTACAAAATGGCAGAAGTGTACAACGACATTACAGAATATAACATGAAGGATGTAACTGTTCCTGCTACCGAAGGTTATCTTTATTTGTTTCCAAGTTGGCTAAAACATGGATCAAAAATCAACACAACCGATAATCGCATGGTGGTAAGTTTCAATACATTAAATATAGCATAATGGCAATAGAAGAATCATATATCAGAGAATACCCAAACGCATTTAGTAAAGACTTTTGTGAAGATGTCATAAAACGTTTTGAAACAATGAACAGAAATAATCAAACAAGCGATTATGATGGAAGTGTAAGATACAATCAAGATACAAGAGTAGTTTATGATTGGGCACCGCACTACAATATGTTCTATCATGATCCTGAAATTTGTATAAAATTTTACGAGACTGTTAACAAATACTACAATGAAAAATACTGTAAAGAGTTCAGTGTTCTTAAAGACAGTGTTGTGAAACATACACCTAAAGGAATGAGTATACAACGTAACGGTCCAAAAGAAGCATATCATATATGGCACGTCGAAAATAATGACAAAGCAAGTGGTGATAGAGTTTCTGTATATATGTTGTACTTAAACACCGTAAAAGAAGGTGGTGAAACAGAATTCTTATACCAAGGAATAAAGACAAAGCCTACTGCTGGAAAACTTGTATTCTTTCCTGCAACTTGGCAACATCCACATAGAGGCAATCCTATCTATGAAGGATACAAGTATATCATCACAGGTTGGTTCACAAACGACGAGTAAAATGAAATGGTATATAGATTTGTTTTTGATGTAGATGGTACTCTCACCCCAAGCAGACAAGAAATAGATAAAAAATTTCACGATTGGTTTTTAGACTTCACAAAAGAAAACTATGTGTATCTTGTTACAGGTAGTGATTATCCTAAGACTAAAGAGCAACTAGGAAACAAGTTATGTATGGCTGTTGAACGTGTGTATAATTGTTCAGGCTGTGATGTTTATGAAAAAGGAAAAAACGTTTTCACAACAAAATGGAAATTGCCGCAAGAAGCAAGAACTTGGTTAAACAATACACTTGATAAAAGTGGATTTGTTTTAAGAACAGGATTACACATAGAAGACAGACCCGGAATGGTTAACTTCAGCATCGTGGGTAGAAATGCTACTTTAGGTGAACGTAAGTTTTATGTAAAATATGACACTAAACACAATGAAAGAAATAAAATTGCGAAAGCATTTAATACAAAGTTTCCAAATTTAATGGCAGTAGTAGGCGGAGAAACAGGTATAGATATTTTCCAAAAAGGAAGTGACAAAAGTCAAATAGTTAAAGACTTTGATCCTAAAAATGATATTATCCAATTTTTTGGCGATAGAACTGATCCAAAAGGTAATGACTATCCGTTGAAAAGAGTTTTGATTGACAAGGACCTCGGCTTATGTTACAATGTAAAAGATTATAAACATACTTGGAAAATATTAAAAAATGACTTCACGTAAAAGAATAGGGTTCGCTTGTAAGTATATGCACCCTGATCAATCACAAAAGAAAAAGTTATTAGAAGAAATTCAACGTCCACTAAATACTCGTAGCACAACAGTTGCTTGGTTAAACAGACAGACTAAAGAAGTCGCAGAACAAAGACTATGGGATATTATGGAACATAATATTCAGTCGTTTTACAATTTAATAGAATATGTTGGAGGATTAGATAATGAATTACGAATGGTTAGGCTCGGCAGTGATGTTCTTCCTGTTTATACTGAGCCTACTTGGAGTTATTTTTGGCGTAAAAATGATGTCAGAGAGTATTGTGAAAAGCATTTCGGGCCAGTCGGTGACCTTGCGAGAAAGTTGGATGTCAGGCTTTCTTTTCATCCTGGTCAGTTTACTGTTCTTGCATCTGACAACCCCAATATTGTAGAAAGAAGTATAGAGGAGTTTGAATATCATGTTGATGTCGCAAGGTGGATGGGATACGGTAAACAATTCCAAGATTTTAAATGCAACGTACACATCGCAGGTCGCCAAGGTCCAGCCGGTATACAAGCCGTACTGCCAAGATTATCTAAAGAAGCGAGAAACATTATTACAATTGAAAATGACGAAATGTCGTGGGGGATTGAAGCAAGTATTGAACTATGTAGGGACGTCGCACTCGTACTTGACATACACCATCACTGGGTCAAAACAGGTGAATATATCAGCACCGCCGACGATAGATTTTCTCGCATAGTAGACAGTTGGCGTGGAGTAAGACCCGTTATACACTATTCTGTTTCACGTGAAGATATACTAGTAGATCATCCTGTAGATAAAAAACCTGTAATGAATACATTACTAGAACAAAATTTTAAAAAAGCAAAACTTCGTGCTCATAGCGATTATATGTGGAATAACGCAGTAAATGACTGGGCATTGTCATTCTGGGACCATGCAGATATTATGGTAGAGTCTAAAGCAAAGAATTTGGCTAGCCATAGTTTGCATAAATATTACTATGAGAATAGATGAACTACATATCTCAGAATGTCCACGCACAAAGGCTAAGAAGTGCCATTGTGAAGATATCAATAAGTTATCTGAAGCAAAAGAAACAGTGACAGCAGTCAGCGTCTTAGAGCATTCAGACAGCGTCAAAGGTACAATTCTTTTTAAACAAAGTGCTGGACAGCCTACTTTAATAGTTGGTAGAATACAAGGACTTGAACCTGGCGAACACGGTTTTCATATACATGAATATGGTGATCTATCAGATGGTTGCGACAGTGCTGGTGCCCATTACAATCCAGACGGTGTTGATCACGGAGATCTTAAAGAAGGTCACGTAGGAGATTTAGGAAATGTCGTAGCGGGAACAAACGGTATAGCCGATTTCACTATTGTTGCGAAAAGGGTGGATTTGCTAGGAGAAAGATCTGTTGTTGGTCGTGCTGTGGTAATACACAAGGACCAAGACGATTTAGGCCAAGGCGGAGATGCTGAAAGTCTAAAAACAGGAAACGCAGGTGATAGACTTGCCTGTGGTGTTATAACTCTAAAAAAGGAGGAGTAAAATGTTAGATAAATTTAAAGGTTGGGTAAGCAATCGTTTCAAAGAAAGAACTTCTTGGGATGGTGCGGCTCTAATTGCATTAGGTATTGTTGTACTGATTGCTAAACCTCTTGCAGGTATTTTAGCATACGCGGCAATTGCCTACGGTGCTTGGACTATCTGGAAACCAGGAAAATAATTAAATCTTACTGATATCTAAACCGCTTGATGCGTTTAGATTCCACACTAGGCGTTTTTCGACACCTTTTTTCTGTGCAAATCTTTTAGGATCACACTTAGGACATACATGGAAATAGTTGTTGGATAAACGCCTAGGGTCTACTACACCTTTATCACGTGTAAACAATTCATTACAATTATCACAACTGAAAACTGCTATTTGCTTCTTACGAGTGTATGGGTGAAACTTTCCTTTACGGCTTTTACGCATATAGGATTTAGTTGTTATATCCGTTCTTACGTACATATTCATATTTACCATTTACATTCGGATTGTAGAAGTCTATGCTAAATATTGATATGAGTGTAGTGAATGTAACAGATTCTGCTAAAAAACACATGGAAGGCATACTAGCCAAGCAAAACAAACAGTATGTTAAATTAAGTGTTAAAGGCGGTGGATGTGCTGGTTTTCAATACGAATGGAATGCTGTAGATGATATTAATGCAGATGACGAACTTATTGAATTGAAAAACGGCAAGTTTGCTATTGATGGAATAGGGTTAATGTATGTGATGGGCACAACAATAGATTACAAAGAAGAAGTATTTGGATCTTATATGAGTATAGTAAACCCTAATGCAACTAGTTCATGCGGTTGTGGCGAAAGTTTTGGAGTTTAATAGATGGCACGTAAAGTAATTAACATTGGAACAACGGGTAATGACGCAACCGGTGATAGTATCAGAGGTGCGTTTAGCAAAGTAAATCAAAACTTTACAGAAATTTATGCTTCATTAGGTTTAAGTGGCGGACTTAAATTTGTAAACTTAGATGACACACCATCACAAATTACTGCCAATCAAATTTTAACAACAAACACAGCCGGTGATGCGGTTGCTTCAAGAACACTTGAAGGTGTTGGTATTGCTGTTGACTTTTCAAGTGATCCAAACAAATTAACTTTAAGAACCACTGGTACTGAAATAAGATTAGATACTACACCAGAACTAGGCGGTGACTTAAATGCACAAACATTCTTAATTGAAAATTTAGGAACACCTGTAAAACCGCAAGATGCTGTAAACAAACAGTATGCTGATGATACGTTTTTAGATGCCGCTGGCGATACTGCAACAGGTGTAATTAGATTACAAAACGGTGGAGCGGCTCGTGTACCAAACGATCCTGACGAAGCAGTAAACAAAAGTTATGCTGATACAAAAGTAAGAATAGCAGGTGAGACTATGACAGGTCCACTTATACTTTCAGAAACTCCTAGTTTTACAGACAGCGGATTACAAGCGGCCACAAAAGCATACGTAGATAATAATAGTTTTACATCAAAAGAAAATTTATTTGTAAGCACTAACGGTAGAACAGAAGCACAAATGATCGCCGCAGGTGTTGACCAAACACAAATAGGTAGAAGTTTAGCATACGCATTTAACAGTATTAGAGAAGCCGCTTTTTATTCTGAAAGAATTATAAAAGGTGATATAATTTTACGTGATGCTGGATTGTTAGGTAACAATGTAGAATACACTGTATTAGGTTCAGGCTTAACAACAAATGCATTTCAAGTTCAATTAGCAACACACACTGACGTACACACATACGATAGTGGTGGTATTATTATAAAAGGCGAAGAAACATTTTTTGTTACCAATGCACCTTGGAATAATGTTACAGGTGTACTTACAGTAACGGTTGATAGAGCACACGGATTGACTGCAGGTGATAAAGTTGAAATAAGAAACATTAGATATACTTGTTCATCAGGTGCAGAAATTTATCCAAAAGTAAACATAGTATTCAAAGTGCCAGGTAAAAAACCTGGACCATACACAGTAAACTTGGCGGCAGACGGAACTGAAGATACAACAAATGTATTGGCAAATAAATTATTTGTTGAAAACAGATCATTTGTACAACATGAAACTATTGCATTTATTAATGCAGAAATTGCCGATGGTGATAATACTGATGACTTTGCAACTACATTCAAATATCAAGAAGACAAATGTTTTAGAGATATTGGATTAATAATTGATGCAGTAAGTTTTGATTTAACATATGGTGGAAACAGCAAAACTGTTGATGCCGCGGCAAGTTATTGGAATGGCGCCACTTCAAGAGTTGCTGGACAGCAAAATGAAACAGTAGCGGCAATTAACTTTGCAAAAGGTTTAATACTTACAAATATTTTAACAAACACTGCTTACACAGGAAGTTTACAAACAACAGTTTCACAATTCATTGACAGCACTATCATTGCAGAAACAGGTGCGGCGGCTAGAATAACAACATTGATGGACATTGTAACAAATGTTATCAGTAACGGACTTGGAGTGTTACCAGCAAAAACAGGCGGTGAAGGTAGAGAACAAAACATACCTGATAAGGAAGTTACAATCCACGTTGAGTCAGGTTTATATGAAGAACATACAGGTATTACTTTACCAGAAAATGTTTCATTAAAAGGTGATGAATTTAGACGTGTTATAATTCAAGCAAAAGTAGGAGTAAGACCTTTACAAAGAAACTTAATACAGACTTTTGAAAGAGGTGACCTAAAACGTTTTGATGGTACAGGTACTCCAAAAGCGGCAAGGTTTAGAAATCACTTTGACTCTCAATATTCAAGAGCAGACACAGTTGGTGGTGTTAACCAAACTGGTGCGGCACAGATTAGATTAAAAGATTTAGTGTACTATCCAAAATACGGACAGTACTTTACATACAATGGTGTAACTTATTATGTTAAAGAAGTAAGTTTTGATCCTGCTGGACAGGAAGACTTTACAAGAGCAGACTTATCTTTATACAGTGACATAAACTTAACTACTGCAACAACATTACAACACGATATACCAAACAACACGGTTGTTGAACTAAAATTATTAAACCAACACTTGGACTTCTTCCTTGTAAACAATGCTTGTATTTTAAGAAACATTACAATGAGAAGACATCAAGGTTTCTGTATGGTACTTGACCATGAAGGACAAATTTTAACTAAATCACCTTACGTACAAACTTGTAGTTCTTTCTCAGGACAAGGCGGAGGTGGTCAGTTAGTTGATGGTAATGCTGGTGTACAATACGGTACAGTTGTAGACAATCCTGCAACAGGAACAAGCATTACATTAAGCGGATTAACTAGACCTGTACAATTACCTACAACATTCTTATATCAAGGTTCAGGAGCAGTAGAAAAGAAAACATATAGAATTATTGGAGCAACTGCACCAGTAGATGATGGTTTGGGAAATACTCCAACTACATTTAAACAAACATTAACATTGTCAAGCACAACATCAATTGTTACTGATGCTAATGCTTTGCCTAATGGTAATATTCCACAAGGAGAAGAAATAAGAGTTGAAACTGCTGGTAACAAGTCAATGACGTCAAATGACTACACACAGATCAACTCAGATGGTTACGGTCTTGTTGCAACCAACAACGGATTAATTGAAACAGTTTCTGTTTTCACATATTATTGTGATACGGCATATTGGGCAAGAAACGGTGGACAGATTAGATCATTAAACGGATCAAATGGTTATGGTAGAGTTGCACTTAAGGCAGAAGGTTCAGATCCAAATGAAAATATTCAAGCAGGACAAATTTTCTTTAGAGAACTTAACGCAGTTGTTGAATCAGATAGTTCTAAGAGAGATTTCTCGCAAGACATTACAATTCACAATCCAACAGGACAAAATGCTTCTACAGGATCAACAGATTTAGAAGTTAGAGAATTTGATTATAGACCAATAGAAAATAGTAAATTTAAATTATCACAATACAGTACAAACAATGACAGTACTAATTATGAAGTTGATGAACTTGAAGATGTTTCAGTAAGCATATCAGGTATTTCTATTGCCGCAGAGGCTGTAATTACTACTTCAGATACGCACTATTATAGAGAAGGTGCAATGGTGTTTATATCAGGTGCCGATGCTAACGGAATGACTGGCGTTGACGGAATATATTATGTTAAGTTAGTTAATGCAACTTCATTTAAACTAGCAACCAATGTAGGATTAACTTCTTTCCTTGATACAACTGCAAAAGGAAATCCAAATTACAGTGGTAGTGGTGCAACTTCTAAAGGTGGTGGTAGAGCAAAATTAAAATTAGGTTCTGCACTTTCATTAGGTTCTGGTACAGCAGTTCCAGATGGTAGCAGATTTACTTTAAGAATTGGTAAAAAAATAACTGTAAGAAATTTAAAAGATACTCCGAGAGTATTACCTAGTTCTGCATTACAATTTGCAACAGGTGATCAAACAGTATTTAGAATACTTGGTGTTGAAAGATTAGTTACTAATGAATTTAATGATCCTAATGTAGACTTTCAATTAATGAGTTTAGACTTACAGTTTCCGGCAGATAGATTCAATGAAGACACTGTAAAAGTTACTACACGTATTTCAACATTAAGAGCAACAGGACATGACTTCCTAAACATTGGTTGGGGTAACTTTGTAGATTCAAATTATCCAAACAACGTATTTGGTAATCCTACTGGTAGACCAGACTTTGCGGCGGACCAAGCCAGTGAAGCAGTTGAAGTAGGTGCTGGTAGAGTATTCTATGCAAGTACAGACCAAGATGGAAACTTTAGAGTAGGTAAGTTCTTCCGTGTTAACCAAGGTGATGGTTCGGTTGAACTTAACGCAAATATTTCACTTACCAACGTAGATGGATTAGGATTTACAAAAGGTACTGTAATTAATGAATTTAGCACTGACGATAAAATGCTTGGCAAGTCTGATGATGCTGTGCCAACAGAAGCAAGTTCTGTAACTTATCTTAACAGTGCAGTAATTGGACAGCATGAAGACGGTACTAGTTTCCCTGAATGGACTACAACAGGTTCACAGGCAGGTGGTAACTTTGGATTATTAAGTAGAGCAGGATACAATGCAAGTAACTTAACTTGGAATAGAATGTATGGCGAACTTAATATGGGAACAAATAAGATTACCAACATCTCAATGAGTGGTGCTGGTGATGATGACGGTGTAAACAAACTATATGCTGACAACGTTTTTAGAGGTAGCACAACAGACAGTGTAAGAACAGATGTAAAAGCATTCACAATGTTAAATGATAGTTCCGCTGATACTGGTGCTATCGATATGAATGGTAACAGAATTAAATCTTTAAGAGATCCATTTGATGGAACCGATGCTGTTAACAAACAATACGTAGATGAACAAAATAGAATAGGTGGACTAGAAGGTGTTACTGTAACAGGTAATCCTAATGACACTGACTTGTTAATGTTTAGTGGTACTAATCATACAGACGGATTAGGAAATGCTATTCAAGGTGCAGTCAATGTTGCTTTAGATACTACAACAGACTCAACAGGTGGCAGTCCAACATTTGGTGAACCAACAGGAACAGGTTCAGATGTAAGAATTACAAGATTAAACAATCAAATTAATATTCAGTTAGCCAATGGTGCTGTTAAAAATACTGATGTTAGTGCGGCGGCGGCAATTGATCAAAGCAAATTAAATCTAAATGCCGCAACTACTAGAGCAAATGCAACTGGAATATCACAAGCAGATTTAGGTGTAGCGGCTTTCCACAGCACAGAATTTGCAGATACAAACGGTTGGATAGAATTAAAATCACCTAGCATATCAAATCCAAATGATGGTGTTACATTAAGTAAAATGGAATTTATTACAGGTAACAGTATTTTAGGTAACAATCAAAACAGTGAAAATGCTGTGGTGGCACT
>MDTG01174560.1_pt1 | contig 16220 bp, 14 predicted proteins | sample 811421 | NCBI WGS metagenome assembly MDTG01 (sample SAMN05326645, study PRJNA326480) | marine metagenome | isolation source: seawater | place: Pacific Ocean: South East | collected 2011 | reverse complement strand
TGTTCTGTCTCGGGAATCAGTGAAGTGACCTTGAGGGGTCTGCTTAAAATTTTGAACAACATGATAAGATAACTCAGTATCTATATTCATCATTTTTGTATGGACCTTTCACATTAACATCTATGTAATCTGCTTGTTCCTCACTCAAAATGGTAAGTTTCGCACCTATCTTACTCAAGTGCAATCTCGCAACTTCTTCGTCTAGGTGCTTTGCAAGCCTGTAAACCCGATTTTGGTATGTGTCCTTGTTCTCCCAGAGATCTATCTGAGCAAGCGTTTGATTAGCGAAGCTATTTGACATCACGAAACTTGGGTGACCCGTTGCACAGCCGAGGTTGACAAGTCTTCCTGCAGCTAGCAGGAATATGCTATTTCCAGATTTGAAAGTGTATTTATCCACCTGTGGCTTGATGTTGGTGATGGTTGCGCCACTGGAATCTAACCGGTCTACTTGAATCTCGTTGTCGAAGTGCCCAATATTACAAACAATGGCTTGATCTTTCATTCTTTGCATATGTTCCAAGGTAATTACATCTCTATTTCCTGTGGCTGTAACATATATGTCAGCAGTCCCTAGTGTATCTTCAATAGTCAATACGTTGAATCCCTCCATCGAAGCTTGTAGTGCACAGATGGGGTCAACTTCGGTAACAATTACTTTGGCGCCTTGCGATTTCAGAGCTTGTGCAGAACCCTTTCCGACATCTCCGTAACCGCATACAACAGCTGTCTTTCCAGCAATCATTACGTCTGTGGCCCTTTTTATTCCATCGATTAGGGATTCTCTACATCCATATAAATTGTCGAATTTAGATTTAGTTACTGAATCGTTAACGTTTATCGCCGGGAACATTAGTGTCCCTTGGTCGACCATCTGATGAAGCCTGTGTACGCCTGTTGTGGTTTCCTCGGACACGCCATAACAGCCCTCGACAATTCCGGACCAGAAATTATTCGAAATTTTATTTTGTTTCTTTAGAAGATCCTTGATACACTGCTCTTCATGGTTTGAAGAGGGAGTGTTTACCCAATCACTACCGTGCTCCAATTCATACCCCTTGTGGATGAGAAGGGTCGCATCTCCTCCATCGTCCACAATTAGATTTGGGCCCTTGTTATCTGGGTGAGAAATGGCCAACAGCGTACATTCCCAATATTCCTCCAGAGACATCCCCTTCCAAGCAAAAACGGGAATTCCGGCTTTTGCGATAGCCGCAGCAGCGTGATCCTGGGTGGAATATATGTTACAACTAGCCCATCTTACCGATGCACCCATGTCGACCAGAGTCTCGATCAAAACCGCAGTTTGGATAGTCATGTGAAGGGAGCCGGTCACTCTTACTCCTTTGAGGGGCTTTTTTTGGGAAAATTTTTGTCTAATTGCCATAAGTCCGGGCATCTCATGCTCGGCAATCTCTATTTCTTTTCGTCCGAAATCGGCCATTTCTAAATCTGCAACAAGAAAGGGTTCTTTTTGGTTGGCTGAAGCATTAACAGGATGCATTGAATCACCCTATGACAACACAATTATGAAGATTTGTTTGGTTATCCCTTGACTTTCAGTAGGGCCTTCATAGAGTTTTTTCGAAAATCCCCTCCCCTAGGTTGATAAAGAAAGTTAAATTGGTTTGTCTCACATAGAATTCGGGAGTGGTAAATTCTGCCAGAGTTAATTGTTCTCCTCCCAGCAAGGGATGAGGAGGAAGGAATTGGCGAAGTCATTAGGAGAATTCCTAGCGGTTCAATCGAAGAGATGGGATATCGAGTCAGAGTTATTGTTGCCGATGGCCATAGTTCGGATTCTACATGCGAAATAGCGGAGAAAATGGGCGCAGAAATTATTTTACAAAACGGGTCTATAGGCAAAGGAAACGGAGTAAGGGGGGCTTTGAAAGAGATATTTTCGAGTCCCGTTCACGAGGGCGATTTGGTAATTATGCTAGATGCTGATGCTACTTACAATCCGGAGGATTTACCTCGATTCGTCAGGGAGCTGAATGACAGCGATGTGGTATGGGGGAGCAGATTAAGGGGAAACATAGAAAGAAAGGCAATGAGTAGTACTAATTTAATTGGAAACAAAATCCTCAGTCTCGCTGCAAGTATTATCTTCATGAAGCGTACAACAGACCTATGCACTGGTTACTGGGGATTTAGGAAGACTTCTCTAAAAGAGCTGAGATTAGTTGCGAGTGGCTTCAGCTTGGAAGCTGATCTATTCGGGACCATCGCAATGTCAGGAATGAGGACCAAGGAAATTCCGATAGACTACAGCCATAGGGAAGGAGAGTCGACATTGAGATGGTATACTGATGGTCCACTAATTCTGTCCATGTTGTTCAGAAGGCGCCTTTTCGGTTAGTTCTCCAAGGCGTAAATCCAGAGGTTTAGGCTTCTGTAAGGACTGGTTTCTGATTCTCCTAGGTTTTGAAAGAGTAAGAAGTCAACTCTCCAAGTACCCGTTTCGTTCAAGCTAAATTCATGGACAAAATCTCTGCTTTCTTCTTCACCGATACCATCAAAAATCGCGATGATTGATTTCTCGGATCTTATCGGCGTAGAGAGGTCTTCTATATCTGCAATATCGACTTCACCGAAGAATGATTTCTTAATCTCCACCGAATAGTTCGAGTCTTGGCCTTCAAAATTCGAAATTCCTATGATTATCTGTTCTTGCTGATCGACGATCGTGCTATTCGGAATCAAGTTCAAACCGCCCTCTGAGTCAAGGAGGTAGAATTCCGTGTACTTGTCCTCGGACTTCTCCATTGTTGAAAGATTCGTCAGGGATATTAACGAGAAAAAAATGCATAAAAACATAACTGAAAAGAAAATCCGAGATTTCGCCTCAAGGGCAGGGAAATCGGGGAGTATAAGGTCAATTGTGAAAGAAAATCTCAATTCCTCAATTAAGAACAGCCTTCTGATGTAAGCGACCGGGAGAGTTATGGCCGAAATGAGGAGCAGGTCTGCAAGAAGGCTGGATCCAGTGGAAAACACATTTAGTACAGATATCTCAATTGCGGACAGGCTGGTAGTCGACGCGATCAATAGACTAATGAAAAATGAGGACATGAGCCTTTCAACAAGCGAAATACCCGGATTTCTAGAAGATTCCTGTCCAGAAAACCCCCATGTCGAATCCGGAGATCCTGTTGGAAAGAAGCAAGCAACCAATATGTATCCGGGGAAAAATATCGAAAAAGAAACCGCAAACAGGTTTAGTAGAAATTCAAAGGGTTGGAACAGAACTCCCAAAACAAGTGAAATTAGAATAATTGATGAGCAAAAATTCAGGTCCCCCCACCCTTTCGAATTATATCTTATTTTCATGTTCCTTTTCACCGAAAAAAAGAATTGGGAAGGGGCTTCGATTTGCTTGAACCTCTGACAATTCTCAATTGTTATCTGAAAGGTATAGTTTACTATAAATGAACATTGTTCTTGGAGGAATCATGAAAGGCATACTTATGGCCGGTGGAAGTGGCTCTAGGCTTAGTCCTGTTACTGACGTGGTGAATAAGCATCTGTTACCAATATACGACAGGCCAATGGCATTCTACCCCCTCTCTACACTAGTTTCCGCGGGAATAAGGGATATATTGGTAATTTCCACTACCGAAGATACTCCCTTGTATTCTAAATTGCTAGGTAACGGCGAGGACATAGGCGTCTCAATCAAATACGCTCCCCAGCCGAGTCCTGACGGAATCGCACAGGCATTCATCATTGCTGAGGACTTTATTGGAGACGAACCAGTAACTCTGATCCTTGGAGATAACGTTTTCACAGGAAAGGAGGTGGTGAATAAACTGAAGCACGTCATTGAAAATATAGCAGATGGTGCAGCAATATTCGGTTTTCCTGTGAAGGACCCAGAGAGATTTGGAGTAGCAGAAATCGATGTAGATGGGAAGTTAGTGTCAATTGTTGAGAAGCCGGATGTTCCACCAAGCAACATTGCTGTAGCGGGGCTTTATGTTTATGGAAGCGGCGTTTCGAAAAGGGCGAGAAGTTTGGTCCCCTCAGAAAGGGGTGAGTTGGAAATAACGGATCTCAACAGCATGTATCTGGAAGAGGGATTGATGGAGTTGTTTATTCTGGGGGAAGATTGCCATTGGCTAGATACGGGTACTCACGAAACTCTCTTCGAAGCCTCAAAACATGTGAGGCAATTGGCTTTTTCTGGTAAATCAGATATTAGTCCTTGGGATAAGCTTGCCGAAGAAAGTCAGCTCAAGTAAGATTCTGGGATTTTGCAACCGTTAGGGGAGTAAGCCCAAATTGAATCGCCAGAGTCGTACACCTCGGAATATTTCATTGAGTTGAATTCTATCGGCATCTCTGAGAAATCGGTAAACGAATCCTGGTAGAACTCGGTCCCTATCCTATACCTTAGGTAAAATCCTTGATCTCTGATATTCTCATCACCTAGAAACAAAAATTCAGATTGGCCTGCTCCGTCTGGAGAATTGAAAATGGTGTACTCACCCCAATGCCTAGAGAAGTAAAATGAATTGTAAACGTCCGCCCATACACACGGCCTGCTTGTTTCAAATTCAAGGTTCTCATCCATCCAGTCAGCACCTCTTATCTCTGCACCATCTAACCTGAAAAATGCCATTTCTGGATCGAAGACCATCCTGTGCCTTTCATCTGTAAGTTGGTATAGGAAGCCTGAATTGAGTAGAAGGAAAAGAGAGAGGATTACCATAGAAAATGTCATTGAATTTTCAGAACTGGTTTTTTCGTCATCATTTTCAGGATAAATAAGACTAGAAAGCCAAAATAAGCCCATTATAGAGAAAGGTGCCAAAAACATGAACAACCAATGAAAAATCCTCTGAAACTCTAACCTCAGTGCCAGGAAAGGTACTATGAAGAACGGTATGAATAGGAAAATAGAACCCAAAGCTAGAGTTAGGAAGCTTCTTTTTGGGCGTGAAATTCTTTCTTCCATAAATGTAGAAAATAGGCCGTAAATCGAGAGCAATGAAAGTAGAATGAAAGAGAGTTTTGTTAATTCGTGAAGAGGCTCTAAAGTCGTAGTTACGGTTTCTGTCGCTTGTGTAGATGTGATTGAACCAAGAATCCCTCTGTCCGAAATCATTTCTCTGGATTCCGAAATTATCGCGGTAATTGAGTCTAAGACCACTCCCCCTCCAGAGGCAAGGTGCCATGCAAATACAAAAATAGTCCCCGCCGCCAATTGGGGGAAGTTTAGGAGAGGGTTGGTCCTGATGACTAAAGTTTGGAGCTCCTCAAGAGTAAGAATCCCTTCTTCGTCCAAGAGGATATCATCGTAAAATTGGAAATAGTCTAGTTCCTCTACTCCATCTCCCCCTGGTAGATTATCCATACCTCTCTGGTATGCGAAATTTTCAACATCATCCCCATCGTCTTGGCGGAAGAATGATAATGTCCGCATGGCGAAAAGGGACGTCCATAGAAGGGGGTAGAGAATATAATTAATCGAATAATGAGACACAGTCATCATAATAAGAAAAGGGATGATGAAAATTCTTAATCTGTACATCCTCATTGAATCAGAACTTGAAAGTAGTGCAATTGCTGAAAGAAGGAAGACCTCCGCGAATCCCTGTCTGACCACATTCAACATACTAATGTAGTACGCAAAGCAAAAGATTGTGATCAATGTAGAGTAAAAAGAAACATCACGGGAAAATGCATTTGAGTAGCTAAAGTAGAGTAGAACAGGAGTGAATGAGTAAATTATCGGATATGTAATTTTCATTGTTTCAACTACACTCAAGCCAGTCCACATTGAAAGAGTCGGGAGAATCAATTGTGTGCTCAGAACTGTTGAATATCGATGAGACCCTGATATGTCTAACATTCCAGTTTCAACTACGTTATTTGCGAACATAAATTCTGTATGGACATCAGTTCCCACGAGTTCTGCTGAAACAAGCGAGTGCATCAGTAGCAAAGACAAACTGAGAGAGTACAGTAGTAAATAGTCACCAAAAACCCCTCCTCTGTTTGTAATCACTGGCAATATTGCGACTAAGGCAAGGGCACCCATTGACCAGAGGTTTTGATTTTGATGATTCATGATAAGTGGTCCACAGATTGATGCGACAAGAACGATTATCGATGCAATTATCACTGTAAAAGAGGGTCTAGAAAGAGTCAAAGAAATGCTGTTTCTCCTTCTCCTTGTTGTGTATCTTGCATAAAGTAAGAATGAAATAAACAAACTGAGATACCCTGTACTCCACCATTGAATCGGGTCCGATATTCCATTTAGCCAACCAACAAATGCGAGAATGCTTCCGATAACAATAATCCAGGCTAAAGAAATTGCAGGAACAACAATGAAATCTGAATTCACGAGTACGCCCAGTCTCCTGTTCAGGATGAGAATCAAACCAGTTATGAAAATGGAGTAAATTATCCACGAGGCTGCTGAGACGAACTTGATTACAGTATCATCACTTACCTCCAAAGCCGGTCGGGAGAACGCACAGGCTAGGTGTATCGAAACTACCATTATGCTGAGAGCGCGCTGTCCGATATCCATCTCTATTGCATCATTTTGTAGTTCAAGGACTATTTTCTCGTCGTCTAAGATATCGAGGTTTTTCCGCTCCTCTAATTGTGTTTCTTCCGAGGATAATATGTCATCATAGTTTCCAGTGGGATAGTTCACTGGTTCCTCATCAGGCATTGTTTGTGGCCATTAGAATCAATATGTTAACCCACCTATTACTTTCTGCTGTCTAACAAGATAATTGAATAAGTCCAACCTCATCATACAAATAGATAACAAGCGGGGAATCGACCTGAATGTGGACAGATGTAAAACAGTAAGCGGGGCGATGGTCTTGGAGAACAAGGTCTATTCCGATCATAGAGGTTGGTTCCAAGAATCATTCAATTTCGAGGCGTTTGCAAGCATCGGTTTAGTTATCAATGTCGCACAGATAAACCACTCACATAGTTCCACTAGGGGGACAATAAGGGGGCTCCATTTCCAAGTTGAGCCATATTCTCAAGGAAAACTGGTAAGATGCCTTAAGGGATCAATATATGACGTCGTTGCAGACATTGATCCTTCAAGTCCTACTTTCCTAGGATATTTTGGAGTAGAGTTAAGTCCTGAAAATAACAAGATGCTCTGGATACCACAAAATTGCGCTCATGGATTCCAGTGTCTAGATGATGATACAGAAGTGGAGTATCTAACCACTTCTGCATATAACAAAGATGCTGAGAGGTGCCTGGCATGGAACGATCCTGATTTGGGAATAGAATGGCCTCTTGAGCTGTCGAAAATTAGCGAAAAGGACAATTTGGCCATAAATTTGCGTGACTTTCTGGGATTTTGATTTGATGACTCGATTTCTAGTCACTGGAGCTACAGGGCAACTGGGGAAGCAGATTCTCGAAATGAAACCAAGGGGCTCTGAGGTTACAGTGGCAGGAAGAAAAAATTCCATTCGGTCAAGAAATTTCTACCAAATGGATTTGGGGGCGCCATTTACAGCATATTCGTCTGTCATAAATTCACGGCCCGATGTGGTAATACATGCCGGGGCACTAACGGATGTTGACTTGTGTGAGAAAGAGCGAGAATATGCTAATTTAGTTAATGCGAAATCCACCGGAGAGATCGCAAAAGCTTGTAGTGAGATTGGTTGCAGAATGGTCCATGTTAGTACCGATTATGTTTTTGACGGGTCAAAAGGGAAGTATACGGAGACGGATAATGTGAGACCAATACAAGTATATGGGCAGACCAAATTGGAAGGTGAGGAGCTATCAAGGTCGCATATGCATGGAGAGAAATTGCTGACGATACGAACAGGAGTGGTTTTCTCTATGGAAGAGGGTTTTGTCGGGTGGTTAAATGAATCTATGGAGTCAAACAAAGAGATTGGGGTAGTGTCTGATCAATGGGTTTCCCCGACGAATTCAAGATACCTTGCGGACACAATTTTCAAACTTATTTCGCTTGATGCTTCAGGGGTATGGAACGTTGCTAGTTGCGATAGAACCAGCAGATTTGAGATGGCTGAGGAAATAAGGAAAAGGAGGGGTGCGGAAAGGAGATTATTGGTCCCTAAATCAATGAATGAGATGAGTTGGTTGGCGCCTCGACCTGAAGACTCATCACTAGATTGTAGTAAGCTGAAGTCCGTTGGAATAGAAATGAGTTTTAATCAGATGTTGGATGCGTTAGTTTATGGCGAATGAATCGGAGAGCTTTCCGAGGAGGATCATTGTTACCGGAGGTTTGGGATTTATAGGCAGTAATTTCATTCACCATATCATAAGGAAATTCACTCAATACAAAGGAACTACATCAGGCCCCGATAGCGAGGTATATTCGTCCTCAGAAATTAATGGTCTCGAAATTCTAAATATCGACAAGGTAACCTACGCTGGAGATTTTGAAAATGTGTCAGGGATAACGAATTTTGCAGGTTATAGATTTGAGAAGGCCGATATCGCTGACATTGATGAAATGAGAAGGATATTCAGTCTTTTCAAGCCCGAATGCGTAGTTCACTTCGCTGCGGAGAGTCACGTTGATCGCTCTATAGACTCTGGCAACCAGTTCATCATCTCGAACGTGCTAGGGACCCAAGTTCTTCTAGAGGCGGCAAGATCAGAAGGCTTGGCGCTATTCATCCATGTAAGCACTGATGAGGTCTATGGGTCCACTAATGACGGCTCTTTCAGTGAGACTAGTAATCTAAATCCTTCTTCTCCTTATAGCTCAAGCAAGGCGTCCTCTGACCTGGTTGCTCTATCCCACTTCCATACCTATGGGACGCCGGTTATCGTTACTCGTTGCACGAATAACTTCGGACCTAGGCAGCATCCTGAGAAATTGGTCCCAAAAGTAATCACTAATGCTATGAACAATCAGCCGATTCCCGTTTACGGTAGCGGAAAGCAAGTGAGAGACTGGCTATACGTTAGCGACCACTGTGAAGCAATCGTTACTCTAATTTCCAAAGGAGAGCCTGGCGAGGTATACAACATAGCAGCACAAAATGAGTTGACTAATCTGGAAATAATTGAGACGTTGACCGACATTGTTGGAGACAAAGCTCACCTTATCGAACATGTAAATGATAGGCTTGGTCACGATTTCAGATATAGCGTAGATGATTCGAAGATAAGAAATCTGGGATGGTCCCCCTTGGTCGAATTCAAAGAAGGAGTACATAGAACAGTAGAGTGGTATTCTAGGTAATTATCAATTGTTTTTTAATGCCATGAAAGCTTTGTCGTGCCTATCGAAGCACCTTTCCCAAGTGAATTTCCTAGCCGCTCTTGAAGAGTTCTTTTCACCGATAGAAATAATATCGAAGTCGCCCTTTTCTGTCGAATTTATTATTTCCGAGAGCTCTGAATCCGAAGAGAATGAAAGATCGTTATTACCCAAAACGTCCGTATTGAATGGGTTATTGTGAGCAAAAATTGTACAACCGGAGGCCATTGCTTCAAGGAGACTCGGATTTGTCCCTCCAGCAGAATGGCCATGAATATAGGCAAAACAGTTCTGCCTAAGCATCTCGACAGTTTTTTGATCATATATCCCACCAGTCAAAATGACACGTTTCTTTTCATCTTCCGGGATGATTTGGTTCAGAAAGTCCAGATAGCCGGAATCAGAGGGACCTCCGACTATAATTAGACTCTTTTTTGACTTGGAGAAAAGGAAGGAACGGATTATGTTGTGAGTGTGATTATCTGGCTGAAGTCGAGCAATTACGAGAAAATATTCTCCGGGACCAATACCAGAAAGAACTGGTGCCCGGTACACAATTTTCTCCAAATTCTCTCCTCCCCAGGGAATCTTCTCGGGAATCCTAACCCCATATTCTGCAGTGATAGACCGGTTTGCCCCTATGGGCGGAAAATGCTCCTGGAGTCTGGAATTATCATGAATTATTAGGTGAGATGCTCGCATTGATGAACGTATGAAGGACTTCCATATTTTTTTTTCTAACCAGCTATATTTACTCCTCTCCCACTCAATGCCATCGTTGTTTGTCACTATTCTCAAACTCGGCCTAAGTAATCTGAGAAGGAGAAGTGACTGAGTGCCTAAACCCGCCAAAATATACATTACGTCGGTAGACCAAGCCATTCTGAAGTAAAAATAAACATCGTTCATTACTTCGTAAATTTTTCTCAAACGGTAAGATTTAGGCGGTTTGATGGGAAAATACATCAGTTTGGCGCCAAAGTAAGTTTCAGCCATGGTTGACTCATCCGTGGGGCGCTCGCATGCTACTGTGATTTCATGGCCCATGGGGACCATGTGCTTAACCAACTCATCGGCAAACGTCTCATACCCTCCATAACTCGGAGGAAGGCCCCGTGTCCCGACTATTGAGATTCGCATTAACAACTCGGGAGGAATCTGGTTTTAGAAAGTGATGTATGCTTTTCTAGAGTAGGAGGGGGGGTTTGAACAACTTTCTATATGCAAGACCGGAAAAACCAACAAATGACACGGAGAAAAACCAGAACCACCCAATTTGGCTAGGCTCTTCGGTAACAGTAAGTAATGATGCCAGGAATAACGCCAAAGTTCCCAAAGATGTGAAATTAATAAGATTAGATTGTTCATTAAACCTCCAATCACTAACGTTCATCATCAAAACATGTGTAGGAATTACCACTAATGACCATGGAAGTATTGACGAAAACTGAATATCTTCGAAAAGACCATCGAACATTGGAAGCATAATAAGCAAGCCGATAAGGACGAAAAGGGAGGATAACGAAGAAATTACCATGGGGAGGAGACCCAATACTGACTCAATTATCCTCCCATGACCGCGATGTACAAGGGAGGCTATAGAAAAGGACGTTGGTATCATCATTGCCAGCTCGGAAGCCCTCCATAAGAAGTAGAATTCTGCGGCTCTTAGGGGGCCCCATTCATCAAGTATGAATGCACTAGATATGGCGAGAATTACCGGCATTCTGATTGTCAAGAGTAGATTTGCGAGGCTTAGTGACTTAACCCTGGAAAGGTCTTCGCGAACAAATTTGAATTTTGGAAGGTAACCCCCCCTGATAGATCTTGAGAAGGATAAAATTAGTACGATGTACGACACTACCAGAGAAGCCACCCACATGGAGAGCAAACCCAAGGCATCCCATGACCCCATTGCTTTACCAAAAATCAACAGTGCACAGATTCCAAAAGCATGCAATATTAATGTGGATAAAACAACTGGCTTAATCCTCAGTGAAGACACCAATGAAGAGGTGACCAGAGGATAGCAGGACTTGACTACTCCACCGACCAGCACGAAGAAGGCAATAAGAAAGGAATTGTCTATTTCTGAAAGGTATGCTCCAGATGCGATAAGTAGCGAAAAGACAGATAGTAGAATCGTAGAATTGAGGAAAACAATAGAAAAGGTTGAGTCGAGAAGGCTATGCAGATTTTCTTTTTTTGAACTAGGGACATAAGTCTTCAGAGAGTCACCGAGTCCGAACTCTGCAAGTGTAGAAAGGAATACAGATATACTGATTATTGTCGTAACTAAACCAATCTCGCTAGGTAGGAAATACCATGAAGCGATAATCCAAAATGAGAACCCCCCAATTCCCCCGAGTATGGCATTGAAGATTAGAAGATAGGAGTCCCCCAATGGGGTTGTTTGTGATTTTTCATTCTGGATCATTGGGAAAACCACAACACTTCGACAGGGAAGTAATTCTACCGAGTCGAACTAGAAATATAGAAATATCTTGTAGAATGTAGTGTAATTGTGGAAGTTAACTTCTTGCTAGGAGCCCCCAAGTGCGGCACAACATGGCTTTCTGAGGCTCTCAAACAACATCCGGAAATAGTGATATCGAACCCAAAGGAGCCAAACATGATAGGAACTCACAAAGGTACTTTTGGCAGAAGCGACAAAGAACCCGACATGAGGAAATATGCGGGTTTCTTCAAGGGAGAAGGCGTTCGAATAGACTGTTCCGCCCACACATTATTCTGTGATTTTGCACCGGCCAGAGTATCTGAAAACTTCCCAGAAGCTAAGTTCATCATTTGTGTAAGGGAGCCCGTTAGTAGAGCGGAATCGCACTGGAACATGATCCTCGATATCGGGGAAGATCTGGAATACGGAGTTAATTGGGACAAATTTGAAGACGCTTGGAAGGATGAGCGATTTAGGACATGCTGTCTGTATGGGAAACCTCTAGAAAAATGGGTTAAAGAATTCGAAATTGATAGATTTCTGATTATCGAATCACAGATGATGTATGACGAACCGCAACAAGTCTGCGATCGAGTTTGTGAACACCTAGGAGTGGGGGAGTACAAATTTGACTTCTCTAAAATTAAGAAATCTAATACTGGAGCAAACAGGAGAAAGAGAACAATATTCGGCAGACTACTCAGAAAGTTGGTGACGTCGATTCCAAAACCAATTAGCTCTCCATTGGTAAATTTGGTGATAAAGAACGGATTGGATGTATATCAACTTCCAATTCTATCGAAGAAGGGAGAAGGGTTGAGAAAAAAACTAAACATTGATGATGTAGATATAATTAGAGAATACGTCATAGAAGACGTTCGGTCATTTGAACAACTCTCTGGGATAAATACAGAAATCTGGACCTCTGAAATACGTAATGGCGAAGGTATTGATTAAGCATGCCTTCTGTCGGTAAATGTGGAAAACTCCAACCAAAGGAGTAAAATTTACCTTTTTTCGGTTTTGCTGATTACTATAGTCGGGGCGATGCTGAGGCTTCGAAACTTGGACAATCAGTCGATGTGGGCGGATGAGCTTTTCACTGTACAAATGGCGATGTCAGGAACATGGGAAGAAGCGATGGGGGCCTCGATAGTTACTGGCGACCTATACGGTTGGTTTGTTTATCAGTATGCTCAAATTTTCGGAGATTCGGACCTGGTTTTACGAGCCAGTAGTGTTGTACCTGGAATCCTTCTAATCCCACTTGTAGCAGAGATAGGGAGAAATTACTACAATGAAGGGACTGGGGTTCTTGCTTCTGCATTTCTTTCTATCTCCTTTCATGGAGTTAGATATAGCCAGGAGTTTAGAGCATATATGTTGGTTACCTTCTTGATTTGGTTCGCGGCTTATTTGATGTCCAAAAAATCGATTGAAATAAATCTCAAATTACGTTGGATGATAATTTGTTTGCTCTGTTCCTCTTTTGTTATTCATTATTTTGCAGCCATGGCAGTTGTTCTGTTGATAACTGCCTACTCATTAACTACAATGAATAGGTGGGTCAGGAAAAATAACCAAGAAAAGAAGCTCACAACAAAAAATTTGGGGGATTATCTTAATTCACAAGAAGGAAGTGTAATTGCAATTGCGTTTGCTGTTTTGTTCTTAGGATTGTCTAATATTCGTTCAACGGTAACTCATGGAACAAGTAACCACTCAATGTGGATACCCGAAACGCCAAGTGACGTTCATTTGGTTTTACTTGGGCATTTCTTCTCCAATCCATGGTCCAATTCAAATTGGGAAACACATGCTATGATTTTGTTTGGAGTAGTAAGTATTTCACCATTAATATTGTATCTTTCAAGATCAATAAATAATACGTCTAGGAATGGAACACTTCTATCAGAAGAGCCGGAGTTTATACTGTGGTCACAAACAGTAATTCCACTTTTGATGGTTATAATCTACTCCTATTTTGTTAGACCCCTTTTTGTGATTAGATATATGACATTTTTTTTACCGGCTTGGATACTACTTATTTCAGTATCAATTTCCAGAATAAATGATCTGATTTTCTCTGGTAGACAAGAAATCATAGAAGGAAAATTAGATTCAGTGCCTGTTTTCTTCATGGCTGTTGTAATTGTAACTAGTGGAATTCCGAACGCTAATAGCTTGATTGACCATGAGTACAAAACTGACTATGAATCAGCATCTTATTGGCTCGACGAAAATGCTGAGGAAGATTCTTACATTGTAAGTCATTCATTTCCATCATATTGGAATTCTTACCTAGAAAGGATAGATAGTGAAGTAAGAGTTGCAGATGGTTCCCAAAGTATACCGATCCCCGATAGAATACTGAATCATATTGAGGCAAATGAGCCAAAAATTGTCATTTATGTTCAAAGCCATACGAACACGCGCCTTCCCGACTCTGGGCTTGAATCTTTACTCGAAGGGAGTTATGTTCTCAATGATGATGTGAGTTTCTATGATACTAGAATCAGAGAGTATTGGATACGGAGTGTTGCCGATGGATAAAAAAAACACAAGCGGAATCGCAAACCTTAGTAGCATATCTCCGATTGCTCCTATATTGGCGGTTCTCGATTTTGCCCTTCTAGGCTCGATTTCAATCATTCTTTCTGGCATTTTTGCAACCATTAAGGAAAACGAAGATTACCTAATATATCCAAGACTAATTATTGAGAGTTCAATTGCTTGGCTAATTGTAATCTCGTTAGGTGGTGTTGATTCCTTGGAGTGGATCCAAATCTCCGCTGTTTTTACCGTTGCATTCTGTTCTTCCAGATTATCTTTGATAGAGGAGCTTAATTATCTCAAGATGCAACACTTCCTAATAGCTGCGAGCATTACCCAACTAGTATTTATCTCCCTGTTTGACGGTTGGGAAATTGAACCTTCAATCATTTTGTTGTTATTGTTTGTTTACTTGATAAGAATGGAAATCACAAATTTAGAAATTTCCACATACTGGGGAATATTCATTGGATTGAAAGGGTGTGAAATTGCGCTCTCCGGTGGAGTTCTTGGATCTCCAACAATTAATTATGACCCTGCATACGATACGTGGATTATGATGATAGGTGGACCGGTTCTAGGTGTTGCTGTTTACGAGACAATCGCATCTTACTTTACATCTAATAAAAATGACGAGTAGAAATCTTAAGTCTCTCGGATAAAGAAGTCTTCGCTCAGACCATTCATCCATTTCCATGTTACATCGATTCCATCTCTGAGTTCTGTTTCAGCCTGCCACCCCAGGAAAATTTTAGCCTTCTTGGAGTTTAAGATATTTGATGGGACGTCAAAATCCCTCGGTCCGACATAATCCACCGATATTTCAGCGGAGGTGACCTCGTGAATTATCTTAATGATATCATTGATCGAATACCCTCGAGAGGAACCGATATTGAAAATATTCTGTTCTGAATTTATTTCAGAAGCTAACCGCAGAGCCTTTGCGACGTCCTTAACATAGATGTAATCTCTGACAGCCTCGCCATTTCCCCATATCTCTATGTTTTGATTAGTCTTTATTCTATGAAGTAATACTCCTATTAGTCCGTGCCCCCTGAGTGGGTTATGCCTCTCACCGTAGGGATTTGATACCCTCAAAACAGAATAATCTAATCCAAATGTATGTCTGTAAACTTCGAGAAATTTCTCCACGGCTAATTTACATGCCCCGTATGAAGAAATCGGGATAGTCGGATGATCTTCTGAAATCTGAATTTCTTCTGTAGCCCCATAAACTGCCCCTCCCGAGGATATAAAAATTAATTTCTTTATTCCTTCCAGTACACAACAGTCCATTATTCCAATAGAGCCTAGGATGTTTTCTGTAGCATCTCTTGATGGATTTAACGACTTACCGGGCAAAGAGGATATTGCGAGATGAAAAACAAAATCAGCCCCCTTTAAAGCATCTTTAATTCCCTCGCCAGTTGTAAAATCACCATATGCGAAGGTGGCATTTTTAGATAAATGAGTTATATTTCTAAGTGATTGGTTTCGACGGAAAAACAAAACCACTTCATGGCCATTCCGTATTAATTCATCTGCAAGATGAGAGGCAATAAAGCCAGCTCCGCCAATAATCACTGATCGCGGCATTATGGACCCCAGAATTGTAAGTTTAGACCGAGCTCTGTAGAAAGTATCGAGTTGTGAGGCGCGAAAAAATCCTGTAAATCGTCAATTATTCTAGGTGGAGTTACATGATTTTTAGGTGTGCTCTGGTTAGTCTTCTCACCATATCCATAGGGCATAAAATCTGTATCAATGCCCAGAAATCTGAATATATCCGATAACGAGTTAGGATTCTTTCGTGACAGATTTTCAAGGATTTCTATGTGGACATTTTCTTTACCGAACATTGAGATATATCGTCGAACATTTGGTGCGTAAATACCCCTTGAAAGATAATTGAATGGAGGCATAGAAATGTGATCGAATTCACCGCTTGGAGAGAGGTCTTCA
>MDTG01165133.1_pt1 | contig 16220 bp, 18 predicted proteins | sample 811421 | NCBI WGS metagenome assembly MDTG01 (sample SAMN05326645, study PRJNA326480) | marine metagenome | isolation source: seawater | place: Pacific Ocean: South East | collected 2011 | reverse complement strand
GCTGATTATGGAACTCGGTATACACTTAAATCCTTAGAAACTTCAAGAAGAGCTGCCGATTTTAACAACTTAAATACAACGCCTGACAAGAAAAGGATGTTAAACATTCTTAAGAGTTCATTTGTAATGCCGTCGCCATTTGACAATGAATTAGCAAAAGAACTTTCAGAAATAACCACGAGTCTTGAGGCTATGTATGGAAATGGTGAGTATTGTTATGAGGATGGCCATTGCTTTGACTTGGAAGCCTTTGAAGCAATCATTGATAAATCGAGAAATCCTAATCAATTGTTAAGTGCTTGGAGAGGCTGGCATGAAATTGGAAAACCTATGAAGCCTATGTATATGCGTATGGTAGAAATTGGTAATCAAGGATCAAAAGACTTAGGTTATAAAGGATTAAGCGATCTATGGTTTAGTAAATATGATATGCCAGCACAAGATTTTCTTAATGAGACTGATAGAGTCTGGGAAGAAGTTAAGCCACTGTATGATGCATTACATTGTCATGCTAGAGCTAAATTAAATGATTATTATGGAGACGATATTGTTTCAAAGTCAGGACCTTTACCCGTTCATCTATTGGGCAATATGTGGGGACAATCATGGTCTAATATATACGACATAATTTATACTCAAGACTCTGAATTAAATTCAATAGATGTTACTAAAATAATTGAAGAAAAATCATTAAGTGAAATCGAAATGGTTGAATATGCAGAAGATTTCTTTATATCTATAGGTTTTAAGTCTTTGCCTAATACATTTTGGGAGAGATCATTATTTGTTAAGCCCAAAGATAGGTCAGTGGTTTGCCATGCTTCAGCCTGGAATTTAGACCCAGTTAATAATGATCTAAGAATAAAAATGTGCATAGAAAAGAATGAAGAGGACTTCATCACAATTCATCACGAGCTAGGGCATATTTTTTATTACCAGGCATACAATCATTTACCTTATATTTTTCAGGGTGGCGCCAATGATGGTTTTCATGAAGCATTTGGAGATCTATTAACTTTATCTATAACGCCAGATTATTTGATGAAAATTGGTTTTGTATCTGAAGCTGAAGCAGCGAATGCTAAAAAAGATCCAATAGGGTTATTAATGAAACAAGCATTAGAGGGAGTGGTTGTAGTTCCATGGGCATTGATGTTAGATAAATGGAGGTCTGGTGTTTTCGATGGAGAGATAGATGAGAGTAATCTAAATTCATCATGGTGGGAGTTAAGAGAATATTATCAGGGCATTAGCACTAATGATAAAAGATCTGAAGAATACTTTGATCCTGGAGCAAAATATCATATTCCTGGAAATACTCCATATACGCGATATTACTTAGCAAGGATTATGCAGTATCAATTTCATGAAGCTTTATGCAAAGAAATGGGTTTTGATGGGCCACTTCATGAATGTTCAATATATGATAATAAAGTTGCTGGAGAAAAAATAATATCAACTATGGCATTAGGTGAAAGTCAGCCATGGCAAGATACTTTTGAAAATCTTACAGGATCAAGAAAGCTTAGTGGCAAGTCAATATTAAATTATTACGCTCCTTTAAAAGATTGGCTTGATGATCAAAACAAAGAAAGAACTTGTGGGTGGAATTAATTATGAAATGGCATACTAATCTATTAATATCTATAATTGCATTTTTTATCGGGACAGGAATTGCTTATTTAACAGGGAGTTATATAGTTTTAAATGCTGTTCTGTTGGCATTTTTAATTCAATGGGTCGCCTTTATTCCTGCATATACATTTCAAACTGAAAAGTTTTATGATTTAACCGGAACCTTGTCTTATTTAACTGTAGTTTGGTTTACATACATGCTATCTAATATATCTAGTGTTACCAATATTGGAAATCTTGTATTGGCATTATTAATTTCTATTTGGGCAGTCCGTCTTGGAAGTTTTTTATTTTTAAGAATCCATAAGGTTGGTGAAGATAAAAGGTTTAGAAAAATAAAACCTTCTGCTTCTCAGTTCTTCATGACATGGACGCTCCAAGGTTTATGGGTTTCTTTATGCTCTATGTGTGCTTTAACTGCTATTTCAAGCGAAGTTGGGGTAGTGACAGGCATAATTTTTTATATAGGCGTTATATTATTTTTAATAGGCTTTTTAATTGAGGTTATAGCAGATAATCAAAAGAGTAAATTTAGATCTTTAGAGGAAAATAAAGATAGCTTTATTACAACTGGCTTATGGGCAAGGTCAAGACATCCCAACTATTTTGGAGAAATCATGCTTTGGACATCTATAGCTTTAATTGCACTTCCATCATTAACTGGAATGCAGTATTTCACTTTAATTTCACCTATTTTTACATATATCTTGTTGGTGCATATTAGTGGTGTAAGGATGCTTGAGGATATGGGGAGCAAAAAATGGGGTCATCTTGATGAATATAAAGATTATAAATCTAAAACTCCAAGAATTTTTCCAAAATTATAAAGTAATATAACGAATAGACTATATTTATAAAAAATATACAATATAAGTTGATTTATAAGTATTTTTAGATTAGGCAAAGGACATATAAATAATTTATTTATATTGAATAGCCTGTTAATATTATCTGAATTTAGGTCAGGGAGAAAATGATGTATAAATTTATGAAAAATATATCTTTACCGGTCCTTATTGGTTTTAGCATTATTTCATTAGCAAATGAAGTTGTTGAAGTTAATATGGAGAATGTTTTAGAAGTCGGGAGAGATAATCAACAACTATCTGCAACATCGCAAGATAAAATTGATCAAACAGAAAGACAAACAGATAAAATTGTTAATGAATGGAAGGTTGTTTCCAAGCAAGTTGAAGGCTTAAAGCTATATAATGCTCAAAAGAGAATTCAAATTCAAGCACAATTAGACTTAATGGATAAGCTTGATGAACAATTAGTTCAAGTTGTTGTAATGCAAAGGCAAATACCACCATTGGCTGGGAAAATGCTTGATAGTTTAGAAACATTTATAAAATTAGATACTCCTTTTAGGGCAGAAGAAAGAAGAGCAAGGGTTGATCTTGTGCGTTCTTCAATGTCAAAACCTAAAGTAACTGCATCTGAACAAGTGAGACAAGTATTAGAGGCATATAATATAGAGGCAGAATATGGCAGAAAAATTGATACTTATGAAGACAAACTAGCAGATGGAACCGTTGTAAATATATTAGTTATTGGGAGAATTGGCATGTTCTATCAAACTAAAGATGAAAGAACAAGCGGAAGATGGGATAACGAAACAGGTCAATGGGAAGAGCTTCCAGGAAGTTATAGAAAGCCAATTAGAGACGGTATAAGAATGGCTAAAAAATTAGCACCAGTAGATATGCTTCTAATGCCAGTTGTTAAAGGAGAAGTATAATGAATAAATTTTTATCAATATTATTTGTCCTTGTACTTTCTTTCAATGTTGTTGTATTTGCTCAAGATACTGAAGAAGAAGGTGATGAAGTTACAACTGTTGAAGCACTTTTGATGCTTGTAAAAGAAGGTAAAACAAAAGAACAAGCTGCTAATACTGAAAGAGAATCTAAATTTATGGCAGATAAGAATAAACAGGCATCTATTCTTGCAGCTGAAAAAAGAGAACTAGCTCGACAAGAAAAAATTGCAGATCAACTAGAAGCTGAATATAAAAAGAATGAAGCTATATTAGTGGTTAAAGAAGAAGCTTATCAAAAAGAACTTGGTTCTTTAGTTGAACTTTTTGGTCACTTACAAAGCTCCGCTAGTGAAGCTGCTGTAACGTTTTCTGGATCTTTAACTGGGCCACAATATGGGGTTGAAAGGGTAGGTTTTTTAAATGATTTAACTTCAAAAATGTCTGAAACAACTGAACTTCCTACTATCAGGGAGATTGAGGGTTTATGGTTTGAACTTCAAAGAGAAATGATAGCAAGTGGGCAAGTTGTATCATTTGATACCAATGTTATTGATCCTGACGGTGATTCATCTTCTTGTAATGTAACAAGAATTGGGTTATTCAACGCTGTTTGTGATGGAAAGTATTTAGAATATATTTCATCAACAGGTGATTATGCTTTCTTACCAAGACAACCTGAAAGCAGATTTACCAAAACTGCTAAAAGAGTTGGTAATGCTGATGTTGGCGAAATAGTTAAATTTGGTGTAGATCCAACTGGACCTCAAGGCGGAAGTCTTTTAGCAAATTTAATTCAAACTCCATCATTGCTTGAAAGAGCACAACAAGGTCGTGAAGTTGGATATGCAATTATATTTGTAGGTCTAATCGGTATCGGCTTAGCTTTTTGGAAACTATATAGCCTATATATGCTTGGCTTAGCTGTTAAAAAACAAACAAAATCTAAAACTCTTGATGTTAGAAATCCATTAGGAAGAGTATTAAAAGCTGGAGAAGATAATTTCAAGAAAGATATAGATACATTAGAGTTAAAACTTGCTGAAGCAATTATGGCTGAGAGACCAGATATCGAAAGAGGTATTGGAGCTGTTAGGATAATATCAGTTGTAGCACCTCTAGCAGGATTGCTTGGCACTGTTACAGGTATGATTGTAACCTTCCAAATGATAACCCTCTATGGTACTGGCGATCCTAAATTAATGGCTGGTGGTATTTCTCAGGCTCTCGTTACAACTGTTTTAGGTTTGTTAGTTGCAATTCCTACAACACTTCTTCATTCTTTTGCAGCATCATCTGCTAAAGGAATAATAAGCGTTCTAGAGGAACAAAGCACAGGTATTCTTGCAGAACGAGCAGAAACTAACTAGTAATTAATTATGTTATTTGCCATTACAGAAGCTTTTTCATCCATTAGAGATTTTATGGAGGCTGGTGGTACAGTTTTATGGTTAATTGCAATATTAGTTTTCTTTATGTGGGCACTAATTTTTGAGAGAATTTGGTATTTTTCACATAGTCATGATATTTATATACAAGATGTTTCAGGTAAATGGAACAATAGAACTGATAAAACTTCATGGCATGCTCTTCAAATTCGTGAAAAAATGATTTCTCAGGCAAAAGTAGAAATTAGCAAGAACTTATCAATAATACAGACATGTGTTGTATTGGCTCCCTTATTTGGCCTGCTAGGAACAGTCACTGGCATGATAGAAGTATTCCAAGTAATGGCATTCAATGGTGGAGGGGATGCAAGGGCAATGGCAGGTGGTGTTTCTAAAGCTACATTACCAACCATGGCAGGTATGGTTGTTGCTCTTTCTGGTGTATTTGCAACGATATATCTTACTAGCGCTTCAGATAGACATACAAATGATTTAAATGAATTAATTAAAAGAGAACTATAGGAGATTTTAATGAGAAGAAATGCAATAAATTCAGCGGTTAAAGACGAAGAAAGTGAAATAAATTTAACTCCTATGCTTGATGTTGTTTTCATCATGTTAATCTTTTTTATTGTTACAGCAAATTTTATTAAAGAACCAGGACTAGAGATTAATAGACCAGATTCTGATACTGCAGAAACTCAAGAGAACGCAGCAATTCTTATTGCAGTTGGGGCAAATGACGAAGTTTGGATGGATGGCAGAAGAATTGATGTTAGGCAGGTAAAAGCAAATGTTGTAAAAATGTTAGCAGATAATCCTCAAGGTTCAGTAGTTATTCAGGCTGATGAGCAGGCAATTGCAGATACAATAATAAAAGTTATGGATGGTGCCAGAGAAGCAGGCGTAAATGCGATTTCGTTAGCATCAGAACCAAAATAAATTATGGATCAAGTTTTTTCTGCAATAAATTCTGTTACAAAGCCTATACATGAACTCTACGTAAAAGCTTTCAATGCAAATAAATATGCTGCAGGGATAGGCTTTTCTTCCCTAATTACTGTTGGATTGTTTTTTATTATGGTGATTTTAATTGCTTTAGGAGATAGCGGCATTAAAGATGATACTTCAGTAAAACTTACTGACATTGTTATGCCCGAAAGAGAAATAGATACTTTCATGAGCGAGGTAGATAAACCTGATAAGCCTGATGAACAACCAGAAGATATCGCACAACCTGAGCTTGATCTTCAACCGCTTACAGGGCTTGATGTAAGTGTTGCAAAACCTAAACCAAATTTTAAAGCTGGAGGATCATTTTTTAGAGATGGTGAATATATTCCACTTTTTAAAGTTGTCCCTATTTATCCTAGAAGAGCTCAAGAAAGAGGGACAATGGGTTATGCGCTAGTTTCATTTACCATTACTGAAACTGGGAGTGTTGAAAATGCAGTGCCTGTTGAAGGATATTGTTCAAGCAAAAGCCCTGAGGATCCTTCTGTTGAATTTAGACCATGTTCTATGTTTAATAGCGCATCAGCAAGAGCTGCTTTAAAATTAAAATATAAGCCTAAAATCGTTGATGGCAAGGCCGTTCCTGTAGATGATGTTTTACATAGATTTACATATATACTTGATGAGGGTTAATTTATTATGAGTAAAAAGATTTCATTTTTTATTTTTTCATTTCTTGCAATAAGCTTCTCATTTTTTTCCATAGAACTTAATTCTCAAGAAGACGATGCTATAAAGAAACAACCTGTTAAGTATAAAAAAGCTAGAGCACTTCAAGCTTCCACAGCAAAGAAAATGGCAAAAGTTTATGAAGCCCTTGAAGTGGTAGATGAAAAGGGTGAGCCTGCGCCAGATATGGACACAGTCACTAGGATTTTAACTGAATTAAGAAATGAAAAAGATGAATTAAAGAGCTATGACAGATCAGTTATGTGGGATGCTTGGGCATATGTATATTTTAGTAGTGAAAAATATACTCAGGCAATGGATACTTATCGTAAATTAATCGCTGAACCGGAGGTAACTATACCTTTAAGAACAAGAGCTCTTTTGTCTCTAGGCCAGCTATACATGGTCCAAGAAGATTATGAAAAAGGAATTCAATATGTTCTTCAATGGCAACAAGAAATTGAAAAAGTAACTGCTCAATCTTATGCTCTTCTTGGACAGGCATATTTTTCATTAGAAGATTACAAGAAATCATTATCATCAATAGAGACAGCAATTAAATTAGCAGAAGAGGAAGGCTATAAACCAAGAGAAAACTGGTATGTGATTATGGCTGCCAATATTAGTGAGATGAAAGCTGAGATTGGAGAAAAGGAATCACTTTTAAGACAACTTCCTATATATGAGATTTTAGTAAACCTTTATCCCAAAAAACAATATTTTATTCAACTTGGCGGTGTTTATGGTCAACTTGGAAGGGAAAGAGATTATATGATTACGCTTAAAGCTGCTCATGCAAAAGATTTTTTAGATAAAGAATCTGAATATAAAGCATTAGCACAATTACTTTTATTAAATCAAAATCCATATTGGGCTGCTGAAGTTTTAATATCAGGTCAAAAGAAAATGATTACCATTGTTAATGAAGATACTAAAGAAGAAAAAATTGTTCCAGTAGTAAAAAATACAGAGAAAAATCTTAAACTTCTAGCAGATTCATTAAGGATGGCACAAGAAATAGATAGAGCAATTCCTGTTTTAGAAAGGTCAGCTGCAATGTCTAAAGATGGAGAGTCCTATGTCCTTTTAGGAAATTTATATTTATCTGAAGATAAAGTTAATGAAGCCGTTAAAGCAATTAAAAAAGGATTAGAAAAAGGTAAAATAAAAAATCTTTCACAAGTATATCTAACACTTGGTCAAGCTTATTTTGAGCTTCAAGAATTTGATGAAGCTAAGAAAAACTTTAGAATTGCTGCAAGAGATAAAAAGAAAAAGATTAAAACTCAAGCAAACAATTGGATTAAATATACTGAAAATGAAGAAATTAGGGTTGCAAATTTAGCTTTAAGAAGAGATTTCATCCAACAAAATTCTACTTAATTTTTTCATAGGTTATAACACTAAAATCATAGTCATTATCTGAGTTTTTTATGAAATTTTCTGAACTAATTTCATTCCATTCTTCAAGATTAAGGTCTGGATAGAATACATCTCCTTCAATATTACAATCTACCTTTGAAAGCACTAATTTATTTGTAATAGATAAAGTATCTCTAAAAAGATAGCCACCACCAATAATTACAATCTCATCTAAATTTTTATCCATACAGACTTCTTTTGCATTATTAATAGCATCTTCAGTACTTTTAAATACTTTAGCACCTTCAATTTTATTGATTGTTTTAGATACAACAAAATTACTCCTATTTGGGAGAGGACGCCCTATAGATTCAAATGTCTTTCTTCCCATAATAATAATCTTATTAGTTGTGTAATTTTTAAAATGAGCTAGATCAGTTTTAAGTTTCCAGGGAAGGTCATTGTTTACACCAATAACATTATTGTTTGAAAGTGCTACCAAATGCGAAATTATTATCATTTATATAGCCATCTTTGCTTTTATAGGAGGATGCGGGTCATAATTCTCTAAAATAAAATCATCTGTACCATATCTTTTTAGATCATCTATTGAGCTTAGTTCTGGCATAATAAGTTTAGGTAATGGTTTTGGTTTTCTAGCAATCTGCTCTTTAACCTGTTCAATAGAATTTTTATATATATGCGTATCCCCAAATGAATGGATAAATCGTTTAGGTTTAAGGCCTAATATCTCTCCAATAATTGATAAAAGTAGAGCATAACTAGCTATATTAAATGGGACACCTAAAAACATGTCAGCACTTCTTTGGTACATATGACAGCTAATTGAATTTTTATTAATATAAAACTGTGACATAACATGACATGGTGGTAAGGCCATCTTATCTATTTCACCTACATTCCAAGCTGAGAGAATATGCCTTCTTCCATTAGGATTATTTTTTAGACCAATTAATAAATTTTTTATTTGGTCCTCCCCGCTCCAATTTCTCCATTGCACGCCATATATAGGACCAAGAATCTTTTTTGTCTCAGAATTTTCATAACCTAATTTTTTTCCTTGATTATCTGCATTATCAGTCCAAATGGTTGAATACTTATCTAGGTTAGTTATTTCAGATCTGTCTTTTCCGAATCTTATTTCTGCTAATCTTCTTTCATCATCAGACCCTTCTATAAACCATAAAAGTTCTGAAACCACGCCTTTCCATGCCAAGGACTTTGTAGTTACAGCAGGGAAGCCTTCTTCTAAATCAAATTCTAACTGATGGCCAAAAGATGAAATTGTACCTGTATTAGTTCTATCATCTTTCTCTTCACCATTCTCTAAAATATAACTTAGAAGATCTATATATGCCTTCATATGTTTTTCCTAGAATATATCAATATAAAAAATCCTATTATTATCATAGGAATACATAATATTTGTCCCATGCTAATTGTATCTAATGCTATATAGCCAATATGTGCATCAGGTTGTCTATAAAATTCAATTATAAATCTTATCGAACCATAAAAGATAAGAAATGAAGAAGAAACCACCCCTTTAATATTTGTTTTACTATTTATAAAAAATAATATTGCAAACAAAAGTAGACCTTCACCAAAACTTTCATATATTTGAGAAGGATGACGCAAAAGACCCAATGGGTCAGTTGGAAATATAAAGCCCCAGTCTCCATTAGTAGCCTTTCCATATAACTCACCATTAAGAAAATTACCAATTCTTACCAAACCAAGACCTATTGGCATTGCTAATGCAACTCCATCCATTAACCTAAGAAATTCAATGCCTTTATTTTTACAATAAATTATTAAACTTACAATTACTCCTATTAATCCACCATGAAAGCTTAGACCACCTTGCCATATATAAAACAATGAAAGAGGGTCATTTATTAATTGATTTGTACCATAAAAGAACATGTAACCTAACCTGCCACCACAAATAGCACCAAAGAATAATCCATATAAAAAAACCATGTCATTAACATCTTCTTTGCTTAAAGCTAAATCCTTAATCAATTTATTATTTTTTAAAAAAATATAAATTAAGACAGCTGACAATAACCAAGTTATTGCATAATATTGAATTCTTAATGGCCCAAATTGAATTAGGCTAGGGTTATTAAAAAATTCTGGCAATTCTATAATCATATTATAAAAATATAAATTGAAACTATAAGGAACCATGAAGCCATTAACCTTTTAAGGACAACTTGTGATAAATAATGAGCAAGATTGGCTCCATACTTAGCAAAAAAAATACTTGTTGCAGAGACTCCAATTAAAGCAGGTAAATAAATATATCCAAAACTCATATTAGGAAGTATATCGACATTAATACCTGCAATGATATAACCAAGTGTGCCAAAAATTGCGATTGGAACACCACACGCAGCCGAGGTTCCAATAGCACTAGTTAAGCTTAGTCCTGAAGATCTAAAATAGGGCACTGAAAATGTTCCACCACCTATCCCAAGAATTGATGAAAGAAATCCAATAACAGAACCAGCAAAAATAGATTGAGACTTGGAAGGACTTATTTTTTTTGAAGAAATTTTTAAATCAAATAAAATTTGTAAGCCTACAAGCAAGAGAAATGTAGCAATTGATAATTTAAGAATTAAACCTTTAATTTGAACTGCAAACAATGCCCCTACAAATGCACCAAAAATTATCCCCATAGCTACAGGTTTAAACCGTTTAAATTCTATAGAATTTTTTTTCCTATGAGCGTTTGCAGAAGATAGACTTGTAAATATAATGCATGATATGGCTGTGCCTATTGAAAGTTGTATAATAATTTCAGTATCAAAACCTAGATTAATAAATGTACCAATTAAAACGGGCACAATAATTAGCCCACCGCCGATTCCAAACATACCTGCTAAAAGACCAGCCAGTATTCCAAGTGCTCCAAAAATTAAAATTTCATCAAACATTACTAAACTCATTAAAGAAAGAGTATTTTAATTGATTTAATGCTTCTCTATAGACCTTTTCTTTAAAAGAAATTATTACATTTAGTGGGTACCAGTAAGATACCCATTTAAAATCATCAAATTCATTATCAGGATCATTTTCAAAAGAAATTTTCACATCCTCTTTTAATTTAAATAAAAACCATTTTTGTTTTTGTCCTTTAAAATTACTATTAATAAGTTTTCTTCTCCTACTCTTCTTAGGGACGTCATATTTAAGCCAGTCATCCAGCGAGCTAATTAATTTAATTGATTTTGATTTGATACCAACCTCTTCATAGAGCTCTCTTTTAGCAGCTTTATAAGAGTCTTCTGTAAAATCAATTCCACCTTGAGGAAATTGCCAGCTGTTCATCCCCTTTCTTTTGCATAATAATAACTGACCTTTTTCATTAGCTACTATAAGGCCCACATTTAATCTATAGCCAAATTCTTTCATATACTCAAATGTTTTTATTTAAGTCAATATTTTTATTGATTAAATAGACAAAAATAAGACTTAGCATTATTAATATGATACTAGGGCTTGCTGCCATCTCCCATTGACCTTCACTAGTATAGTTATAGATCTTTGTTGAGAGAGTATCAAAATTTACTGGTCGTAATAATAAAGTTGCTGGCTGTTCTTTTATGGCTTCGATAAAGACTATCATGATACTAAGAAGTATTGCAGGTTGCATTTGAGGAAGGTAAAAGGATTTAAATGCCTTAAATGAATTTTTTGGTTTTATTGATAATGCATTTTCTGCTGATTTAGGAATATTTGATATAGATGCTGAGATATAGTTAAAAGCTGGTGTCATAAATCTCAAACAAAGACATATAATCAATCCAAATATTCCATATATAGTAATAGAAGTATCAAATAATACATAAAAGCTAATTAATAGACCTGCAGATATGACAGAGCCTGGAATCGAATACCCAGATGAAGAAACAGATATCAAAAATCTTAACCTTTTTAGGTTTCTATAACTTAGGGATAAAGCAGTTGCAAACAATACTGTAAATAATGAAGCGCTAATACCGATTGTTAAAGAATTTATTAATAAATAGAAATTATCATATAAATTTATATCCGAATCAGATAGATACCAAATCATTAATTGAGTAAAAGGTATACAAAATACTATTATGAATACCATAAGACAAATAAGGCTTAGAATGGTTTGTTTAATTCTACTTAATTCTATTTTTTGAAATACTTCAGCTGTTTTTGATGCCATATTATTATCTTTTGTAAAATATTTAGTTAGAAACGTAATAAAGAAAACAAAAATTAATAAATAACCAGCCAATCTTGCTGCAGAGAAGTAGCTTTGATATCCAAACCAGGCATCATAGATACCAACAGTAAATGTGTCTATTCTTAATGTTGAAACACCTCCAAAGTCTGATATTGTTTCAAATATTACAAGTGCCATACCAGCAATAATAGTTGGCTTTAAGGATGGAAGAATAACTTTAATTATTGCTTTTAGATCATTATTGCCAAGGGATTTCGCTGCTTTAAATATACTTATTCCAACTGAAGAAAGCTGCGCTTTTGTAATTAGAAATATATATGGGAATAAAGCCATAGACATTATTAATGATGCACCGAACATATTTTTTATTGAAGGCAAAGCAATATTTAAAGTTCTTAGATATTCAGATATCGGACTAGCGTATTCAAAAATTCCTACAAAAATAAAAGCATAAACATATGCAGGAAAAGCTATTGAGAGGCTAAGTCCCCAGGTAAAGAATTTATGTCCAGGAAATCTATAAAAAGTTACCAAGATTGCAAGAGGGACTGCAATCAAAGCTGAAATAAATGCTGAGCTAAATGAAAGAATAATCGTATTGAAGAATAAGCTGATTAAATATTTTTTTGATAGAAAGCTATTATCAATTTCATTAAAAAAAGCTAAGAAAAAAAAGATTATAAAGAACGATATTGCAAACCCCACCCAAGGCAATGAAAGATAATTCCAGATTTTTAAGTTTTGCATTTTGTTATTGTGGGATTTTTATATTAAATATTAACTCTCTTCTTCTAGGCTTTCTGAACCTTTTTCAAGTTTACTGCCTAGTACATTAATTCTTGTTTGAAGCTTTTGAACATCTTTTAAGGCCCCATCTAATCTCTTTACAACATCTTCAGTACTTGAATCGAAATTTGAGAACTCTTTTTGAATTCCTCTTACAACCTTTGCAACCTTTGTAGCTGTTTCATTTAGCTTTAGATAATGATGTCCAACCCTAATAGTATCTAAAAATGCTGCAAGAGTATTTGGACCAAGTATTAGCGTATTTTTTTCTGTTAGACAATCTTGTCTTAAATCATTTATTTTATCGACTAAATCAATAAGTTTCTCAGAGGCAATATATAACACTACATAATTTGATGTTGTGTTTTGTAGCATATATTTTTTTGAAATATCTTCAGCATCCCTTAAAACCGCGGTTCTAAGATCTCTTAATACTTTTTTTCTATCAACATCACTACCAGAAGATTCATAATTTTGATATTGGCCAGCATAAAACTTTGAATCTATTGGCACAATAAAACCTTCTGCAGTAGTAATTGCGCAATCAACTCGGTCAGCAGAATCAGGATTAATTTGAGCCTGAAATTTATAACTATTATTTGGCATAATATCTTGAACTATTGACTCTAGACTCCATTCACCCAATCTTCCAGTTGTAACATTCCCTCCAAGGAATCTATTTAATTCATTTATTGGTGTAGTAACAGAAGCCAGATCATTTTCAATTTTATTAATATCATTAGAAACCTCATCAAGCTTATTTTGAATATTCTTATTTCCACCTTTGTCAGTGCTTTCTTTATTTTTTATGCTAAATAATAAATAAATTAAAATACCTAGAATAAGTATTAAAGATAGCAATATTAGATAATTAATCATGATGTTAGTATAAAATGACACTTATTATGCACCAAGAAATTATAACAAGATTTAATTCGCTAAAAGAAAAGCAATTATCAATTGATATTACTAGAGGCAAGCCTGATACAGATCAATTGGATTTATCTAATGATTTATTAGATATTTCAGTTCCGATAACCTCTGAAGATGGCGTTGATTTAAGAAATTATGGTGAACAATTTGGAATAAAGGAGGCTAGGAAGTTAGGATCGGATTTACTAAGCGCACCTGTTGAAAACATTGTAGCAGGTGAACAATCAAGCTTGCTTTTATGTTATCAAACCGTGCTTTCAAACTTTCTTTTTGCAAAACCTATGCCTTGGAAGAATCTAGAGAATCCAAAATTTATATGTCCTGTTCCTGGTTTTGATAGGCATTTCATGATGCTTAATGATTTTGGAATTGAGGCAATACCAGTTCCTCTTATGAATGATGGTGTGGATTTAGAAGCGTTTAAAAAGGCTTTAGAACAAAATCAGAATGTTGTTGGCATGTTATGTGTCCCAAAACATTCAAATCCATCAGGAGAAATCTATTCTGATGAAAATTTAGAAGAATTATTTAAGATTGGAAAAGGTTTTTCTGAAAAATTTGTTTTTTTGTTTGATCATGCATACTTAATTCATGACTTCCTTCCCACTCCTGATCAAAGACCGTTATGGGAGTTGGTGGAAAAAACAAAAGTTCAAGAGCAAACTGTAATTACTACTTCTTTCTCAAAAGTTACATTTGGAGGAGGGAGTATTTCATTTATGGCAACTGCTGGATACTTGCTAGATTTGATTAAAAAAGTAAGAACCACAATGATTATTTGTCCAGATAAGATTAATCAAAAAAGACATGTAGAGTTTTTAAAAGATGCTAAGACAATTAAAATTCATATGGAAGAGCATGCAAAATTAATTAGGCCAAAATTTGAACTAGCTAATTCATATCTTGAGAAACTTCCATCAGAATGTGGAGCTTTTTCAAAACCAACTGGCGGATATTTCATCACATACTTTACCTCTAAGCCTATTGCTAAAAAAGTTGTTAGTATTTGTAAAGAATTGGGAGTTTTAATAACACCCGCAGGATCAACTCATCCAAATGGCCATGATCCAAAAGATAGTGCAATAAGGCTAGCTCCAACATATGTATCAAAAGAAGATCTTGCTGATGCTATGGAGGTTTTTACAACTGCTGTTGAGTTAGCACACTTTAAAATAAGTATTTAATTTTTTGTTCTTTCATGCGGAACATAGCTCTCTCCATCAAAATGTGAAAATATTTTTTTTATATCAGGATGATTCGCAGGCCCACTATCTTTATCTATAAGTAAATTTTGCTCTGAAACATAAGCTATATAAAATATTTCTTCATTTTCAGCAAATACATGATAGAAAGGCTGATCTTTTCTTGGCCTTATATCTTTTGGAATTGCGTTATACCATTCTTCAGTATTATTAAAGATCGGGTCTAAGTCGAATATTACTCCTCTAAAATTTAGAAATTTATGTCTAACTACATTTCCAATTGAAAACTTTGCTTCTACTAATTCTTGCATTATATTTATAACTTAAACTATTAAGAGGAAAAAGTCATGAGTGATGAATTTATTGTACTTACAACATATGATATGGCCAATGTTGAAATTGAAGAACATATAGGGCTAGTTCAAGGAAGCACAGTTAGGTCAAGAAATGCCGGAGCTGATTTTTTTGCTATGTTAAAAAATTTAATTGGTGGAGAATTAGTCGGATATTCAAAATTATTAGCAACATCAAGAGAACAAGCATATAGTAGAATGGTTGCAGATGCTAAATCAAAAGGTGCCAATGGAATCCTAGGTTTTAGGTTCCAAACTTCTACAATTGCAGGAGGCGCGGCTGAGATTTTGGCATACGGCACTGCAGTTAAAATTAGAAAGGGATAAATATGAATAAAACAGAAAAAATTGCTTTAAGAGAGGCCATGATAGTTGTCTTTATGGGGGCTGCAATAAATTTCCCATTACAAACATATCTTTTGTGGTTAACCATTGATTCATGGCAATGGTCAGATCCCATAAAAATATCAGTATTTATTCAATTAATTATTACTATTGTAGCTCTACTTCGTGTTTACGTTATAAGAATGAGGTTTCAAAGAGGTAAATTTTAATTATCTTTTTTGCCTTTTTCTTTATGCTTATGGTCTTGCATATATTTCTTCTTATCAGCCATTTTTCTCATTTTCATTCTTTGATTAATCATGTCTTTACACCATACATCATAAATAGTTGAATAATTAGCTGCCATATCAGCAAGGACTGCTGCTTCTGCCCATTTGCTTTCATCTTCTGGATTTTCTTCAATTTCTTTCCAAGTATTATCTGCAAGAGAAAGAAGTCCACCAACTCCATCTTTAGTCTCTTTGCATTGTTTAAATGTCATTAAATGATTTGGGTTTTTAGGGCTATTTTTTGCATTTTCAT
>MDTG01245631.1_pt1 | contig 16221 bp, 15 predicted proteins | sample 811421 | NCBI WGS metagenome assembly MDTG01 (sample SAMN05326645, study PRJNA326480) | marine metagenome | isolation source: seawater | place: Pacific Ocean: South East | collected 2011 | reverse complement strand
ATTTGATTTAATTTCTCTTGCTGTAAGTAATGAGCTTATAGTTCCTAATGATGCTGTATCATTAATTACCCCTTTCCAGTTTGAAGGAATACCTATAGCATCTCTAATCCAGTCAGTAACTTTTTCCTCAAGCTCTGTAGCAGCAGGAGAGGTATCCCACATCATACATTGAGCTCCAAGAGTAGATATTAACATTTCTCCTAATATTGAGGGAAAGCTACTATTTGCAGGGAAAAATGCATGAAAGTTAGGGTTTTGCCAATGAGTCATTCCTGGAAAAATTTGTTTTTCAAAATCACTAAATATTTTATTAAATTTTTCACCTTTTAATGGTGGATTTTCTGGTAAAGAATTATAAATACTACCAGGTTTTATATTTGGTTTAATTGGATATTTTTCAATTTCCTCAAAATATTTACACATCCAATCAACTAAATCATGTGAATGTTTTCGAAACTCCTCAATTATCATTATTTAATTAAATTTTATTGATTAATAAATATTGTTGTTGTAATTATGCAATACAATAATAATCTAAATAATAACAAAATGTTTGATTGGAAAAAACCAACTGTACAGATGCTAGGAAGATGGCAACCATGGCATGACGGTCACCAAGCCTTATTTAAAAGATGTGTTGAAAAAACAGGTCAGGTAATTATACAAGTTAGAGATGTTCAAGGTTCATCTGGTGGAGATGGACAAGATGATAATCCATTTGATTGGGATGCAGTATGTAAAAATATTGAAGAAGGATTAAATAAAGACAATTATAAGAGGGGTGTAGACTATGAAATTATGCTTGTTCCAAATATTGTTAATATAACATATGGAAGAGGTGTTGGATATACATTTGATGAAGAAGTTTTTGATGATGCTACTCATTCAATTAGTGCTACAAAGATTAGAAAGCAAATGAGAGATCAGGGTAAATTATAAAGTTAATATGTCATCTCTAAAGATAATTTCTTGGAATGTTAATGGTATCAGGGCTATTATGAAAAAAGATTTTCTAGAAGACATAGGAAATATTAATCCTGATATAATATGCCTTCAAGAAACTAAGGCAGGTGACGAAGATGCTGCAATAGCTTTATCTCCAATGAAAGATTATAATATTAGTATAAATTCATCAAAAGCAAGAAAAGGTTATTCAGGAACTTCAATTTTATCTAAAAAAACACCTATAAATGTATATTATGATATAGATATTACCCATCACGATCAAGAAGGAAGAGTTATTAAAGCAGAATTTGAAGATTTTAATCTTATTAATGTCTATGTACCAAATAGTGGCCAGGAATTAAAAAGACTTGATTACAGGAAAAAATGGGATAAAGATTTTTTAAATTTTTGTTTAAACTCCGAAAAAGAAAAACCAACCATAATTACTGGAGATTTAAATGTAGCTCATAAAGAAATAGATATAGCAAGACCAAAACCAAATTACAATAAATCTGCAGGATATACTCAGACTGAAATTGATGGTTTACAAAAATTTCTAGATAATGGTTTTGTTGATATCTACAGAGAAAAAAATCCAGAAAATATTAAGTATTCATGGTGGAATTATAGGTTTAGATCAAGAGAGAGAAATGTTGGTTGGAGAATTGATTATTTTTTAGTTTCACCTAGTCTCTTAAAAAATATTAAAAATACTGAAATACATAATGAATATTTTGGCTCTGATCATTGTCCTATATCATTAGAATTAAGTCTTTAGTTTAATAAAATTTAATTATTCTAGCTTCTAATTATAGAAACTCTTCAAGAATGATTAATTAAACTTTTATTTGAAACCATATTATTTCATATTAATATTGCTTGATTTCTAATCATATCATTTTAAATAATGAGGTTTAATTTTTTATTATTTGCTCTTATAATAATATCTGAAAAAAAAATATTTTCACAGTCACAAGTAAATTGGATTGAACTAAAAAATAATGTTGAAATAACCAATAATGGTAAAAAAATTATTCTTGATTTATATACCGACTGGTGTGGTTGGTGTAAAGTAATGGATAGAAATACATTTACTGATCCAGATGTTATTGAGAATATTAATAATAATTTTTTACCTGTAAAGTTTGATGCAGAATATAGAAATACAGTAGTTTTTAATAAAAACTCATATAAATATGTTAGTTCAGGTCGAAAAGGAATAAATGAACTGGCTTATGCTCTCACTAATGGAAATTTATCTTATCCTATGACAGTATTTTTAGATGAAAACTATCAATTAATTACTTTGCTTCCTGGTTATCATAAACCAAATTTTTATAAAAAAGTATTAAAGTATATAGGTGAGGATCATTGGAAAAGTAAAACTTGGGATGAATATTTAAGTGAATAATCAAAAAAAATGATTGTTAAACAAATTTACACTAAATGTCTAGCTCAAGCTTCCTATTTCATAGAATCAAATGGAGAAGTAGCAATAATTGATCCGATAAGAGATATAAATGAATATATTGATTTAATTGGTGAAAATAAACTAAAGTATATACTTGAAACTCATTTTCATGCTGATTTTATTTCAGGACATTTGGAGCTAGCTAAAAAATATTCTGCTCCAATAATTTTTGGTCCAAACGCATCTCCATCTTATAAATTTATATCTAAAAAAGATGGCGATATAATAAAGCTAGGAAATGTAAAAATTAAAATTTTACATACTCCTGGTCATACTCTAGAATCTATTTCTTTTCTTTTATTTGATGAAAATGACGAACAATATGCTGTTTTTACCGGTGATACTTTGTTTGTTGGAGATGTTGGGATACCTGATGTTGCACAACGATATCAAAACATCTCAAAAGAAGAATTAGCCGCTATTTTATATAATTCACTAAATAAATTAATGAAACTTGATGATGATGTAATTTTGTATCCAGGTCATGGGAAAGGTACTCAGTGTGGTAAAAATTTATCTAATGAAACATACTCAACTATTGGTAATCAAAAGAAACTTAATTATGCTCTAAATTTTGAAAATGAATATTCATTTGTAAATGAGATATGTTCTAATATCCCTGAACCCCCAAATTATTTTATAGAAGCTGTCAATAAAAATGCTAATGGTTATAAGTATTATAATGAATTAATAAATGACTCATTAATTCCTTTAAATCAATCTAAATTTATTGAAATTGTTAATAAAAAAGAATGCATTATTTTGGATAATAGAAATCCAAATGATTATGCAAAAAAACACTTAATTAATTCAATTAATATAGGACTGAATGGATCTTTTGCCGTTTCAGTTGGAAATTTAATTGATAACAATAAAAAAATATTATTGGTATGTAATAATGGTGAAGAAGTTGAATCATTCGATAGGTTATTAAGGGTTGGTTTTGATAAAATAGAAGGGTATTTAGAAGGATCTATTGATTCTTGGGTAGGAGATGATCTTATCGATAAAATTGATCAAGTACAAAGTGATCATATAACTAATAATTATTCTAATCATCAAATTTTAGATGTAAGAACTAAAAATGAATATAAATTGTCACATTTAGATGGATCTATTAACATACCATTATATGATATTATTAGTAAAAAAAATTTTTTAAATAAGAAAACCAAATATCTTATTCATTGTCAAACTGGTTATAGGTCTATGATTGCATCATCTCTATTAAAAAATATGGGATTTGAAGTAGTTGAAATAAAAGATGGGTTTATAGGTTTTCTAAATTCTAATATTAAAAAAATAAAATCATAAAAAAAGGCCACAATAATGTGACCTATTTTTATTAAAATGTTTCTATTACATCATTCCACCCATTCCACCTCCGGGAGGCATTGCAGGTGCAACTGGTGCATCTGTTTCAGGCTCATCAACTACCACACATTCTGTAGTAATCAGTAGTCCTGCTATTGATGCAGCATTTTCTAATGCAAGTCTAGATACTTTTGTAGGATCAATTATTCCAGCTTTAAACATTGATTCAAATGTATCATTGGCTGCATTATATCCATAATCACCTTTTCCTTCTTTAATTTTTTGAATAACAACAGAACCTTCACCACCTGAGTTTTCAACAATAGTCCTTATCGGGGATTCTAATGCCGTTTTAACAATTAAAACCCCAGTATTTTGGTCATCATTTTCTAGGCTTAATTTATCTAATGATAAAATAGCTCTGAGAAAGGCTGTACCACCACCTGCTACAATACCTTCTTGTACTGCAGCTCTAGTAGCATGAAGTGCATCATCAACTCTATCTTTCTTTTCTTTCATTTCTACTTCAGTTGCAGCTCCAACATATAGAATTGCAACTCCTCCTGATAACTTAGCAAGTCTCTCTTGAAGTTTTTCTTTGTCATATTCAGATGTTGTACTTTCAATCTGTTTTTTTAACTGATTTACTCTAGCAGTAATATCGTCTTTTTTTCCAGCACCGCTTACAACAGTTGTATTGTCTTTATCAATATTTACTTTTTCTGCTGTTCCTAGATAATCTATTGTAGCACTTTCTAATTTGTAACCTCTTTCCTCAGATATTACGGTTCCTCCAGTTAATATTGCAATATCTTCTAACATTGCTTTCCTTCTATCTCCAAAACCAGGTGCTTTAACTGCTGCAACCTTTAGTGATCCTCTTATTTTATTTACAACTATTGTTGCTAAAGCTTCACCTTCAATGTCTTCTGCAATAATTAATAATGGTTTTCCAGTTTGAGAAACTGCTTCTAAAACTGGTAATAATTCTTTCATTGCAGATATTTTTTTATCATATATTAATATATAAGGATTTTCAAGTTCTGCTTCCATTTTATCACTATTTGTGACAAAATATGGAGATAAATATCCTCTATCAAATTGCATTCCTTCAACTGTTTTTACTTCAGTTTCTGTGCCTTTTGCTTCTTCTACAGTTATTACACCATCTTTACCAACTTTATCCATCGCATCAGCAATCATTTTGCCAATTTCATGATCATTATTTGCTGAAACGGTTGCAACTTGGGAAATTTCACTTGAATCTTTAATATCTTTTGACTGTGATTTTAAATTTTCTACAACAGCTTGTACAGCTTTATCAACCCCTCTTTTTAAATCCATTGGATTAGCACCAGCCGCTACATTCTTTATTCCAGTATTAAAAATAGCTTGAGCAAGTACTGTTGCAGTAGTAGTACCATCACCAGCATCATCTGCTGTTTTAGATGCTACTTCTTTTACTAATTGTGCACCCATATTTTCTACGGGTTCTTTTAATTCAATTTCTTTTGCTACTGAAACACCATCTTTTGTAACAGTTGGTGCTCCAAATTTTTTATCTAAAATAACATTTCTACCTTTAGGACCTAATGTTACTTTAACTGCATTAGCAAGAATATCTACTCCTTTTCTTAAATTTTCTCTTGATTCTGTATTAAAATGTATTTCTTTTGCCATGATTTTAAATTTAATGTTTAACTAACAATTCCAAAAATATCGGACTCCTTCATAATAAGGTAATCTGTATCACTAATAGTCAATTCTGTCCCTGAATATTTACCATATAAAATACTATCACCAACTTTGACATTCATTTTATGATCAGATGTACCAGCTCCAACAGCAACAACCTTTCCTCTTTGTGGTTTTTCTTTTGCAGTATCAGGAATTATTATTCCAGATGCTGTCTTTTCTTCAGCTGCTTCTGGTTCAACAAGAACTCTATCAGCTAATGGTTTAAAATTTATTTTACTCATATTTCAAAAAGTTAAAAATTATATTTCAAATATCTTAATTACATATTCCATGCCAAAAATTTAAATTGACAAAATGACAATTATAATAATGAATCTAAATCATTAGAATTATTCGTATTATTATCATTTGGAGTATTTTGTATTATATTTTGTTCATTGGCCCTATCAATATTTGGACTTAAGCCTTCTATGTTATCATTGGGTTCAGTTATAAATAAATTGGATAGCATTGTGAGTACAACAATAATGATTGCTAATGTCCATGTAGCTTTTTCTAAAAGATCATTAGTTTTTTGGACACCCATAAATTGATTTGAACTGTTTCCACCAAATTGCGATGATAAACCACCACCTTTAGAATTTTGTACTAATACTACTAAAATTAATACTATTGACACAAAAATTATAATCCCTACAACAATTGAGTACATGTTATTTTTTTAATTTCTTTAAGTTTTCAATTTTTTTTGCAAAGTAACTCTTTTTTTTTGAATTAAGAGAAATAAGTTTTTCATAAATTTTGATAGCTTCTTTAAATTTTTTCTGTTTAACATAAATTAATGCCATGTTCTCTGTAATAAACTTTTTCTGTTTGATGCTTTTTATTGATAAATCTTCATTTTTTGAATTGATAATTTTACTTTTTGAAATTTTTGGATTGCTTTTTAATATTTTATCAAGAAAGGCTTTTTGATTAATGTTGTTATCACTTAAAAAAGTTTTTAAAAAATCTCTTTTTGGATGCCTTAATGCAACTGAATTTAAAATTTTAAAATATTCATCATTTGAGGATGTTTGTAATTTGAGTAAAAATGGATAATAAAAAAATGGATAATTATTTATTAATTTATTAATCTCATCATTTTTTATAAATTTCATATTACCAATTTGCTACTGATGCATTAAAAATATCTAATATAATTTGATCAAAAATTTCTTCTAAAAATTCCTGTTCATTAGAAGATAATTCCTCAGTATCCTGATTAAAATCTCTGTAAAATGAAAATGATTTATTTTCATAATTAAATTGCTCATCAAATTTGTTAAAGTAAGTAGCATTAACTCTAATAGTCAACCTTGTTAATCCAGTAAAAAATTGAGAGTCTCTTCCTCCTTCAGCTGTAGGTGCTACAGGAGACAAAGAAAAATCTTCTATAGTTCCCTCAATTTCTAAGTCACCATTTTCGTCAACTATTGTTAAACTCGTATTTCTTTCAAAATAGTCTTTTATTTTTTCATTGAATAATACACTCATATTTGAGGGGCCAAGGGGTGAATTATTGAAAAAATTTTGAAATGATATAGTTTTAATATCAGGAGAAATTGATGCTCCTGTAAACGAATAAATACCACATCCACTAATTAGAATTAGAATAAAAAAATATTTAATGACTTTTATCAAGGTTATAATTTTTAATTTTTCTATATAAAGTTCTTTCAGATATTCCTAAATCTTTTGCAGCATATTTTCTTTTGTTTTTATTTTTTAATAATGCTTTAATGATTAATTCTTTTTCTTTCAATTCTATACTTAAAGATTCATTTTCATTTACAAGTTCTGTGACATCTTGGAATTGATTTTCTTTAATATTTGATGGCTTATCAATAATTAAATTTTTATTCTTTTTTGGTTGAGTATCTTCTAAAAAGTTTTTTGATTCTGATGAAATACTATTTGTATTACTTATTATTGAATCAATTACTTTCTTCATCTCATTCATGTCAGATTTTAAGTCAAATAATATCTTATATAATATATCTCTTTCGTTGTAAGTTTCATCTGCTTCTTTGTTCTCAATATTATTACTTAAAACAGGTAAATTTGAGTTTTTTGGTAAATATTTATCAATAACATCTTTAGTAATATTCCTATCGATTTCTAAAATTGAGATTTGTTCAGTTAGATTTTTTAATTCTCTTATATTCCCTGGAAATCTATATTTGATTAGCAAGTTTTTAGATTCTTCATCTAATCTTATTGGCTCAATTTTATTTTTATCTGAAAAATCAGAGGAAAATTTTCTAAATAAAAGAGATATATCTTCACCTCTTTCTCTTAATGGTGGTACTATTATTGGGACAGTATTTAATCTATAATATAGATCCTCTCTAAATTTTCTTTTATCAACTGCTTCTTTTAATTTAACATTAGTTGCCGCAATTATTCTAACATTTGTTTTCTGAACTTTAGATGATCCGACTTTAATAAATTCACCGTTTTCTAATATTCTTAACAATCTTGATTGAGTAGATAATGGCATTTCTCCAATTTCATCTAGAAAAATAGTTCCGCCATCAGTAACTTCAAAATATCCTTTTCTAGATTCATTAGCACCAGTAAATGACCCCTTTTCATGACCAAATAGTTCAGAGTCAATAGTTCCTTCCGGTATTGCACCGCAATTAACAGCAATAAATTGACCATGTTTTCTTTTACTCATAGAGTGAATAATTTTTGAAAAAGATTCTTTTCCCGTTCCACTTTCCCCATTTATTAAAACGGTCATATCGGTCGGAGCAACCTGAATAGCTACTTGAATAGCATGGTTTAGACTATCGGAATTACCAACTATACCAAATTTTTGTTTTACTGATTTAACTTTTTCTAACATAACTCTCCAAATAATGTTGCTGAATTACATTCTTTTATTTTTACATCTGCATATTTTCCAATAAGATTATTTCTTTTTGGGAAAATGACCATTTTGTTTTCTGAAGTTCTTCCTCTCAAATATTTATCTGATTTTTTAGATGTTCCTTCAACCAAAATTTTATATTGATTATCAATTGTTAATTCATTTCTAATAAGAGAATGATTATTTTGTTTGCTAACTATTTCTGATAATCTTCTTTTCTTTATTTCAATAGGAATATCATCCTTAAATTTTTTATGTGCAAGTGTTCCAGGACGTTCAGAATAGTAAAACATATAAGAATAGTCGTAAATTACATTATCCATTAAGCTTAATGTGTCTATGTGTTCTGTTTCATTTTCAGAACAAAAACCTGTAATAAAATCAGATGATATAGCACATGAATATCCAACAATAGATTTAATATCATTTATTTTATTTAAATACCATTCTCTATCATATGTTCTGTTCATTTTCTTTAAAATTCTAGAATTACCACTTTGTGCTGGCAAATGGATATAATTACAAACATTTTCATAATTTTTAATGACTTTAAGAACATCATTAGTTATGTCTTTCGGGTGAGATGTAGAAAATCTAATTCTAAGGTCTGGGCTAATTTTTGCTGTCATTTCTAATAAATCTGAGAAATAAATTATTCCACTCTTATCAGACTGCTTTTCCAATTTAATTTTATTATTATTTTCTGGTGACCATTTAAAAGAGTCAACATTTTGACCTAAAAGAGTTATTTCTCTATAACCTTTATCAAATAAATCTTTAGCCTCATTCAAGATACTATTTGGGTTTCTACTTCTTTCTCTTCCTCTTGTATATGGAACAACACAGAATGAACACATGTTGTCACAACCTCTCATAATTGATATAAAAGCAGTAATACCATTTGAATTTATTCTTACTGGTTCAATATTTTCATATGTTTCTTCAAGAGATAGAATTGTATTTACAGATTTTTCATTTTTTTCAATTACTTTCTTAACTAGATTAGGTAAGTCTCTGTATGCATCAGGGCCAGCTACTATATCAACTATTTTTTCTTCATTAAGTAATTTTTCTTTTAATCTTTCAGCCATACACCCTAAAATTCCAACAACCATTTCCGGTTTACTTTTCTTGTGAATATTAATAGTTTCTAATCTTTTTCTTACAGTATCTTCAGCTTTTTCTCTAATTGAGCATGTATTTAATAACACAAGGTCAGATTCTTCAATTTTATTACATAAAGAATAACCATCCTTTTTAAGTATAGAAGCTACTATTTCACTATCTGAAAAATTCATTGCACATCCATAACTTTGTATGAAGAGATTTTTATTCATATTAAAATTTTAGACAAATTTACAATATGACTGACAAAATGTCAATATTCAATGATTTATAAAAAAATAATTAAATTTAAGTGTAAACATAAAGCCATGAAAAAATATTATTTACTTACACTCTTTTTATTAACAATTATTTCATCATTTTCACAAAGAAGAAGTAATTCTAATTTGCTAACATTTGATGAAAACTTATATAATTCAATTGAATATAGATTAGTTGGACCATTTAGAGGTGGAAGAGCTGGTACTGTTGCAGGAGTTATAGACAATAGAAATTTATATTATATGGGTACAGCAGGTGGGGGAGTATGGAAAACCGAAGATGCTGGAAACACCTGGCAATGTATAAGTGATGGTTATTTTGGTGGAAGTATTGGTGCAGTTGCTGTTAGTGAATCAGATCCAAATATTATTTATGTTGGTGAGGGAGAACAAACTTTAAGAGGCAATGTTTCATCGGGAATGGGAATGTGGAAAAGTAATGATGCTGGTCAAACCTGGAATTTTATTGGTCTTCCTAAATCAGAACATATCTCTAGGATAAGAATTCATCCTTCTAATCCAGATGAAGTTTATGTTGGGGTAATTGGAAATTTATGGAAACCAAATAAAGAAAGAGGATTATATAAATCTATAGATGGTGGTAAATCATGGTCAAAAATTTTATATGTATCTGATAAAGCTGGAGTTGGTGATGTTATTTTGGATCCAAATAATTCGAGAATTATATATGCTGCTACTTGGCAAATGAAAAGAAATGGCTATAGAATGGATAGTGGGGGTCAAGATAGTAAAGTTTTTAGAAGCTTTGATGGAGGTGATACATGGGAAGATATATCTAGCTTTAATGGTTTACCATCATTTCCATGGGGTATTGTTGGTATAGCTATATCTCCAGTAAATTCTAAGAGGATATGGATGATGATAGAAGCTGATAATGGTGGTTTGTATAGATCTGATGATGGTGGAAATAATTGGAAAAAAATTAATTCAAATAGAGCTTTAAGACAAAGGGCTTGGTATTATACAAGAGTTTATGCAGACACTCAAAATGAAGAAAAAGTTTATGTATTAAATGTAAGCTATGGAGTATCAACAGATGGTGGAAATACTTTCACATTGAAAAACGCTCCACATGGAGATCATCATGATTTATGGATAGATCCTAATGATAATTCAAGGTTAGCTATTGCTGATGATGGTGGTGCTCAAATTTCTAATGATGGTGGAAGTAATTGGACTACATATTTTAATCAACCTACTGCACAGTTCTATAGGGTTTCGACAGACAATTCTTTTCCGTATAGAATTTATGGTGCTCAACAAGATAATAGTACAATTAGAATTAAACATAGAAGTTCATCATCATCCATTGGAGAGAGAGACTGGGAACCAACAGCAGGAGGAGAAAGTGCTCATTTAGCCCCTGATCCTTTAAACAATGATATTGTATTTGGTGGAACATATAAGGGATATATGATGATGAGGAATCATATTACCGACCAGAATAGATCTGTTAATGTGTGGCCAGATAATCCAGCTGGTTCAGGAGCAGAAGTAATGAAATATAGATTTAACTGGAATTTTCCTATACTATTTAGTCCTCACAATCCTAAAAAGCTTTATGCAGGATCAAATTATTTACATGTTTCATATAACTCAGGTCAATCATGGCAAACTATATCCGGAGATTTAACAAGGAATATTCCTGAAACTATTCTTTCCTCAGGAGGTCCTATAACTCAAGATAATACTGGAGCAGAGTTTTATGCCAATATATTTGCAATTGCAGAATCTGAATTAGAAGAGGGAGTAATATGGACAGGAAGTGATGATGGTTTAATTCATGTCACAAAAGATGGAGGTAAGACATGGGAAAATGTAACGCCACCTATTAATTTGTCTCCAAAACTTAACATGATAAATTGTATTGACCCAAGTCCATTTAAAAAGGGTAAGGCTTACGTTGCTGCCACATCATATAAATTTGGTGATTATACTCCATACTTATACAAGACTGAAGATTATGGTCAGTCATGGGAACTTATTACTAATGGTATTACCTCAAATTACTACACTAGAGCTATAAGATCTGATAAAAATAGAGAGGGTCTTCTTTATACAGGAACAGAGTGGGGTATGTTCATTAGTTTTGATGATGGTAAAAGTTGGAAGAATTTTCAGCTTAATTTACCAATTACTTCAATTAGAGATATTGCTATTAAAGAAAATGATTTAATTGTTGCTACTCATGGTAGAAGCTTTTGGATGATTGATGATTTAACTCCTCTTCATCAATTAGAAAGTAATTCAAAATCTCAAGATTTTATTTTATATAAACCTGATATTTCACATAGATTGGCTCAGTCTGGAGGTTGGAGAAAGCCTAACACACTTCTTGTAGGAGAAAATCATCCAAATGGAGTAATAATAAATTATTACATAAAAAATTATAATGAGGATGATTTTGTAAAAATTGAGATTTTTAATAAAGATGGGTCTATTATAAGATCTTTTACTAACAATAAGTCAAGATTAATATTAGATCAAAATAAACCGGTTTTAAGTAATACAAATGATATTGATTACGCATTGTCATCTAGTGATATAAAATCAATATCACCAAATTCAGGAGGTAATAGACTTATATGGGATATGAGATACCCTGGTTTTACTTCTTTCGATGGTATGATATTTTATTCATCACCTAATACCGGTCCAAAAGTTGTTCCAGGTAAATATGATATTAAAATGACTTATAACGATAATTATATTATACAGGAATTTGAAATTATAAAGGATCCTCGTGTTGAAAATACTTTGGAAGATTATAATAATCAATTAAGATTTTTGTTAAATGTTAGAGATGAAGTTAGTAGAGCAAATCAGACAATAATTGATATTAGAAATGTTAAAGAAGATTTAAATTATTTATCAGAAAAAGTTAATGATAAACCTCAAATAATGAGTCTTATAAAAAGTTTTGAAAGTGATTTATCTATAATAGAAAATAAAATTCATATGACCAAGAATCAGAGCAGACAGGATCCTTTAAATTATGGGATAAGGATTAATAATAGAATTGCTTTTTTATTGGCAGATTCTCAAAGGGGTGATTATCCACCAACTAAACAGTCATTAGAATTTTTTGAAGAAATAAAAAAGGAGTTAAATGTAGAAGTTTCAAATTTTAAAAAGGTTCTTAATACTTATACTTCTGAAATAAATAGAATGATTGAGGACAATAACATTAAATTTATTTCTTTTTAGCCTGAGATATGAAGAATTTTTTTCCAATCCTCATTATATTTTTTCATTGATTCTGAAAGATATTTTTTATCAATTAAAGGCTTTTTTATAACATAATTTTTTGGTAGAAAATATGCAAAATACATTACTAAATGGAAAATTAACCACCATGGTCTAAATAATACCCAATGTAAAAATTTATTATTAGGGTAATATTCAGGTGGAGTTTTTTTAAATATTTTACAAAATTTCTTTAAAAAAATTAGTTGTTTTTCAGACCAAGATTTGTGAACAACATTTAAAGAAATATCATTTATTGAATAATTAGACTGAGTATAATCTGATATTTTCTTAAGATATGAATGAGGGTTTGTTTTTAGTTCATCAAAGTTTAAAACAAGGGGCCTATGTTTACAGTATTTTTTAATTATATCGATTTTAATTGAATATAACATGTCTTCTTTTTTCCAGAATCCTGTATTTTCATTATTATAAAACTTATCAAAATTCCAATGATATCCGTTTTTTGAATGTCTTTTAAATTGCGATGATATCCATTTATCGTGTTTTCTAAAAACTATAATAATTTTAGTTTCTGGAAATTCACTTAATATTTTTTTAACCTCATATTCAAACTGTCTATCAAATTCTCTAGATATTAGATAAGATTCATAATTAGTATTTTTAATTATATTAATGCATCGTTTATATTTATGTGTGCTGATATATTTTATGTTTCTTAGTTTCGGAAAAAAATTCTTTTGAAGAAAAGTAGATCCTGTCTTTGCCAAACCCACATGAAAAAAGATTTTTTTATTATTCATACTAAATATTTTAGTAATTGAAGAAAATAATATATTTTTACTATTAAAATTAGTAATTATGGTAAATGTTAATGAAAATATAAGGTTTCTACGTAAGAAAAAAGGCTGGACACAAGAAAAGTTTTCAAAAAAAATTGGTATTAAAAGATCATTGGTTGGTGCATATGAGGAGGGAAGATCTGATCCTAGATTAAATAATCTTTTAAAAATGTGTGAAGTTTTTAAAATTTCATTGGATAATATATTAAAAAAAGATGTTACTCAACTTCCTGAAGATCAGTATCTTAATACTGAAGATCAAAACGTTAAAGTTCTATCTATAACTGTTGATAAATTTGGCGAAGAAAACATTGAATTAATTAATCAGAAAGCTTCTGCTGGATATTTGAATTCCTATTCTGATTTTGAATTCATCCAAAATTTACCAAAATTTCAACTTCCATTCTTAAATTTTAGTGGTACTCATAGAGCTTTTGAAATTAAAGGAGATTCAATGTTACCATTAACTTCAGGTAGTATTGTTATTGGAAAGTATTTAGAGGATTTATCTTATGTTAGAGATGGTAAAACATATATTTTATTAACCAAAGAAGATGGTATAGTATATAAACGATTACAAACTCAAGAAAATTCTCTAGAGCTAATTTCAGATAATAAAGAATATGATCCTTATATAATTTCAAATTATGATATTCTTGAAATTTGGGAAGCAATTGCCTTTTTTAGTATTGACTTTCCTAATCCAAATAATGAATACTCATCAATTAAAAATCATATAAATAATTTATATGCCAATTTAGATGACCTTAAGAAAAAGTTGTGATCTTTTTTTTATAATTTTGGCAAATGTCAAAAATCACAATATTATCTGAAATAAATAATAAAAAACCCTTTATTGAAGATTTACCAAATATAAATCATAAGGAATTTGATAAAGTAATTAAATCAAGAAGAAGTGTAAGAGTTTTTACTAATGATATAATACCGCAAGATATTATTAAAAAATCTCTTGATAATTCTCTTAAAGCACCTACTTCATCAAATTTACAAACATGGGAGATATATTGGATCAAATCAAAAAATATTAAGAAAAAAGTTGTTGAGGCTTGTCTATCTCAACCTGCAGCAAAAACTGCTAAAGAGTTATTTGTTTTTGTTTCCAGACCTGACCATTGGAAAAGGAATAATCAAATGATGTTGGATTATTTAAATGAAAAAAAGAATCCTTCAGTTTCTGTTTTGAAATATTATAATAAGATTACAAAACTAGCATATAATCAGGGTTTTATGAATATTTTTGGGTTACTAAAAAAGCTTTATGTTTCATTTGTTGGATTATATAGAGTTATACCAAGGGAACCTACATCTTTCAATGATATGAAAGTTTGGTCTCAGAAAACTACTGCTTTGGCATGTCAAAATTTTATGTTATCTATGAGAGCGTATGGATTTGATACTTGTCCAATGGAAGGTTTTGATTCATTTAGATTGAAAAGAATTCTTAAGCTGCCAAATAAAGCACAAATATGTATGGTTATAGGAGCTGGAAAAAGAGATCCAAATGGAGTATATGGTAAACAGTTTAGATTTGATAATAAATTATTTATAAAAGAAGTTTAAAATGTCTAAAATTAATATTCAATTTCCTGATTCCTCAACTAAAGAATTTAGATCTGGTATTTCTTGTTTAGAAATAGTTAAGTCCATTAGTAATAGTTTAGCTAAAAAAGTATTAGTTGTATCTTTTAACAATAATTTAATTGATATTTCATCAGAGTTAACAGAAAGTGGAGAAATAAAATTTTTAACTTGGGATGATGACGCTGGAAAATCAACTTTTTGGCATTCTTCAGCACATATTTTAGCTGAAGCTGTTGAAACTATATACCCAGGAGTAAAATTTGGGATTGGTCCTCCTATTTCAAATGGATTCTATTATGATATCGATTTTGTTGATTATGATGTTTCAAAAATTGATGTTTCAAAAATTGAAAAAAAATTTTTAGAATTAGCTTCTTCACCTCTCAGTTTTTCTAGATCTGAAATATCTAAAAAAGATGCATTAAAATTTTTTAATGAAAAAAATGATCAATATAAAATTGAACTTATTAATGATTTAAAAGATGGAGAAATCTCATTTTATAAGCAGGGTAATTTTACCGATTTATGTAAAGGCCCTCATTTACCGTCTTCAAAATTTATAAAATCATTCAAAATTTTAAATATTGCAGGTGCATATTGGAGAGGTGATGAAAAAAATAATCAATTAACGAGACTTTATGCTATCTCTTTTCCTAATAAAAATCTTTTAGAGGATCATTTAAAAAAGTTAGAGGAAGCTAAAAAAAGAGACCATAGGAAATTAGGTAAAGAACTAGAATTATTTTTTTTCAGTGAAAGTGTTGGTTCCGGCCTTCCTATTTGGTTGCCAAATGGACATGTTGTTAGAGAAAATCTTAT
>MDTG01140847.1_pt1 | contig 16222 bp, 19 predicted proteins | sample 811421 | NCBI WGS metagenome assembly MDTG01 (sample SAMN05326645, study PRJNA326480) | marine metagenome | isolation source: seawater | place: Pacific Ocean: South East | collected 2011 | reverse complement strand
TTTGGTCTTCTTTAGTTAAACGAGAGACAAAGCTTTTCTTATCATAGGCAGCTCGATCTTTGCGTCGTAGGCCTAAGCGGATTTCGAATTCTCTAAATTGCATGGATTGAAAACCTGAAGCAGGGACAAGATAGTCACGAAAGTCTAAAAAGTCTAGACAGTCAAGAAAGTGACGCCGAAGTTCAGGACAATACTACAGGGTGCGACTTTGTCGTTAGACATATGGTTGGCGTCGGCACTTTCCTTCTAGGGTTGCTGTTTATGAGAGACGAAACTGGGATTAATCCTATAATCCCCACCGTAATGTTCGGCACCTACATTTATTATAAAAACTATGGATTTATGGGAACTTACAAGATTGTCAGGAAGCTAGTTGTAACCGAACCGGAAATCAAACCTTCCAATTCTTTGCTAATTGTGAATTGGGTCCCTGAAAAATCGGAAAACTCGGATGAAGATGACCTATCAGAAGGTCCAGAATTCACTGTAGACACAGTAACAGAAAACTTGCTAAATCTTATTCATGCACAAGATTGTAAAGGTAAATTGAATCTCAGATTTAGAGACTCGAAAACGCGCACACTATACTTAAACGCGTAAGGATTTAAGGAATTAAATATGTTAAGTAATTAAATATGTCAGCATTGGAAGAATACCTTGTCAATATTCAAACAGTACAAGCCACTAGTATAAAAGTCCTATTTGATTCTTTGAAGGATATACTTACCGATGTAAATATCCACTTTACTAAACAAAATATGTGGCTAAAAGCTATGGATTCTTCCCACGTTGCTTTGATATATTTGTGCCTGGAGAGTGAAAATTTTGAGACTTATGAATGCCACGGAAATGATGTAATTTGTGGAGTTAACATGACTTCTCTGTCAAAATTAATTAAGACAATAACACCCCAGGACACAGTTTCTTTTAAAGTCCGTGCCAATAGCACCGATAAGATGGAGATTTGCATTTCTAATAGTTCTAAACATTCTCAGAGTATTTCTATACTAAATCTTCTTGATATCAACGAGGACACCTACGACGTACCTGACGTGAACTACGACAGCGTGATTAAGATTCCGAGTAACGATTTCCAGAAAAATTGTAGAGATCTTAGTAGCATAGGCGAAACCGTAAGAATTACTAGCAAAAACACTGAGCTCCGCTTTGAAGCGAAGGGTGATTTTGCTACCCAATCTATAGTGGTCGGTGTATCTGGTTCATCCGGTGTAACGCACACTCACGGTGGCGAGGATGTGAGCGAAGAGTTTTCTCTGAAATATCTAAATATGTTTACTAAGTCGACAAACTTGGGTAGTATTGTGGAGCTGTACTTCGCTAAGAACCGCCCTATGATAGCTTTATACAAAGTGGGAAATCTAGGGAGAATACAATACGCACTAGCCCCGAAGATTAGTGACGACGATCTTTTTTAATTTTAATCATTTTTGTTTCCCTTTTTAATAAAAGGTTTGAGGTCAACTGGTTTGTAGTTGATACTTTTTAGAACTTTTCCAGTAGTACTTTCGTTAACAACGTAGTACTTGCCCTCTTTTTTCCAAGTGGGTGAAGGGTAGCCCTTGTCGGGGTTGTCCTTGTACCACTTTACAGTATCCATTGCCTCGTTTTGTGTCTTGCACATCTTGGACATATTAGACAGATGAACTGCGTCAAAAGCTCCCTGTAGGTCTACTCCCCAAGCTACACCGGCGCCGTACGTGACATAAAGTATATCAGCCAAAGCGTCAATTACTTCTACAAAGTCGTCGTTTTTTAGCGCTTCTTTGAGTTCACTTAGTTCTTCCTCGATGAGCTTGACCCGAAGGTTGGTTACCGCAGGGTTTAGTTTAGGTTCGGTTGGCTCTGTCGGAACCTCTTGTCCCATGATTGTCATAAATTCCTTAACGCGTGTGAAGTTATTTTTGAAATATTCTGGTAGTTTTTCCTCTACGTGTTTATATGCGGTGTTATAAACAGTGGTTACAGTGTCGGTCGCAGTCTTCAGGTATTCGGTCATTTTTATTAATTGTTTAGGCTGAGAGTTTTTAAATCACCGGAGATGTCTGCTACCATATGCTTTTTGGATAAGTCTTTCAAAAACTTCATTTCCCGTGGATCCTCAGCCGCTTCGCAGAACTCCACCAATTGCTTTATCTTTAACAGCATGGAATCCGCCATATATACATAGTCGCAGTAACCTATGGCGTCTAACTTGGCTTCAATTTCTACCTCGTGCCGTGCTTCGTCTACAGAATTGTTAGTGAATTCAACCCTTGTTAGCTCATATTTCCAGTGATTAGTGTGGAAACTGGTACGAATCTTCTTCCTGACAGTGGGCGTTTGTTGTTTCGCCATTTTGCTAAAATCCTTGACAGACATAGGTTCTTCCTGCGAAAACGCAACCCTAGTATCGAAGGGACTGTTTTCATAAGTAAAGTTCGAATGCTCCATAGTCTTCTTCTTCATAGCAGACCGTGCACCAGAGGAATCCACTGTCATTCGACAAGATCCCAGCGAATAATCGGTGGTGGTGCTACGCTTAACATCAAGCTTCTCCTTTTCGAGTGCTTTCATAATCTTGTTGAACCACTCCTGTCCTACGTCAGAGTCGAAGGGTAGGGATAGATTGCCATCATCTTCTAGGTTGAAGTAGCCTAGCCTTGCTTCTATTTCCAAATGGGGTACACTCCCCCAGCTGTTGATTTGTTGACTTAACACCTCAACAGCTTGTTGTATATCTGGTTGAATTTTATCTTTTATTTCAGAAAACCGCCCCTTTAACCAAGCGGAATGGTTGTGCCCCTTGTCTTTCTTAAGCAAGTCGTCGTGTTCTTTCTTGAAAGCAGTCATAATTTCTTTATTTATTTAACAAAAAAGACCATCAGAATCCCTAGACCCATTAGTGTGGTCCTTTTTTGCCGCCGCAGTACGACCTTCAACGTTTATAACGTTTAATCAGTCCCCGGAAGCCCAGTGTTCAGGTTTCCTCCAACAAAGCTATAAGAAGGGAAGCCGTTAAACTTGATTTTTGGTGACTGTCTAAGATCGTAGTTAGCAGTCGCGGGCGCCTGGCGGATGATAGTGTCTCTGGAAGGGTCGCGCGAGATCGCCTCTACTACGGTATTAGTCTGTGCGGCATCGTAGAAGTTCGCAACCTTAGCGGCACCGCCTTTGATGCACTCCGAAGTTACGGCGTTGTCGCCCGCCCAGCAAGGGTCTACATCGGAGCTGAGGTCGCTGTTGGACTTGGTCAAGGCTCTCTCGGTGTAGATGAGGGATGGAGGGCACGCAGCCGGCGCTGGGGTGCCAGTCTCCTGTCCGAAATTCTCAGTTACTCCGCAAGGTAGCATTACGCCATCGGCGTTGGTGTACATGCCACCTTCCTTGCAAGAAGGATCCGCCTGGGCGAAATTGTCAACTAGTCCTTCGGGTAGGACCTCTTCGTCTACGAGAGGACCATCTAGAGGAGGGCTGTCAGTTGGCTGAACGACAGGGACATCGGGTTCCATTACAGTGGGAGATTCGGGAAAGAGAAGTTTGTCGCCGCCGCATGTTCTCATTAGAACGTAAAAAGTGATACCGATTAGTATCCAATCCATAATTTTTAGTTCAGTCATTGACTTCGACATATTTTAAGCTTGTTAATTATAGTATACAAAAAAAATCAAAGAGAATTATTCCGATACGCTAAAATCCGAATCGTCAGACATTTCCAAAAAATTTTTTGACCTGGAGTCTAAAATAGAGTGATTCTCGATTACATCCATATCAACTTCGGTCTCTTGGGGTTCCTGTTCGCTAGGAATTTCATTTGGAATTTCTTGTGGGAGTTCCGGTGTTTCTTGGACCTTATCATTTTCTTCTATAAGATGATCCAATACCCATATTGGAATTATCTCATCAGAATATCTTTGGTACCCTTTCAAATAAACTAATACCTTAATCTTAACATTTTCCTTAATCGATGAAATTGTTGTCTCCTTTTTATCCAAATCGTAAAAAGTTACCTTTTTGTAATTCAACATCTTGTCACTACCGTATGGAAGATACAACTTTATCAGTTTACCAAAAGCAGGTTTAACAGATGTATTATCATCCTGAAAGAGATTGTCAAAAACTTCTTCAAAATGAGAATCAATAGCTCTCAAAAACTCATGCCCTCGGTTATCCTCGCAAAAAGTGACATACATAAACTTATCTCCTTCCTTGGGAGTTTTAAGAACGTTAAGCCCGTTTATTTTCAGATAAAGCCTTTTATCCGTGTCCCATACCACCGGATGGACGGTCTTTCTGTAATCCTTATGAACTCTTCCAAGAGTGAGCTTCGACAACTTACTTTCTGGATCACTCACACCCTTCCTAATACTGAAAGAAGAGCTTGGCATTATTAGTAAAAGGTTACAAAGTAATACAGTTATACTCAACGCGGGAGATACAACTTCATCTGCTCTACGACCCATGTATTTCCAAAAGACTGTTCCGAACACCACAAGCCTTCGCTAGAAGCTATAACTACGACCTTACAAGTTTCTAAATTACGCTCTATGTTATCCAAACTAGTTATACAACTGTCTTCCGTAAAGTAAAGAGTATTCTCATTAACTTTCATGCTTATTCGTGTCGAATCCCAATTAAATGGTACCAGCGTCTTCTTTTTTATTTTTGACACGTTCATTTCCTTTAATTTCTCAAAAAACTCAAACCCTTTGGCATTTCCTTGGAAATCCAAAGTTACAACATTATCTACAACACCCAATATTTTCACCTTAGGAAACTGTATCCTTAATCCTTGAGATTCTCTGGTACTATACTTTTGCATAGTCCCCAAATGGGACTTTATGGCTTTGTTGTAGCAGAGTTCCTCAAATTTAAAATCCCTATAATAAATTAATTTCGACATTTCTATATAACAAAAGGTTTTCCTCCCGAAAGTGACCGCGAACCAGCTTTATTTACATTCACAGACAGTTGCTGCGGAACTGGGACAGTTTCATGCTGTTCAAGATAATGCGAATTTAACTTAACATTCTCGATTAACTTCCTCAGTATTTTACCGGCAACCTTTCTATTAGCTCGTATGTAAAGATCCCTTAATTTATCCCTACTTTCATTCTTCATTGAGTCATAAACTCCCATCAAAGCCTCAACGACCTGCTGTTTAGAAGGATTCGCAACAGTGCCTCCAGTAATTAAATTAGCCTTGTGTCTGGAACGGGAAATCAAATAATTAACATTCGTATCATGATACATAAGAAGCATAAGAGGTTCACTAGGTGTTTTATAAGTCTTACGTGCGTACTCTTGCCACGGCGTTAATCCTACATTGTTAGACCAATTGGTTTCCAAATTAATTTTTCTAGACTCTATAATTTCCTGCATCTTAGGAGCTTCCCTTTTTGTTGTACCTACAGCTACCATGTTCTGTGATGCCCACATTTTATTAGCGAGTTCCAATTCGTTTATTTTTGTCGTGGGGTCGTCTGTGATAATATTTACATCGCCTTCCTGCCATCGGACCCTGTTGTCTTTGCGCATTTTTTTAACAGAATCCATAGTCTTGTTATATAACATTATTATTTAATTAGGGCAAAGATAAAATATTATTAAAGATAAAACACCCTCATTTTATAATGAACAATCATAAATTGAGAAAAAATGTTACACATCATGATTCGAGAACATCCATTAAAAATGTAGAAACTAGATTCTATAACAGTTTGCTCAAAAAGAAAAATTCCCTACCCGACAAAAAACTTCGTCTAGAAAGCCTTATCCTAGATTCTGATAATAATTCACTGCCTGAGTTTAAATTAAACGACATTAAGAAAGAAATACAAGACCTTAAAAAGGAAATTTACAACATAGAAAATAACACCGAGGAAATAGAATATCACCACAAATTAGCCAAATTTATTCAGGAATACGATACAATGGAAACATCTAGCGCCAACAAACATGACGACACTTTTTTTAAAAAAACATCCAGCACCAACGCCGGAGAAAAATTTAATATTTATATGGAAATTTGCTTCGGACACATCGGCAAATCAGAACCCGAAGCCCCGATACTATTATGCAAATATTGTACCGACTCTCCACTCGTCATAGAACCTCACACCGCAACCGCTATTTGCGAAGAATGCGGGGTGAGTATACCTTATCAAGACGAAACTACCAACCCAGAGTTTAGGGAAGGAGTACAAATAATTTCACCTTATGCATACAAAAGAATTAATCACTTCAAGGAATGGTTAGCCCAACTACAGGCTAAAGAGACGACCGAAATACCAGAACAAGTATTCAACAGTATATTGGTAGAACTCAAAAAAAGAAGGGTAAATGACCCCAATAAAGTTACCAGCACCCTTGTGCGAAATATTCTTAAAAGTCTTAGATTCAATAAATTTTACGAACACATCCCCACCATTATACAAAGAATCACCGGAAGACACGCCCCCACCTTGTCTTCGGAACTAGAATCCCACCTAGTAAGCATGTTCCGAGAAATACAGGAACCTTTCGCAAAACACGTTAAAATAGTAGCCCCCGACAGGAAAAACTTCCTAAGCTACAGCTACACCCTAAACAAAATGTGCGAACTACTAGGAGAAACTGACCTATTACAATACTTTCCTCTACTAAAATCACGAGAGAAAAACTACGTACAAGACAAAATATGGAAAGGAATATGCAGCGACCTAGGATGGCAATTCAACAGGAGCGTTTAACGCTTAAAAAGCAAATATTTTCTCTAAAATAGTCTCTTTAGCAGCTATCGCCTCCTTGGAAGTGAAGCTGTTATCCTGTGTGAAACTATCTTCGGTACCGTCTACAACCTTTGGTGCCAAAGTTACACTTGGCTTCCAGCCAGCTGTCTTTTTAACTTCCTGCCAGTAGTCACGGATGGCAGGTGTGTCTTTAGAGTTGCTGCATTTTAGAAGCTTGCTCGCTTTTATCTCTTTTCCGCTGCTGTCAACGTGCTGCTGCGAAGTTAGTCCTCCGCTTAGGCATTTCTTCTGGAACTTTCCGGCTTTTTCCGCTAATTTAGTGCGCTTCTTTGTAATAGACTTGTTGTAAACAGGTAGATCAGGTAGATCGTCGAAGCAGGGCTGCGCAGAAAACTGGTACGATGTGTTAATCAAATTCGCAACACTTGGTCCCACAAACATCAAAAAGTTAGGCAAAAAGTTACCCCATGGTATGTCCCAAAAACTTTCGACACCTTCACCAGAACGCCACAAGTGCATGAAAGGGTTAAATATCGCCCACGTCTTCGCGTCTGTGTCATTCCACCACTCTCTTTTAGCAGACCATAAAACTACCTGCCAGCTCGCTATAACACCTAACCAAGTTATAACAAGGTTTATTACACCACGCTCAAAATCAGGCCACAAACGGGGGGCATTAGTAGTCTTGACAAAGTCGCTCGCAGGGTCTCGCTCAGCTAAAACATTGTTAAAGATTCTGACATCGCTCTCGCCACCGTCAGCATTCAAGTAGTATATGTAATATAGACCAGCAACTGCGTATATAGATGTTACAAGCAAAACTGCCACCTTCACCTTGTTACTCATCTCAGAGGTACTATCCATTTGCTTGCCGCATATGAGGAATATCTGTAGTACGTCGAGAAGATGAGCTAGAACGCCTGTCCAAGTAGAGTTAGTGCGACCTGTCACCTTCTGCCACTTCTCTAGTTTGTACCAGTCTTTGCTGCCATCCAAGCCCTCGGGTCTAAACAAATACTGAATTATCACGATTAATAGTCCGATCCCTCCGAAAAACTTCATGCCAAAGAAATCTGCGTCGGAGTTGTAACCAGTAGTATGCCTGCTTTTATACATATATTTTACAAGGAACACGAAGAATCCAAAGAAAAAGATAGGACTTATCCACCCGTTCTGAAGAATACTGGTAACGTAAAAGTTCTCCCTCTCAGAGAACCGAGTCTTGTCCTCTCGCAGAGAGACCCAGTCTAGTATTAAAACAGCTAAGGCGACAACTAACTGACTACCGTTAGAATATAAACTAGGGTTCCCTTGCAAAATAAAAGGTACCACCATCGCCATCACCAGTATGTTACATGCAACATACGGCCACGACAAACTCGCCGTAAATTTAGAACCAAACAAACCTATTATTATTACATTCACTATTGCAAATAAAGTAGCGATCATTCCCGGCAAAAACCCCGTGACCTTCTCATTATGCGCCGCGGCAATAAAAGAACCTACATTTTTGGCTCTCTCGTTGGCTCTCGCGAGTAAGCTTCGTTTCGGGTTCTCTGTTGGTGGTGGGGGAGGAACAGGACCACCAGCAGCAGGGGTAGCACCAGGGGTAGCAGCAGGGGTAGCAGCAGGAGCAGCACCAGGGAGAACGGATACCGGTATATTATTAACACCTATGCTATTTTTTCTTGATGACATAGTATATTAATAATTATATAAGAAAAAAAAATAGGTTATAATATAAATGACGAGCTTGTTAAGTGCATACGGAAATCACTGGAATAAACAAAAGTTTAAAGCCGATGTACTAAAACAGTACGACGAAGAACCTTCTCAAGAAGTTACGCCCATCCCTCAAATGGGCGTCCCATCCGTTTTTTGGTTACATAAGGCGGCATGGAAATATTACGAAATTGTAATGCCCCTTTTGGGAAAGGGTGACGAAATAGAAACTTGCGCCGGTGGTTCTGTTACTTGGTCACCCACAAGTGACGCAACTTTATTTGGAATGAAAAATATCTTCCTAAAGCACGAACTGAGAGACCAAAATATATTTGTTAGGTGCCCGAAACCTCATTACGAATATTTTTACAGCTTCATTAATTACACTATCTCTCCTAAAAACATTAATAAAATAATCGGTATTTCACCAAGCTTAACTTACGATCCTATTAGAACCGAATTAGTTGCCCGTTCTGGAAATTTAGGAACTAATATAGCTCTTCTAAATCTCGCTCTAAAATTAGATAAAGGTATAATCACCATTAATGAACTCAACAGTAAAGGTCTCTACGCAGAAATATTAGAACTTACTAACAAGGCATCTCTTTTAATACAACTTTATAAAGAATTGACAAAAATGATACCAGAAGACAACGGTCGATACAAAAGGGAATCCGCTAGATTCGCAACACAAACCTTAGAAGGTCACACACATTTTATTTAATTCTTAGTAGGGGTTTAATACAAACCCCAAGTAAGAATTTTTTATTCAAGGAACTTTAAAATTACTAAACCTTTTTACCCCAATTGTAAATGTACCACTTTCTACCACCTCCATCCACAAACAAACCCTTCCTGTTTTCTTGTAACTGCAACTTCCCAAACGAAGTTTGTAATACTGGAAGCTCAGCTCCAGTGTAAGAAACCATATACTTCCTGTAAGGCTTCATTATTTTCCCAAAAACTGCCCCTGCCGGTTGTTGCGGTGCCGGCTCTGGTGTCGCCAAAATATTCAAACACCGTCCCACTAAATCTAATCTATCCATGAAAAACCCTTTAGCGGCGCCAGGTACCCCGCCAACAGTTTCTATTAATGTCTCTATATCTGGTATATCGTCTTTAAGAGTCGATTCAAACTCACTATTTGTAGATATTTCAAATTCACCCTGAGGACTTAGCTGTGTTGACATGGGTCCAGGAGGAGTTCGCAACGCACGTGTTACTATGTAAGGGTGCTCTATTATTTTAACGTACAATTGCAATTCTTGTCCAACCTGTGTATTTATACCAAAAGGTGTGAAAGCCAACAATCTGTTTCTAATATTATCGTAAAAAATCGGGGGTAAATCTTCCGGGTTCTGCGCTCTTCCAGATTCCAAACTAGAAACGATACCAAAAATTAAAAGCCGCGTCTTTTCTGCTACATAGCTCTCAATATTTTCGTTCGCCAAACTCTCATATTCTTCTACAACAGGAAGCTTCTTTCTACGGTAAATCTCACCAGCCAACAATACACCAGAAACCGCTAGAGGAATGCTGTATTGAGCAGAACTGACAGAAGCCGCTGCCGCTCCCGCAGAAGCGGTCAGACTAGCTAGTTTCCCCAAAAAATGTCCCACCTTGGGAGCAGTTTGTGCCAGTAAATTTCCAGCTGGTCCATAGTACTTCGCTACCATAGATGTAAACCCGCTTAAAGCTCCCCACATTGAGGTGACTTTTGTCGACTCTCCGGCAATGTTTCTTGATACGTCAAAAAAACGACCTAGTGCTGTAATTGGTCCGACTGATAGATCTACACCCATAGCTGCCAAGTACTCCCGTTTTATTCCTACAAGTTCTGCTTGGTTACTCGTAGGACTTTCAACGGGTGCGTAGAATATAGCGGCAATTCCCATCACTGCTACGGGAGAGTTCCTCTGTAAACCGCTAACCTCTACCTCGGGAACCGGACCAGTAATAAAATGTTTAATTTTATCAACTTTTCGCTTTGGCGTTCCAGAAATATTTTTAGGGTTTATCACTTCTGCTACGTACTTTAAAATAAATTGCAAAAGACCAGCCCACTCCGAAGCGTATGGATCTAACAATGTGAACTTCCTCAGTGGAACCGGAGCAGTTTGGTTATTATCCTGTACTTCCATGTTCAAATAAATATTCGATAACTGATTCATAATTCGTGTTGTCACATCGCTCAGACTGCCGGCTGTTCCTTCCTCGGCAAATTTGGAAAGCAACAAAGCTAATTCCGCCTTTCTAGAATTCTGTGTATCGTCCCCAGAATTTTGTTTACAAAGTTCGTTAACACGGTAGAGTACTCGTTTTAGCCTCCGTGCCGCTTTCAAGTAGTGTTTTAAGTCTTCCATATCCTGGTTATTCAGCTGCCCGTTATTTCTGTTAGCAATAACAAACTCTCTAATCTCACCTACCGTAAGGTAAAATGAGTTGTCTACATATATATTGTCTGCTGCATTTAAAAGTGTTCTGAGATCCCTAGCATCTTCGTTCTGAAAAACACCATGAGCCTGACCAATCATATAACGCAAATTACGATAACTTAATATAGGATTACTAGCAAGATCTAATACTTTTTTTACAACCTTATTATCCCGAAGGGAAGCATTTCGCGCATAAAAATTCGCCATAGAACGTCGTATCAAAGCTAAAGTATCCTGATTAGTAGGGTCTGTTCGCAACAGGTTCGCCAATTGTATTTCATCTACAGGAGTCAACAAATAACTTTGGATGCTCACCGTACTCGCCGCCGAACCGCCACTTGATTGCGACCCCGAAAAAGTACTAAAAGCCGAGTCTTGGCTTTGACTTTGACTTTGGTCACCACCGTAATCTAAAGACGCACCAGGAGAACCTATAGTTGACACGGTGTCTTGCGATGCAGAGCGACCACCCGGAGAAGGAGGGGGTAAATCCGCATCACCTGGAATCATAACAGTGCCAGATTGCTCTTGACCTGCTAATACTATACTAATAGAGCCGTTCCCACCTCCAACGGCGGGAGGAGGAGAAGGTGGACTTCCAGTGCGACCATCCATAACGTAAGACATATCAGCAATCGCTTCTTCTGGTCTTTCCTGTAAATTTTCTCCGTCCACGCCTAAAGACAGGTCGGGATGTTCGGCGCGACGCAGCTCTTTGGACATTTTTGGATTTTCTTCTAAGCCTGCTTCTTCAGCACTTCGTTTCATTCCAAACTTAGTTTTCTTTCTGGGTTTAACTTTTGCTTTTGGCATTTTAATAATAGGACAGATAAAAAAACGCAACTAACGTGCCTAAAAAGGCTTTTTGTGGGTTTTATCGTTTTCTAGTTTTTATGATTTTGTTATTTAGTCACCGAGGTATTCATCCTCCCACGCGCTGTACGAACTCTGCGGATTGCCCGGAAAGATAGGACCTCCACCCCGCTCCTTATGACGGATCCAGTTAGTGTTGTATCGCTTGATATCGATAATCATATCATTGGGATGACGCTGGGCTTGCTCATCGTCATCTGCTAGACCCCTCTTCCACATCAGATCCATTAGTTCATCTTGGGTCAGACTACCTTCGTCGTTAGCAAACTTATTCTCCAAGTCATTCCACCACCACTGCTCCCTGTCGCCCCCAACCTTACCCTTTCCAAACGCCCAACCATCGGGGTCGTAACAGGATGGTAGCAGCTCCAGAGGCGGAGGACCGTCACTGTTCTCTTCAGATGGAGCCAGAGCTTGGTTCAGAAGCTGCCTTCCAATCTCAGCATCCCTCTTCCTCTTGCTAGCAAGATAGCTCTCATCCATCTCTTCCTCCTCGTCACCAGTCTCGCTCTCGAGAGACACGGCGTCTTCCTCTTCACTTTCCTCCTCACTGTAGTAGGTATCATCAGACTCTTCGTCGGACTTGTCATCGTTTGCGGCACGAAGTCGCCAGCGGGAGTGGAATACGTTCTTACCACGCTCCACGCCCCACTCGGTACACCTTTCGTTGACATCTTCCTCGGTCATCTTGTCCCATTCGGGAATCTTAATCGTGTGGGTCTTCCACAACATCTCCGTGATTTCCGCTAGCACTTCGTAAGACTGACGGTTGAACCAGTGCTGGGTAGGGAAGTTCTGGGGAAGAGGCATTGTTAGTTGAGTTTGTGTTTACGTGCCGCAAAAGCGACTGGTAGTATTTCTACCATTTATTACCCCTGGAGTGTTAAGACCTTTTTCACCGGTATTTTTAGAAACCGTTGCACGGCAATCCCAAGTAAGCTTTGAGTCCTCTGAAGCAGGACCACGCTTCACCCTCGTAGAGTTCGAAGGCATTGTTGATGATATAGTCATAATCCCGTGGGGTAATCTCTACTTTGTCTTGTTTCCACTCTTCGTTAAGCTTCTTAATGAAGTATGGGTAAAACATATGCCCGTCCTTCTCTTTATCGTATTCCTTTGACCAAATGTGAGACCTTTTGATAGCAAGGTCAGCAATAGCGATGTATCGAGCTTTGGTAACAGAGTTCATTTTCAGTAGTGTTTACGTATTTTTAAAATTATTAACCTATCAATTGCATAATCGTGCTAACCGGCATAGGATCCCACCGCGTGCTCTCGCCATCTCTGTAGTTCCGCTTGTTGTTCTTCATCGCCCACACGCTCCCCAGCAACATAGCCCGTGTTAGTACCAGGTAGCAACACGAGCATAGCGGGCTACCAACTCCTCCATCCCTGTTTAACTGCTTGATCTGCTTCATCACGTGCGGCATCGGCTTCATAAGGCGTGGTCGGGAGTACTCCTTCACTAGAGCCTCAATCTCTTCAGGAAGGTGACCTCCTAGACGCTCGTATTCGGAACCGTAAGTAGTCATTTTAATTTAGTTTTTACGTGCCTAAAAAGGCTTTTTTTGGGTTTTCTATTTTTTAGTTTTTATTGTTTATAATTTTAATCAAATCGGGTGTGCTTGCCCTTCTCTCGGGGCACCTCCTCGACAAGGGGCTCTTCGTAGTCCTCTTCACCGCTATCAGCGTCGGATTCCGGTGCTTGAGCGGTAAAGTGCTTGCGGAGGATATCTCGCAATTGGTCGCTTTTCATACAAAGTAGCTTGTTGCCTTTCTTCTTACCCTCAACTGCTACAGTCTCCGGACACAGGTGACCGATGTTATAGCCATTCGAGCCGATAGCTTTGACAAGCTCGTTCTTCTTAATGGACGATGCATCCTCGTCAAACTTTTTGCGGAAAGCTTCAAAGTCAAGAGGGGTAGGCGGAGTCTTGGGTTTCTTAGTCTTAGTCTTAGACTTAGTAGCAGAAGGCTCAGTGTTGATAGATACTTCGTCGCCACTAGTATCTTCCTCCTGGACGGGTAGAGACCACTGATACTGGGCAAACTTGTCGAGTACGCCACCTGCGATGATTTCCAGGGTCGTTATATCACAACCCTTCTTGTAAGCATCAATGATGGTGTGGAGAGCAAGCTCACGGTTCATGATAGCAGTGGTAGTAGTCATATTCGTTTTCAAATAGTGTTTACGTGATTTTAAAGTTACTAATCAGTTACTAATTCCTTGGTTTCGCTATATCATATATCTTCTTGATACCATTCGCTAACTCGACAGCATCCCCAACTGATATCTTATCCATATTGTCATCCAATATGGTCATCATTCTTCCTAGCTCCGCTAGGATGGCTTGATTTCCCCGTGGCTGCGGCGGTGGGGGGATAGGCGGTATATAAGCCGGTGCCTGTGGCGGAACCACTTGCTGCGGCGGCGGCGGAGGAAATCCTCTGAATACCTCAGGTGGTATTGGTATCACTACATTCCCGGTCCTTTCCAGACACTTGGCTTTGGAATACAAACCATTCCGGTCACGACCTCGGCACCGGTTCCAGTAGCGGAAATCGCCCGGGAGAGGTCGCCCAATGGTTTTCACCAGATTCCCCGGACCCCATATCCCACACGCCCCGCAGTGGTTATGGTCACCACGCCTTTGAACGTCGACGGTGGTCAGGTCGATGGTACCGTGCGGAGGGTACGGCATTGGATTGACCCTTTATTACCCAGTATACGGACTGGTATTCTAGGACGCTTCCCCTTGGTAGATTTTGGACTTGGCGTTACGGTAGCGTTAGGCTACTACTTTACCCAGTATACGGTCCTGTATTCTAGGCGCCATTCCCTTGGTATTTATTGACGACGACCCTTGGGCGTCAACGCACGGGTTGGGAAAAGTACCGAAGCAACCCGGTCTAGAACGCGTTGCCTTATAATGGGTAGAATTATACAATAAACTACGAACACACTATGATGAACCCCCTTGAGCTGATGAGTGACCAGGACTTCGAGCATCAGCTCGATCTCTACGACATCTCGCCCAACACGAGGCAGCTACTGCACAACGAAGCCATCGACGCAGAGGCTCTGGGTCTTCTGATGCTAGAAGACCGACCCTGGCTTGAGAACCAGCTGGGACTCTTCAACCCAGACTATGCGTCTCTGGTACAACTGTGGGACTCCGTCCAACCTGACCCGGAGTGGTTCATCTTCGACACGCCGCCGTCTACACCAAGGGAGCTACTACCGCCTCCGTTTCCTCGGAGGGGTGACGCACCGGATAGGTTCTTGGATACCACGAACATCGTGCGAAACCTAGAACAAGAGATTAACGACGCATACGATATGCGCCAAGATTACGATTACCACCTGTGCCAGCCCACTATGCTGCCTGGCACCTTCCGCCTGGCGAGCGAGGTCGTGGGCGGGTGGCGATAAACTAATACCAGAAAAAATAGAAAACAATAAAACCCACAAAAAGCCTTTTAAGGCACGTAAATATAGACTGAAATCAAGATGTCATACGAATACGATATTTTCGGTACCGATCCCACCCCCGACCCCAGCAAACCCCCACCAAGTGCCACTCATTACTTACATCGTTCTAAAAATAATATTATTAGACGGTGGAATGCCGACTACTACGCCGAACCTAGTGATCTCGGTTACAGTATTCAGTGCTCGCGATTTCACACAGTGAAATATCGAGTCGACGAGGTCATGAACGAGTTCTGGAAAATGTGGCAGAAGGACCGCGTGGAACTCACGAAGAGAAATGAGCGCTTGACTGCCGAAGCACTCGAGTCCCGCACCCTGTTATTAAAAAAATCCAAAGAAGCCAGCGATCTTAAAGCCGCTCTGGACTTTGTTTATAAAAGGGTGGATCCTCTCGACACTTGGCACCGGGCTGCTAGCAAAATCGCGGGGTTGAAACGGATCATTGATGCCAAAAAGGCTAAAAAAGCCCTTGAAAAAAAAAGGGGGCTTAATAAAGCCCTGGAGGATATTTCGGGAAACCCCGATCTTTCGGAAGAAGAAAAGCTTCATATCAAAACGATGATGAAGAAGCTCCATTACGCTTCGCGTAAATTAAAAAATTAAAAAAATAGAAAACCCAGAAAAAATAGAAAACCCCATAAAAAGCCTTATTAGGCACGTAAATATAAACTGAAATCATTATGACTGTATTAGTACAAGCTAGCTCCTTGCTCCCCCACCAGAGGGAGACTCTCCGCCTCGAACAAGAGAAGGAAGCTCAAGAAAAGTTGGTGTCCGATTACTTGGAAATCGAGCACGAACGGAGGGCGCGGTGGACCGCAGAGGGTGCGGTCGAGAAACCGCACGATTACGAAGACGAGCTAGCCTTGGGACTGGCTGCATCTATGGAGTCTCAGCCAGTATACACGAGCGATGCTGAGTATCAGGCAATAGCAGCGGTGAAGAATCTTGTCGCTCTGGGGTACTCGTCA
>MDTG01383033.1_pt1 | contig 16223 bp, 9 predicted proteins | sample 811421 | NCBI WGS metagenome assembly MDTG01 (sample SAMN05326645, study PRJNA326480) | marine metagenome | isolation source: seawater | place: Pacific Ocean: South East | collected 2011 | reverse complement strand
CAATAGCTTGATCAGCAGCAGCTTTTCTACCAAGAGCCATTTCAAGCATTTTATCTTGTTTTGCAAATTCAAAGTCTTCTTGCATTTTTTTACCTTCTCTTTCTAACATATCTCTTTTTTGTTCACCTTCTCTAGCTAATTGCTGTAATCTACCAGCTTCACCTCTTGCTCTAGCTTGATTAGCTTGCTCTTGCATACCAATAGAAGCAGAAGCTTGTTGTGCTTGTTTTTGACCTTGATTAGCTAATACTTGTGCTAAACCAGCTACACCACTACCGCCTGCAGCACCTTTCATATTAGCCATAATATTAGCCATGTTTTGTTGTGATTGTTCTTTTTGAAACTCAGCTGCTTTTAAATCTACAGTTTGATCTTCATAAACATTTTCCATATCAGCGTATGGGTTTTTTACGCCAGCATAAGGGTTTGTCATTTTAGTATCCTCCCACGAATCCATTTGATTACCTAAATCTTCGTTAGCTGCTCTTTGTTCTCTTCTTCTTGCGGCACCGCCAAACAAAGCGTTTATAAACTTAGCAGGAGATGATTTTTTATAAGCCATAATTTTATTGTTTTATATGTATAATAGTTACAGTTTTTCTATTTTTTTTACTAAATTGATGTTAAGAACCTCTCTAAATCAAAGAATATAGTAGTATCAGATTCTGGAAAGTTTTTAACATTTATCCTACCGGTTAAAGTTATTACGTTAGTAAAATTTTCTATTTTTAATTCTTGTCCACTTTCCAAGGTTTGTGCGGCTGATAATGTAATATTTCCAGCACCTGATAACGCAGCCTTACCAGTAACTGTTGGATTTGACGCTGCAAAAGCTATATTAACACCACTTATTTCAGCGCCAGCAGTAACTAGCGCTAAGTTATTAATAGGAACTGTAGTACTACTACTAACAGAACCAGTGGTAGTAACAGTAAGATCTGTAGGTGTTAATAGCACGTTGCTTATTTCAACTTCCATACCGTTATTTAAAGAGCTTATATTTTTTTTACCATGACCATATATCTTTACACTTGTATTATCTTTTAAAGCATCAGGCTGCTGAACATTAAAAATCAAGTTACCAGCTTGCGCACTAGCTTTGCCCGACCTATGAATCGCGGTTACATCATTATGGTTTGGATCTACAGCGTTAAAAGTGCTTTTTATACGCGTTTCGCTAGTAACAACTTGTGCGCCGTTTATATTAGCAAAACTAGTTCTAGTTTCCGTTGTTGTATAATCACTTAGTACAGCCGGAACAATAGTATCGTCTGATCTAGAAGGATCTAATGACATACCCTTTTGTAAACCGGCTATATTATTAACTGGAAATCTAAAAAAAGTACTACCACTTACATCTTCTTCTGGTAAAGCAGAACCAGCGCTACCTATGTTTACGGTTTTAAAAGAACAAAGATCTTGGGTTGTAGGTATTTTTTTTATAGAAAATAATCTACCAGACGGTGCTGTTATTGTTACGGTAAAATTAGCATCTAAACTACCACCAGTAGTCATGTCAAAGCTGTCTCTACCATTTGTGCTTTCAGTGTTGTGGGGCTTAACCCCATTAAAAGCAGGTGTAAAAGTAACGGTAACAGCATCGCTTATACTTGTGTTTCTATTTAAAGATATTTCTTTATTATTGTCATTATCGGGATCAAAGCTGCTAACTAACGTGTACGTTGAAGCAGCGACACCAGTACCGGTTATTAAGTCACCAACTAAAACCCCTTTGTTAGCCATAACGTCATCAAGTATTAATTTGTTAGCGCTTGATATAGTACCGTCAACAGTAGATGTTATAGTGCTGTATTGGCTAGGTGCTATACACGACAAATGCAACTGCTTTACAACATCTTGGTATAATATTTTTGCAAGAACATTAGAATCTGACCCTGTTGATTTATTTAAGTTTATGCTATTATCTTCGTTTCTAACCTCTTCAACTTCTTGATGAATTGTTTTTACGTTGCCAACTGTTTCTGCTATAAGTTTTAAAGTATATGTTTTTAAAGAAGACGTATTACTTGGAAATATAATGTAGTTACTATAAGATCCTTTTAAATTTATTTTATGTAGATATCCATTTTTAATACCAGAAACACCACTATTAACCCAAGTTTTACTGTAGAAATTATAGTGTTTGTTATCGCTATCAGTTATTTCTAAGCTAAAATAACCATCACCTGTTATTTCAAAATACCTAGTTTCACCGTTGTAAGATATATCTTGAAGGTCAATATTAATACTACTTATTTTTCTTTGAACATAACCGTATCTAGCTATATGATCAGCATCTTTCATTAACCTACCATTAGGCATGTAATGAAAACCAACCGGTGCTTGCACGTCGTTTAATTCCTTTATAAATTCACTTGTTTCGTATGACATATTATTTGCTATTTATTACAACTTCACTACCTACAGAAAAAAGCTCTGCTTTTTCTCTTGAATCATTTTTAAATTTTGCTTGTGCATAATAACCTAACACGTCACCTCTTGTTTGATTATACTTAGAAAACATTAAAAAATCTCCTGACTGAGGCACTACTGTGTTAAAAAATAAAGTTTCATCAATATCTAAAACAACAGTATTACCAGTTACAGTGATTCTTCTAAGTATACCAACTATATTTGTATTACCAGCACTACCACCAACAACATTGTTAGTTGTAGTTACTAAATCACTATTTAAGTTATTAGCAATAGTGTTTTGTGTTGGTGTTGTGTACACTAAATCGCCTACCTGTAAAGAATCATTTAAATTATTTATATTGTTTAACGTTACAGTTACCATATTAATATCCTTTTTTTATTTTTTTAATATCCTCTTCACTATCATCTGGACTACTACCATCATCATATGCATCTGCATCTATTTCTGGTGTTGGTTCTAGAAGAACCTCTGAAATTAATTCTATAACAGATTCTTCTTTGACAGGTTCTTCTTTAATAGGCTCTTGAAGAGGTGTTGCAATCTCACTTATTTCACCACGTGTATCGTCATCGTCATCAGTAGGAATATCAAGATCACCAAAATCTATTGGATCATTAGGTAGTCTATACTGGCAACTACCATCATCTTGTGTGGCTGCTGGGTTATAATTGCTAGCCGTAGGATCGGTACAACCAAATATAGGATCAGGTAATCGACAGCTTCCATCATCAAGATTAGCGTTAGCATCATAATTAACTGCTTGAGAATTTGTACATCCAGGCGCGATGTAAATAGTAGCCGTGCTTGTACAAGATGTTATATCTACCCAATTAAACTGCACGTCAAATGTCCAATCACCAGTGCCATTTGATAATAAATCCGCGTTACTAACAGAAGGTAAAACACCAGTTGAACCAGTTGTTACTATTCCAGTAGGCGATGTCAATGTCCAAGCGTAGGTGTCATAACCACCTAAAGTAGCACTTAGCGGCGTTGGCGGTGGTATTACAAACGTTAAGTCAGAATTAGCGTTAACACTAATTGTAGGCACTGGGCACTGCATTGTAGTACCCCCACCAGTAACAACAGAGCCAATGTTACCAACAGTACCAATACCTTGAAAACTAAAATCAGCTGTATCAGCTTTTTCTACTACAATATCAACAACTTTATTTACAGCGTTAAACCATTTACCTTCTTTTTCTATAAACCCGTTTATCTCACCTGTTTCTTTATTAGTAACTATAGTTTCAACATACCAACCCTCTTTTTTAGCAAGATTATAAATTCTTTGATCATTATAAGTAGTATTTGGTTGAAAATCTAATTGTACTAGCTCGTTTACAAAAGGTTGTACTCTTGACTGTGTGCCTTCATAGTTTAGTGTATTGTAAACTTTTACCAAAGAAGGTTGATCGTTTAAAACAACATCGAAAGAAGATTCTGTAAAGTTACCGTAAAAAGTATTTCTATCTACAGTTTCGTCGTAATGTTTGTAAAGTTCGCCTTCAAAAAAAGTATAATAATCATTTGCCATGCTAACAGCATTCTGCATTTCAATAAAAGATTTAAAACTTACCCAACCTTTTACTTTTTCGCTATATGTAATTATTTTCGGTGTAAAAGCCTCGTCAGTAACGTTTTCTTTTATTTCTAGTTTTAAATTGTACTCGTCGTTTCTATCGTCATAACTACCCATTATTTTACCTTCATCAGGCACTAATCTTAAGTTATCTTTAAACCAGTCTGTCATACCATATTGTGATATAGGCGTCATACCGTCTCTTGATAATCTCAATACTTTACCTCTAACTTTATCAGTAAAATAAACTCTATAATCTTCAGACGCAAAGCTTTCTGGGTTTGTAGATATACCATACTCACCAGCAAAAGGTATTGCTTGTCCTAAAACATTAGAGCTAGCGGTTACGTTAGTATTGCCATCAGCATTAAATAACGCGTCTTTATTGGCCTGTATTCTTAATACTTTATCTTCACAAAAAGTTACTAAATCAGAGTCTCTTGAGTGTAATTTTTGTATACTACCGTATATTGGGTTTACATCTTTAGTTATTTTTTCAGCTTGTATAAATTGATTTAAATTATTAATACCGCTTATAGAGTTATATATACCAGAGTAAATTAAACCATATTGTCTTCTTTCTTCTTTATAATCTGCCTCTAATGTTGTGGAAACTTTTACACCATTAGATATAAAAGGTAAGTTAAAGTTATCTCTAATTCTATTAGACTCAACACCGTTACCGAAAGAATAACAGTTAAAATAAGGTAATTCAAAATTACCATTATACAACCTTGGTTCTATAGTTATAGCGGAAATATTTAAAGCATTACCAATACCTGTTACTTCTACGCTAAACGTTAACCCGCTAGGAGTAGTCACAAAGTATATGCCGTTTGCTTGAAAATAAAGACTTGAATTAATAGGCACTGCTATGGTATCATCTATATTAGTATTAATATCATCTACGGCTATTGGGTTTATTTCACTTAAAAGTATTTCTTCGTTTAAGTAACCGTAAACATACACGGGTTCACCACTAGCTATACTAAGCCACTGACCCGGGGGTGTTATATAGCTTCCAATTGGAAAAGCCTCGTGAACATTTTCTGCTGTAAAATTAAAAGGTATAGCTCCTGTTGCCTCGTAATATATATCTAAATCTTTTGTTTCTTTTGGCTCTGTTTCCCATATAGCAGGGTTTGTTGGAAAAACTTCTTCAGGTTCTATTTCATCAACAAATTGTATTTTATAACCAACAGCACCAATTTTACCAAAAGCTTGACCGTTTCCATTTTGAGAGCCAATTTTGTAAGCGTTTTCATTAATATTAAACTCAGTGTTTGAGTTATGACCGTTCATGCCAACTTGCACAAAATGATACTCTCCATTAGTACCTACTTGAGGATGTGTGGTTGATCCAGGCGCTTGTAACCAACTATGATCATTTTCTTGCATTGGAAAGTTATAACCACCTAATTGTAACTCATAGTAGTTAGGTTTTAAAGCGTTAACAGCGCCACTTGTATCTCTAGGTATTATCTTAATAACAACTAAAAAATCATTACCCGTGTGCCATTTTTCGTTTGTGTCATTAAAACCAGATATACTTTGAATAGTTACAGTGGTGTTATCGCTAGCCCTTTTAAATGACTGCAAAGCCATACCTTCGTGAAGTTTTTTAACGCCGTAATTAGAATTAGAATCAACTAAAGTTTTAACGTATATACTAACTTCATTGCCATTAGGACCTGTTTGATCACCAGTAGTTACATTGCCATTATCTGTATCACCTCCAGAAGAATTACAAGGAGTTAATTTTATTTCAAGACCAGCGGGTATTTTTCCCTGCACAGTTGGATCCCAAACAGGTACTGGCACTATGTCAAACATTCTCCAACCTTTTCTGTAATTATGAGCAACAGCGCCATCCATATTTCTACTCATGTTAAAGCGGGTTGGGGCTTTTTTAAGTTTCAGACTGTATGTTTTTCCTTTATATGTACCACGTCTTGTGCTGTGGTTAAGATATCTTCCGTCGCCATAAATTCTTGCACCTAATGTAAAAAGAGTTTTAGTTGGATCTTCTTTCCACTTGTACCTATAACCCGGGTTCATTTTGCCTACAAAATTGTTTAAATTAGTATCATCATAAAAACCGTTATTGTCTTTATCATTCCAAGCACCTATACCAAAATGATTCTCGTGTTTATGAGTGGTAGTACCGCCACCTGGGTTACGCATACCAAATATACCGCCAAAACTAAGATATAAAGAGTGTTTATTAGCGCCTTGATATTTAACTAAACCTCTAGGTCCACCAGCAGAACCATCTTTATCACAATTATAATCGTTTTCAGTTATATATTGATGGTATTCACCGTCCGCGTCATTAAGTACTAAATCGTTGCTTGTAGTTCTTTTACCCGTAATTCTACCGTTATCTATAAACCAAACCTCCGCATCTCTACAAGCGTTATAATTATCTTCATATGTACCAGCTTTGTACTGATAACAATTATGTGATGGCTCACTGCTTCCATCACCACTACCCTGCCATCTAGGCCCTTCGAATACATATTCTCTCCAACCATCGCCTACTTGATCGTAGTATGAAAAATGACTACCTACTCCCCAGTTAGCCTCGTGCTGTGCCTCGCTTACGTGTACCCAATTGTTAGGGTCTCTTTTATCTCCAGAAGTAAAATAACAATAAGCCCACCTGTGATTATATCTACCACTCCAACTACCATACAATGAGCTGTCAAATGTTAAATTAAAGGAATTATCATGATATTCATTATCAATAAGTTTGTATCTTCTAAAATATAAAGCCGAAGCCATAAATTTATCATTACCGTAATGGCCATAGTGTTTTAAGTTTCCATTTGAATCTGTATTATAAGAGCTACCACCGTGTTCTTCCGCATGATCATAATCATTATCACCAGGTGCTCCCCAATATTTCATCAGAGCGGTCCTATTCATTAAAGACCAAATACTACCAAAAAAATCATTACCTGATGCTTTTGTGTTAAAATTAGGATAAGTATAAGCAGGACTATGAATTCTACTTCCCATAAAGCCATCATTATCTCTTTCAGACTCTTGATAACCAGCTGTAAACCACCAAGACATATGCTGCGTAAACTGTTCAAACCAGTTTTCTTTCATGTAGTATATCATCTCTTCTTGTAGCACTCTATACCCTTCTTCTGTTTTATATTGTTTTTCTATGTTTTGCTTGAAAACATCATCCATATATATTTTAACAAAAAACCTACCGTCAAATTGAGCGGCATTAATTACTTCGTATTTATAAAAACGAATAATAGTACCATCTGTAATTTGCTGTGGGTCAAGTCCAGTTGGATCGTCTGAAATAAAATTAACATCATTTCCTAAAGGTTTTTCAGTTTGTATATTAAAAGTGTCATCATCTTGTACAGTTCCACCATCCCATGTACAAGTTATATTGGTTATTTTATATCTATTAGAAATTTCCTCTTCTGTTTGATGGGCAAATTCTATATACAGCTCTCCATTACCAGTAGCTAAATACTCGTGTAAATTAGAAGCTGTTGAATCTTTATACTGATTATATAGTAATTTAAATTCTTTTATACCTTCTATTGGGGCATTACTTATATCATTTTCAAAAATAGGTGTGTTATCAGATAACAGCGTTCCGCCTGCGTCATAAGAAGGATAATAGTGTACAATCTCGTTAACTAATAAAGGTTTTGTTTTTATAAAATCTGGCGCCTCACTTTCAATTGCTAAAACTTTATATCTAGCTGGCTCTGTTACTAAATTATCTTGATCAGAGCCTTTTTTTAATATTAAAAACGTATCTATATCTATCTTGTTTCTTTCGTTAGAAGGAAAAGCAAGCCAAACATTGTCGTCTTCAGCATTGTACCACCTATCCATAGCCATGTTATAGTATTCTCCTGACGTTTCTTTAACAAAAAACTTCATATAGTCTACGTCTTGCGGGTGGTTTGTAATATCGCCTTTTAAACCTACTCTTATCCTGTTGTTTAAAGCGGCTCTTTCTTTTTCAAGTTTCATCGTTCCAGATGGGTTAGATATAACAGGGGTTTCTCTACCATATTTATCTATAAAAACAACGCCAGGCTGATATTCTCGTAATGTTTTACAAGATTTATTCGATTGAGCAGGTAAAGGGTTAAACTCTTTCCAAGCGGTTTTAAACTCAGGATAATATTGAGAACCACTTTGAGTTAATAAATCATAATTCTGTACGTAATTAGCATAAACAACTCTATTACCCGTTACGTCTTGAGCTAAAGCGCGCCTTGGCACATTATCCCAAGGTCTTAATAATTGATTTTCTTCTACTACTTGATTTACTGTTTCTTTTTCTATAACATATTGACCACCATTTCTTACGGTATTCCAAGCGTTTAATGGTACACCGCTTAAAAATTGTGCGTTATTTAAAGCGTTATCTTTTGGTTTTAAAGTATCAACTACATATATTACTGGTGATGGTTCGTCTTTAAATAAAATATCAACAGCAACAACATCTTGTGGTGTTTTTTTGTTTAAAAATCTACTTAATCTTATAGCTCTTATTGTGTTTGCCATACCTAAATTATAACCTTTTTTAGGATGGTAATCAAAAGAACCAGGTACAAAAGCTACTTGAGTAAAAGGGGCAAACGGAGAATATTCACCGTCCTCGTATTTATATCTATATGAAAATCTTGGAAATTTAAACTCAAATAGTTTTTCTTCTTCATCAAACAAATCTATTGCCATTTGCAATGTTTGTTGTCCTATTGTAGGATCTGCTTGCGGCGCATAACCTACTATATTTGTAATTTCAAGGTATATAACACCACCTTGTCCATTAGGAACATTTGTAGTTGTTGTGCCAGCATTACTAGATACTAAAATTCCTTTTATACTATAATCTGTTATGGGTAAACCAGGTGGATCATTATAATCGTCAAACACACTTAAAACAACTTTAGTACCCTCTAGTATATCGTTGTTATTACCGGTTTGCCAACCTGTTAGACCGCTTGTTGGATTATTTAAAGCACCTAAGTTAACTATATTACCGTTGTTTGTAATACCTTCACTTATTCTTATAGCAACAACATCACCAACATCAAAAGCTGAAAAATCATAAACATCAGATTGATCAGCAATAGTTTGTGGCCCGTTAAAATATGATTGTTGAGCAAAAGAAGAAGTGTTTACAGCGTCATCGTCTGTTTCTAAATTAATTATTCCAGTATATACCCTGTCATTTTCTCTTACACCTTCCAACTCCATACCCATAGGTTTAGGAGGTGCTTTTTTAATAACAGTAATGTGCTTTTCTTCTATATCGACAGGAGTATTGTTAGAGGTTGGACCACCAGCGGGCCCAAGTTGAGCGTCTAAATTTATTAATTTAGTTTGCTGAGCAAATATGATAGAAGTTGGTATACCATTATAAGGATCTGTTGTTCCAGCAAGGCATCTTTGTATATTTATTTTTTTTGGTTCAGTTCTGTTGTCTGTCCAAAAAATCATACCATCAATAATGTTTATACCAGTTATAACGTAGTCTTCACTAAATTTAAGAGCGCTTTTATTTTTATCTACAAAAATAAATCTAGGTGAAGCATCATTTTTGTTATAACTTATAATGTAATCTATATCAGGCGTCCAAATAAACCAATAAAGCGTATCAACTTTTTCATCAGAAATTGAAGCAACTACTTTAGCTTCTGATGGAAAAATAAAAGGAGCAAGTGTAGGACCAACTCCAATCGCACCACCAAAAGGACTTTTTACTAAAATAGGTATTCTAGAATTACCAAGTATATTTTGTACAGTAGCTACGTCACCGTCTTCTGAGGTAGCTACTTGAATGTTCATGGCGTCTCTATATTCCCCATTAGGAACAAGTCTCTCGTCTAAATCTTTATTCATTTTACCCTTGGTAAACTGTTTTTTCATCTCTGGCATATACTAGTGTTTTATCCACTTAGACTTACCTCTAAGTACTTGAGTTAATTCTTCTAGTTTTAAATTTGATAATCTTAATTTTGCATTTCTAATAGCTGCAAATTTTTCTTTTTTAAGTCTTTGTACCATGTACTCTGGTGTATTAATTTTACCAGAAGCAATAGCGTGTAATAAATATCTGTACATAGCTTCTTCAGCAAACTTGTGTACTTGCATTTCATCTTCAGTTCCTAAACCGTCGCTAATATAATCTAAAACTATACATTGACTACCTAAATTAGAGCTAAAGTGTATTAAACCTCTAACTTCGTCAATATAAAAGCTACCGTTAACTTGAGATATAGTAGGATCTAAACCATATCTACCACCTAAATTAGCGTTAAGAACCTCGTCATCATAATCATAGTTATATTCTTCATGTTCGCTTGGATTTGAACTTTTATATTTACTCCAAGTTTTAGTATCTTTGTTTGGATCAACAAAAACTACTTGCTCGGAGTTAGGGTTTACTGATATAGTAGGCACGTTATCAACAAATATAGTTGCACCGTCAATAGCAACTATTTTTGTTCCAATTGCAAATCGTTGGTGATAAACTAACATACCAACTTCTAGTGACGCTATGTCAGAAGCCGCGTCCGCTGATATTTTATAATCTGTAGTGTTCCAGTCTAAGTTATCTACTACATGAGTCGCGTTGTCAGGTAGTATTAAAGAGCCAACTGTTGTTACTGTTGTTTCTGCATTTTCAAACTGTAATAAAATTACACCTGACTGTGTAGAGTTTACACCAGCACCAGCCGCGTTAACTACTGTAATAGTAGTAGCTGAGGTAGAGTGTAAAACAGATTCTACAACCATTTTGTCACCAGTTAAATATCCTGGTATGTACAAACCTGTAACAAGCATGCCTGGTAATATATTTTCAACTCTTTCTGACATTACTATACTATTACTTCCACTAGTAGTGGTACCAGTTTTTTCTAGTTTAAACTCACCATTACCGTCTTGCAAAGGTGCTTCAACAGGGTTTTGCGTATGTCTAGTGGGATATATAGGATGTTTAATTCCAGCAGAATCAACCCAAAAAATATCTGTGTAATTTACATAGTCTTGTGGAAGTTTTACTTGTAGACTTGGTGGTAAAGTTAATTCTTGTGATTTAAAAGATTTTAATGTATCAAAAGATAATTCAGCTAAAGCACGTTGTGCGTGAAAGACAACATCAACTCTTTTTGCTTTTGATATTAATTTGTCTTCACCTACATAAACTAACATAAATTGATTTATTATATCAGCTAAAGAAACAAACTGATAATTACCATAATCACTTCCATTGTAATAAGCTTGTGGTGTTTGATTTATTAATGCCATTTATTTATTTTTTTCTTGTTGTATTTGAGTTTGCTCTAAAGTTTGGCCAACTTGTACTACTTCAGGTGCTTTTAAATTTACACCTGTAAGTTTTAATATTTTATAAACTAATTCAGTTTCTTCTGAAGAGTGTAATTCAAAGTTTACAGCTATATTATCGTTATACAAAGCTTTATCGTTTACAATAACATAAGCCCATTGAACTTGAGGTGGTCTCATTATATAGCTAATAGACATGTTTAAATCATCTGCTGGCGTAGCAAATATACCATCGCCATTATTGTCAACGCCTATACAAACATCAACACCAGTCGCTCTTAAAGTAGCTAATGGCCTTGTTATTGTTGGTGCTGTTAATGGCCCTTGTAATGCTAAATTAAAATCTCTTGGTTTTAATAAGTCAGCAACGTTTCTATTTACAAAAATAGTTCCTATTTTATATATTTGATTCCAAGGAACACTCAAGCTAATATTATTACCTGTAACAGGCATATTAGTAAGCATCCAAGTATTATCTTGATTCACTTCGAACTCACCTATTTTTTCATATAGAGTATCTAAATTGTCAGAATATTCTTCTGCATTACCTGGAAGTTTGTTTTGATTTTTTATATCGTAGAAGTATTGCTCAAATATTTCCATCTGAGCTTGATTAGCTAATAAGTTAAATTCTTGAGGTGTTATATATCCTCTTTGTTCTTTGTTTGCAAGAGTTTGAACTCTTTGATATACTGTGTCTATACTTACTGGCATAATTTATTTTTATTTGTAGTTACGATCGCCCCATAGGGCGACCGCTCTACAGTTTGATTAGTTGTTTAATCTTTTTTCTATATTTGAATATATTTCCATACCTTCATCAGTTTTAAACCAATGCGCTAGAGCAGTATATGGATGCTCGTCAAATGGTATAACCATTAATTTTCTTCCGTTAGAACCCCATAAAAAGTTTCTTTGATCAGAAGACAATCTTAATATACCAGCCTCAACAGCTTTAATACCAAAATTTCTTAACATTACGTTTTCATCATCCGCAAGTTCTAAGAATAGTTTAGGATTATTTCGAGCAAATACTAATAAATCTCTTCTAAGCTCTTTAGAACTTAACTCTGACACCTTAGAGCCAACCTCAACACGCATAATAGCTTCTGCTAAATCAATGTCAACACTTCTAGCAGCTGTTAACGCGTCAACTTGCATTTCTAAAACATCTATTTCATCAGCGGCTATAGCAGCAGGTTTATATTCTTCATACATACTTTCTCTATGTGGGTGATAAAGGCTTAATAATTTTTGTAAAACTGTTTTTTCTTTTGGTACAAACAAACTACCAGACCTAAACACAATATGTTCTAATCTTTGATCACCTTTCATTTCATCTACAAACGGTGTTTTTTGATTTTGACAATACTTAAGTTCTCTTTCATAACCTAATTCTTTGTCAAAATAATATATATCAGAAGATTTAATTGATCTTGATAATGGTTTTTTACCACCTTTTAATAAATATAATCTATCTTTTATTTCCCACTCTTGAAAAGGTTTTATTCTTTCTCTTGGTTGATCAACAACCTGTTGTTCTTCTAGACCAAAAGCACTTTTTGCTTTGTCTATAATTGTTTCTTTTTTCTTTGCCATAATATAATATATAATAAAATTAATAAAAAATAAAGGGAGTGGAGACTAAGCTCCACCCTCTTTAAAAATATAAATGCTTACTTCATTAACATAAAGTTATTAGCACCTTGTACAACTAAACATCTTTCAGATAACATATGAATTTGCATTGCATCTAATGCAGATGTAGCAGCGCCAACAGAACCAGTAACCCAAGTTTTCATTTTTCGGTCATCAGTTTGTGAAGCTCTATATCTTACATGTAAGAAAGGACGTTTAAGATTTTTACCTAACATTTGGTCATAAACTGTAGAAGTACCAGCTGGAACTATAACCCCACGGATAGCAGCGCTACCAGCAGCATCATTAATACCACCTCTTGTAGCTTTGTCATTTAAGTATCTAAAGTCAGACTTGTAAAAGTCATAAGAACCTCTTCTAAATCCTGAGAAACCTAAATTTAAAGCCATGTCTTCAGAGTTATCAAACACTCCGTAAGAAGTACCACCAGCTCCGTAAGAGTTCATAGAAGCTAACATATCATCCATTGCTAACGAAGTGCTTCTGTTAACAAACATCATGTTTTCTTCAATAGCACCTTGCTTATCAAACTCAGCAAGTATTGCGTCGAACTCAGCTAAATCAGTAGCAGGATTAACACCAGTAACACCAGAAGTTACGTTACCTCTATCTTCGATAGCAGCAAATAAACCTTCAGTACCAGCACCACCTGCGCCCGCGTCAGCAGAACCTCTAACAGCACTATTAGCACCAAAACCAATAATAGAGTTAGCAACTGTTTTTTCAGCTTCTAACATGGTCATTTCTAAGTAATCGTTGAAACGAGCTCTTGTATCAGCTTCAGCTTTTAAGTACCATAAGTAACCTGATTGACCTCCTTCAGAAGCAACTTCAACCCAACCGATTCTAGCTGTATCAGAACCTGATATCTCGTAGTAATCTTTCATTATAACTGGTTTGTTAGTAAAGCTTTTGAAAGCTGGCTCGTTAGCACCTCTTGACTCAGACTTAAAAGTACCAGTCTCATCAGCATAAGAAGCTCCTTTGCCGTACTCAGAACCGATAACTAATACAGTAGAAGCTCCGTCAGAAAGACCAGCAGCAGCTAAAGTTGCTTCTGCATAAGGCTCAACTGAAACAACATTTGAGTCTGGAGTTTCAACAACTAACGCTTTAACAACAGCGCCAGATTGTGCTATTAATACTATATCATTAACTCTAATACCGTGAGTTCTGCTAGTTGTAGAACCAACAGTAGTATCACCATCGATATCAGCAGTAATTGCTAACGTACCATTTGTATCACCATCAGCGTCAACAGTTGCTGTATATGATAAATGTAATCTTGACTGCTCAGACCAAATAACTTGATCAGCCGTCATAGATTCTTCAGCCCCAACTTGTGATAAGAAACCTGAAATAGTCCTAGGACCAAATACCTCTGCTTCTTTCTCCATTAGGTCTGGTAGATATTGCTGTGCCCAGTCATTACCAGCACCTGCAAAATCCAAGTAATTTGTGTTTAGTGTTTGCTTATTTGAAGCAGGAACACTATTCAAATTATTTCCACCTGTAATTGCCATAATTTTTAAATTTTAAATTTGTTATTTATTTTTGTTTTTAATTTTAAACTTAAAATCAGGTCCATCATCATTGAGCACTCTAGCTGTAAACCCGCTAGTATTAACATTATCGCTATGCGATTGTCTAGGATCCATGCTTACATTTTTAGATTTAGCAATGCTTTCTTTTAACGCATCAGCCTTGCCTTGTTCGTAAAAATGATTTGCAATTTGATCTGGGTTCATAGCTGTAAATAGCCCCTTGTGATAACCCGCAGCATCTTCCATTGAATTTTCTTTGTTCAAAAACTTTTTGATAAAGTTATTAATGTCGCTTTGAGTTTCTTTTATTTTGCCAGTATCTTTAACGTTAAATCTAAATTTTTTATCACCAACATTATATTCAAAACCTTTGAACTTGTCGTTAAAAACTTGATTTGTTTTGTTTTCAAAAACACTAACTTGTTTTTTATTGAACTCTGATTCTTCGTTATACCTATTGAAAAAATCAATTGCCTTTTGCTGTTCTTTAGTTAATTTGCTTCCGGCTTTAATATTTTCGTAGTATTTGGATTTTACACTCTCCAAGTGTTGCTTTGCAGAAGCAACCTGCTCCTTCATAGCTAATTTTTTTCTTTTTATTTCTTTTTCAGTATCGTCTTCTTCATTGTAAGCAAATTGATCTTCCATTATAAAGTCTATTTCATCACTTGAAAGATGCGGTTTTGTTTGTTTATAGTACTCGTATAATAAAGTTTGATTATCCATATTAGAATAATCTTGATTTAAAGTAACATAATCGTTTATGTCACCTCCTGTTTCTTGTATAAAGTCAACTAACTTTTGTACGTTTTCAGGTAAAGGTTGTCCAGTTTCTTCTGCTTTAACTATAGCTTCTTGTACTTCTTCAACTGTATTTTCAACAAGCTCTTCTTTAGTAACTTCTTCTAATACTGGTGTTTCTTGTGTTTCTGTTTCCTGTTGTACTTCTTCTTGTTCTTGTGCGGACTCGGCATTTTCAAGCTCTGTAACCACTCCGCTATCGTTAACGTTGTCTTCTTTAGTTTCTTCTGGTTGTTCATTTTTTTCTTGGTTTACTGGTTTATCTAAATCAACCTTGGTCATAGTTTCTCCTACAACCTCTGGTTTCATTTTCATTGTTTCTTTAACCTTAGTAACATTTCCTTTTGTTTCATTACTATCTGGTTGTTTTTCTTTTTTTGCTTTTACTTTTATTTTGCCAGTTTCATTATCTGCCACTGGCTTTTCTTTTTCTGCCATAATATAATATAATAATAGTTAATAAATTTATCTAGGACCAAAGTTTGACATATCAATACCACCCATTACATCATTACCTGATGACTCAAAGTTTTTAGGTGGCGCACCACTTTTTCTTTGCTCAATCATTTCACTTTGTTGTGTAGCTTGTATCTTTGTTCTTTCGTCTTTACGATCTTCTTTTGATGATTCAACATCTTTTCTTCCAGTACTCTCAGCTTTAGCTAATTCCATGTTATATTGAAACTCTTGTTCCATTAGCATTTTTTAACTTCAGCTTCTTGATATAACTTTTCTATTTCAAGTTGATTTCTTGCTGTTGCTATTGATATAGCTGTGTTAGCCGCAGTCTCTTGTTTTTGTTGTTCAAATTGAGCTGCTGCTCGTTGCTGCTCTATATTGGCTTGCGCCTGAGCTT
>MDTG01342968.1_pt1 | contig 16223 bp, 15 predicted proteins | sample 811421 | NCBI WGS metagenome assembly MDTG01 (sample SAMN05326645, study PRJNA326480) | marine metagenome | isolation source: seawater | place: Pacific Ocean: South East | collected 2011 | reverse complement strand
TTCTTGCATCTTCAAGTTCAGTTTATGGTGATAATAAAAAATTTCCATTAAAAGAAAACATGTTGTTAAGACCAATCAATCATTATGCATATACAAAAAAAATAAATGAAGATATGGGTTTTGCTTATTCTAAACTATATGACTTAAATATTTATATGTTAAGATTTTTTACTGTTTACGGAAAATGGGGAAGACCAGATATGTTTTTTTTTAAAGTTTTTAAATCAATTTTTACAAAAACTAAATTTAAATTAAATAATAATGGAAATCATGAAAGAGATTTTACATATATAGAAGATTGTTGTGATATTTTGTTAAGATTAGCTAATAGAAAAATTAAAAAAAAGTATGATATTTATAATATATGTTCCAATAATCCAGTTAATATTAAGAAAATTATAAATTTTATAAAATTAAAAATAACTTCAGATTTAAAAATAAAAAATACATCTAGAAATATGTTAGATGTAAAAAAAACACATGGATCGAATAAAAAAATTTTATCTTTAATAGGAAGAAAAAAATTTTCAAAGTACGAACTTGTAGTAGAAGATATATTTAATTGGTATAAGAAGAATAAAATTTATAAATACTAAATTTTTTCAATAGTGAAAATTATAAATTGGAGAAAATGGTTTTATATCTTTTTTAGATTTTTTTCCTATAATTTTAAAAAAATTTTCAGCACTTAATCCAATTTTAGGTCTAAATGTAGATATATTTGTTTTTGTAAATTTTTGGCCTTTTTTTATACTCTTTATTGAAAAAATTGACCTTCTAAATTTTAAAGAGGTCTTTTCACTGTTTTGAACATTAAATTTTCCATCCCCTAGGGCAGAAAAAATACTCAAAGATTTTTTAGATAAATTTTTTAATTCTGATGGGTTGATAGAGAAATCTTTATCTAATGAATTTAAATTTTTAGATAAAATAAAATGTTTTTCAATTAAAACTGTATTGTAAGGAATTGATGCAATTGAAGTATTAATATTATTAGTATGATCAGATAATCCTATGTTATTTTTTTTAAAATGTTTTTTTAAAGTTAATATTCTTCTTAAATTTGCATGCTTTTCTAATGTTGGGTATCCAGATACACAATGCAAAATAATAATTTTATTATGATATTTATTAATTAATTTAACACACCTTTTGATCTCATTTAATGAGGCCATTCCAGTGGAGATAATTACTGGTTTTCTAGTAGAAGCAACTTTTTTTATTAATTTTACATCGTTAATTTCAAATGAAGAAATTTTGAACAATTTAACTTTAAACTTTAGTAAGAAATCAACCCCTCTCTCACTAAATGGTGTGCTAAATAAATCAATTTTTAATTTTTTTGCGAGAGCAAATGCTTCTTTATGCCATGAGTAAGGTGTTTGTGCAGTTGAGTAAAGTTTCCATAGGTTTTTGACATTTAAATTTTTTTTATTAATTTGTTTATTTAAAGTTATATCATTAGGCTCATAAGTTTGAATTTTAATTAAATCTGCTCCATTTTTTGCAGCAGATTTGATTGATTTTAAAAAAAGTAATTTGTTTCCACAATGATTAGCAGATATTTCTGCTACTATTAAAGGTTTAAGAGACTTGTTTGGTATAAAGTAATTATTTATATTAATTTTCATCAAATTTTGTAAATATCTTTTTTAAATGAGATCTATTTTTTAAATAATTAAAATATTTTTTTATATTCTTTTTTACAAAAATTAGTTCTTTGTTAAATTTTTCGTTATTAAATTGATATTTCTTCATTTCTAAATTAGTTACTTTATCAAAATCCAAAATACAACCTTTAGAATAAAAATTTTTAAAGTTTGTCATTTGATTAGTAGCTACACTCTTAGAAATGCAAGGAATTTGAAAATAGCACTTTTCATATAAAGAAATTCCACAGGCTCCAAATGCAAAAAAAGTTTTTGCATAAATTTTTTCTATATTAAATGAAAATTTATATATAAAAATCTTATTTTTCATATTTAATTTTGGAATATCTACTTTTTTAAAATATTTATCTAAAATTATAATTTTGTAAAAATTTTTAATAATAATTTTATCTAAAAATTTTAGAGAACTTTGAATTAACTTTTTGCTTTTAACAGATCCAAAATTAATAAGTATAATTTCTTTTTTAAAAAATGATAAAGTTTTAGAGATCGGAAAATAATTAGCACCAACTTTAACTATTGAATTATTATTATGAAATTTTTTATTTCTTTGAAAAGTATGATCTAAAATATAGTCAGACTTACATTTAGCTCTAAAATCTAAAATATTAACATGTTGATTAGAAAATTTTTTAAAATTAATAGATCTAATTTTATCATTATATGTATCAAGAAATATAATAGTGTTTCTGGGTACTAGATCTAGTTTAGATAAAGTGCTTTGCAAGTTTTCAAAATAAATATATCTTAACTTTACCCCGTTTAAATTTTTCTTTTGATATTTTCCAGTAAAATTTTTTTTAATTAAAAAAATAATTTTATTTTTATTTTTAATAAAATTAGAATATTTCAAGCATCTATAAAAATGACCAAACCCAGCTTTAATATTTGTATCTGGAATAAATATGTAAGTTTTCATTTTAAACAATTTAGTATAAAAAATACTTGATGAATATATTTTTTTTTGGAAGCACAAGTTTTGCTGCACAATCTCTTATTAAAGAATTAGAATTAAAATATAATGTATATTCATTCTCTAGAAATAAAAAATTAAAGAAATATTATTTTTTTAACCTTAATAATATAAATAAAAAAACATTTAAAAATATTAAAGTATCTAAAATTGATTATTTATTTTTTTTTTCAAGTCTAGTACCAATTAAAGAAAGCAAGTCAAAATGGACAGTGTGTAAGAAAATAAATGTATATGGCTTAATTGATCTATTAACTAATATAAAAATTCCTATCAAAAAAATTATATTGGCTTCATCATGTTCTTTATATGGATATGAAACTAGGCAATATAATGAGGAAAGTTTTTTAAGACCTAGTAATGGCTATGCATTTTCAAAATTTATCCAAGAAAAACTTTTAAGCATCTTTTGCAAAAAGAATAAAATAAAACTTTTAATTTATAGGTTTGGATATGTATTTGGGAAAAATATGGATGGTTCCAGATTGGTAAAAAAAATAATTCTAAGGATTAAAAATAAAAAAAAGTTAAATATTTATAATAAAAACTTAAATTTAAATTTAGTACACCAAGAAGATGTATCAAATTTAGTTAAAAATACATTTAAATCTGCAGAAGGTATATTTAATATTACAAATTTATATAAAACTTCACTTATAGATTTTTGCAAAATATCTCTCGGAAAAAAAATTAATAAAATCAATAAGAAAAATAATTACCAGTCAAAAAAAATGTTTAAAGAATTTCAACATTTAAAAAAACCAAGCTTAATAAAAGGTTGTAAAATTTTTTTATATGAAAATTAAAAATATATTAATTGTTGGCGGAAATGGTAAAATAGGTAAAATTTTAGCGGAGTATTTAAGATTAAAATTTAATGTATTCATTATTGATAAAAAGAAAAGCAAAAATAATTACAAAAAAAACATCAAATTTATAAAATATAATTTATTAACAAAAAAAGAAATTCAAATTCAAAATAATATAGATATTGTTTTATTTTTGGCTGGATATACTGGTGGACCAGAAAGCTCTCATTTAAAAAATTTTAAAACATATATGGATTTTAATTGCGAAATATTAATTAATTTTTTAGAACGGACTAAAAATTTAAAAATAAAAAAATTAGTATTTGCTTCTACAGAACACGTTTATGGAGATCAAGAAAAAAGGGTTTATAAAACAGACATAACAGAACCAATGCCAAAAAACTATTATGGAGTTTCAAAACTATTTGCTGAAAAGATTCTTTATGATTTTTGTATAAAAACCTCTGTATCAGTAGACATTTTAAGATTCCCAAGAGTGATTTTTGATGATGATAACAATTTAATTTCAACAATGATTAAAGATGCAATTTCAAAAAGAAAAATTATATTAAAAGATACTAATACAAAATTTAATTTTCTTCATATAAAAGATCTTTTAAAAGCCTTTACTACTTGTTTAATTGCAAAAGATTCTGGTTTTAGAATTTTTAATGTTTTTAATAATAGTGAACCTTTGGGCCTTAATGATATTGCAAAATATATCAAAAAAAAAATTGATAACGTTAAAATTGTTAAGTTTAAGAATAATAACAATCAAACCCATAATCCAAAATATCTAAAATTAAATATTTCATTTACAAAAAAAAAACTAAAATGGAAACCATTATTTAATAATATAAAAATAATTAATGAACTAATTAAAAAACATGAAATTAAAGAATATAATTAGCAACCTTAAGTTTGAAAATATTATTTATAGTAGAAAGAATGAGTTTCAAAAAATAAGAAATATAAGAAATGAAAAAAATATTAGAAAAAATATGAGAAATAAAAATATTATTTTAAAATCAGAGCACCTTGCTTGGATGAATAAATTAAAAAAATCGAATACGAATTTTTTTTATATAATAAAATATAAAGAAGATATTATTGGAGGATTAGGTTTTTATAATTTTAATAAATCATCTTTAAGTGGAGAGTGGTCTTTTTATGTATCAGAAAAAAAAATTTTTATAGGTCTCGGTGCCTCTATTGAAATAAAAGCTTTAGAATTTTTTTTTCAAAATTTTAAATTAGATTTAATCTATTGTTATGTTTTAAAACACAATGTAGACATAATAAAATTACATGTTAAATTTGGATTTTTCAAAATTTCATTTGATGAATATTTCAAGAATAATCCTTTAAATAGAGAATTATCAAATGCTGTATATTTAGTTTTAAAAAAATCTAGATGGGAAAATATGAGTAAATTATTATATAAGAAATATCTCAACTGAAAATGATTAATAAAAAAGTACTAACAAAAAAAATTGTCAAAAATTTATTTGAAGACGGTTATTGTGTAATAAAAAATATTTTACCAAAAAAAGAGTGTGATTATATTATCCAAAATCTTGAAAAATTAAAAAATAAGACTTTTAGTAATAGGTATTTTATTGATGAAAGGTCAGATAGTGGTCAAGTTACAATAAGAGATTTACCATTGAGAGACCCAAAAACTTATCTTAAATTAATTAATAAAAATATTGTAATGAGCGTTTTAGATGAAATTTTCAAGGAAACATTTATACTTGATAATTGTCAAGCTAGCAAAAGTGTAAATGTGAAAGAAAATTATAAATCTTTAGTTCATATAGATTCACATTTGGCAAATAAGTCTAATAGTCAAACTTCTGATGTAGTTGTTTGTTATTGTTTAAATAAATTTTCAAAAGAAAATGGAGCAACTAAAATTTGGCCAAAAAGTCATTTGTCAGGAATTCGTATACAAAATGATAAAAATTATAAAAAAAAAATAAAGAAAAAGTATAAATATGTTGAGGCAGAGAAAGGATCATTAATATTTTTTTTAGGTCAAACTTGGCACCAGATTGGAAATAATACAAATTCTGAAAAAAGATGGGGAATTTTATGTCATTATAAAAGATGGTGGATAAAACCATCTACAGATTGGACTAAATGTGGACCGAAGATTTTTAAATTATTAAATTCAAAACAAAAAGAGTTATTTGGTTTTACATCTATTTCACCAAAATTTAATTTAAAGAAGCAAATGAGAACTTTAAAAACTTTAAGAAAACCATCCCAATTAAACTTAAACTATTTTAAAACAATACAATATTAAATGACAATTTGTATTATACCAGCAAGAGGAAACAGCAAACGAATTTTAAATAAAAATATTATAAACTTTTATGGTAAACCAATAATTTATTATGCAATAGATTCTGCAAAGAAAAGTAAACTTTTTTCAAGAATAATTGTATCAACAGATAGCAAAAAAATTGCTAACATTGCAATAAAATATGGAGCAGAGGTACCTTTTTTACGTTCAAAAAAATTATCAGATGATTTTACAACATCAAAAGAAGTTATAATTGATACAATAAAAAAAATTTCATCAAAAGAGGAAAAATATCATTGTTGTATTTATCCAACTTCTGTCTTATTGAACAAATCAGACTTAATTAAGTCATTAAAAAAAATTAAAAAACTTAATGCTGATTATTTAATTCCAATCACAGATTTTGAATATCCTCCCCATAGATCTTTTAAAAAGAATGGAAAAAATTGGATAAAGTTTGAAAAAAAAAAATATATAAATACAAGAACTCAAGATATACCAAGGTTATTTCATGATATTGGATCTTTTTATTTTTATAAAACATCGACCTTATTAAATAATAAGAAAAATTTACCCCATAAAACCACTTTCTTATATATAGATAAGTTTAATGCAGTAGATATTAATTATATCTCTGATCTTAAAATTGCTAAATTAAAATATAAATTATTAAATAATAATGGATAAAAAAAATTACCTTAAAAAACTAGTAGAATCTAGAAATAAAAAACTATCTGTAGATGAAAAAAGCGCATTTGCTAATCGGGAAGTAATAACAATTTTTTTTTTACTAAAAAATTTTTTTAATTATGAAATAAATAAGAAGGAAAAAATAAAAGTTTTAGATTTAGGCTGTGGAGACAAATTTATAAAAGAGCCATTAGAAATTAATAATTGTGAATATAAAGGATATGATATTCAGGATCTGAATTTGGAGAAGGACCCGCTCCCCGAAAATAATGATAGTGTAGATTTAGTTGTTACTTTAGGTTTGATTGAAGCATTAAAAAACCCATCTCATTTATTGGAAGAGTCATTTAGAGTTTTAAAAAAGGGAGGCTTTATATATATAATTACACCAAATTGGAAAAAGGATTTTAAAAATTTTTTTAATAACTATTATCATAAAACCCCATTCACTCCAGAATCATTAGAGACAGCAATGTCTTTAAATGGATTTATTGATGTTAAAACTTTCCCGGGTTTAAGATGTAAACCCAAATGGTATTATTCAGGAAAACTAAGATTTGAAAAAGCATATTACCTTTTACCGTTTTCTGGAAATAATTTTTTAAATTATAATGAAAAAAAAATAGATAGAAAATTAATACCAGAATTTCTAAAAGGACACTCAAGATCAATAATTGCAATTGGAAAAAAATAATTAATGTTTAAAAACAATAAACGCAATTCAATTGCTAATTTTTGTTTACACAACAAAACTTATTTAGATCAAGTAAAAAATACTAATGATACAGAAATTCTTGTAGAATTTAATAAATTTCATAATTCTCATATACCTTTTTCATATCTTGCTAGTAATCTTTCAATTAAAAATAATTCAAGTATTAGTGCATTTTATAATTATTCATTAATAACTTCATCATTAAATCCCAGTATTTTAGAAAAAATTAAGTGGAAAATTGCTAATATGTTTTCTTTAAAAACTTTTAAAATTTATCGATCTTTTGGGGTAAAAAAAATTTTTCGCCCAATTATTAGCGAGAATCGAAATATAGAAAAGAAGATAGATAATTTTTTTGTAAAGATTAATACAAAAGAAAAATTATTAAATTTTAAAATAGATAATATAAAAATTGGCGATCTAATATACGACACCTATCTTAAACGATATCAAAAACCTACTCTTGAAATTAAAGATAAAAATTTTGAAAAATTATTTAAAGATTTTGCAAAACTTTTTTATTACTGGAAAAATTATTTTAAAGTAAATAAAGTAAAGGCAGTGATAGGTGTTCATACTGTATATTCTTTTGGTCTAATATTAAGAATAGCTACAAGTCAAAATATTTCCACTTTTGTTGCTAGCAGCAGATTTATTTATAGACTGGATAAAAAAATGAAATATATGCATGGTCAATTTAAAAATTATTCTAGAGAATTTAAAAAAATAGATAAAAATATTCGAAAAATTGGCATAATTGATGCAAATAAAAGGCTATCTTTAAGATTTTCTGGAGTTGGAGGCGCAAAAGTTGATTTAATCACCAGCGAGAATTCTTCATTCAAGAAAAATAATCACAAAAGAATGATAGCAAAAAGTAGAAAAATTAAAGTTTTAATTGCTCCACATGATTTTTTTGATGCTGCTCACATTTGGGGAAATATGTTATTTTCAGATTTCTATGAATGGTTAAATTTTGTAGGAGAAATTTCAAATAAAACTAATTATGATTGGTATATAAAAAATAGACCAGACCACCCTGGCAAATTTAAAAGATATCAACCTCATACTAATAAAATTTTAAAATTATTAACATTAAAATATCCTAAATTAAAACTTTTACCAAATAATTACTCACATAATCAAATAATTTCTGAGGGAATAGATTTTGTACTAACATGTTATGGTTCTGTTGGAATGGAATATGGCTATTATAGAATACCTGTAATAAATGCGTCTTACAACAATCCTCATATTTCATATAATTTTAATATAAATCCTAAATCAGTGAAAGAATATAAAAATATATTAATTAATCTTAATAATTATAAAATTTTTAAAAAAAAAATTAATAAAAAAGATGTAATACAATACTACTTTATGCGACATATATATTTAGATAAGAATTGGTTAATTGAAGATCTAAGTAAAATGATAAAATTAGTTGGTGGATATGATAATCAATGGTCTCATCATTTTTATGATTATTGGGTCAACAATTTTAACAAAAACAAACATGAGAAAATTAAAAAATCTGTTGAAAAATTTATTAAATCTAAAGATAATTATTTTTCTCTTTCCCACAAAATAAAAAATTAGGTATTTGGATTATACATAATTAATCCTTTAATAAGAATGAAAAAAAACGTGATGGTATTAAAAATAAGGTTTTTCCTTAAAACATAAAAATGGAAAATATAATGAAATTAATAAAATAAAATTATATTTTATTAGTAAAATAAATTATAGACTACTCTGAAATGAATAAAAAAAAGAAAATAATTGCATTAATGATTGGCAAAAAAACTAGCTTTGGAGTTCCTGGTAAAAATATTTACAGAATACATAAAAAACACTTATTCGAATTTCCCATTATATCTGCATTACAAACTAAGATGATTGATCAATTATATATAAGTACTGACTGTCCAGTCATCAAAAAAGTATCATCAAAGTATAATCCAATAATTATAGAAAGACCAAAAAAAATACAAAATCCAAATACTCTTACAGAAGATGTATTACATCATGCTCATAAACATATAATTAAAAATGAAGGTGGAATTAAAAATATAGAATTTTATATTTTATTATATGCTAATGGAGCCTTTGTGAATACTTCCTTATTAAAAAAAGGAATAACTCTTCTAAAGAAAAATAAAAAATTTGACTCTTGTGTTGGATTAATAAATGCAGACATGTTTACACCTATTCGAGCAAAAATTGTGAATAAAAATAAAGAAATTAAACCATTTATTAATCTAAAATATTTCAAAAATATAACGAGTAATAGAGATAGTGCAGGCTCTGCTTATTTTATGGATCTGTCCTTACAAATTATAAGGCCTTATTGTTTTGAAAAAATGAATGGAAACCAAAAGCCATTTTTGTGGTTAGGTAACAAAATTTTACCTTTAAAGAAAGAATTTGGAGGGGATATCGATGCCAACTGGCAGTTCACTTTACTTCAAGATTGGCTAGCTAAAAATTTTAAATAATATCTAAAATATTATTTCTAAATTTTATGTTCTATTCTTTTTATCTCTTCTATAAAACTCTTTATAGGATTTAAATTTTTGTTGATAATTTTTAGATAATTTTTTTTTTGATTCTCCCATAGATTTTGATCTTTATTATCTAAAACTGAATGAATCAAATTTTTTAATTCTTCACTATTATTTGCTTTAATATTTATATTTTCATTGTTATTTTTGAAATTACCAAATTTATTTTTTTCAAATGGATCCCAATATTCTATACATTTTTTCCCTAATGCAAGACCTTCCATAAGACTTGCCGAGTTACTCTCGTGAAGAAATACTTCAGAGTTATAAATTAATGGAGTGATGTGATCATTAGATATGTACCATCTATTTTTGTTATATTTTGATAAAACTTCTAAATATTTATTGTTATTAAGCCTTGGGTGTATTTTTAAAACTATTTTTTTTTCATTTATTTCGATCAATGTATCCATAATATCGATTAATTGCTTTTCCAATATTCTGTCATCATGACCAATTCCAAACCTAGATGAGTAAGCGACTAATAAGTAATTTTTATATTCTATTTCTTTTTTAAAATTTATTGCTCTATCAAGATATTTTTTTTGATATTTAGGTGTTCCTATTGACTTCATTTTATTAAACTCAATTTTATTTTTCCAAAAATTTTTATCAATGTCATAATTTAAAAATAATATATCACCAACGATTGAATATTTTATTTTATTTCCGTCATATGAAGAGTAAATTAATGGTGAGTTAGGATATCTAACAATGACTGGTCTTTTTTCTCTACCTTGTAAGAAACCAGCAAGAGGACAATAACTATTTATATCTGAAAAAAAAAACTCTATTTTTTCAAAATTAATTTTTTTTGTGAAAAAAAGTAATTTTGGATTAAATAATAATCTATTGAGATAATTAAATTTTGTAAAATATTTAGAAAATATTCCATATAGTTTTAGGATGATTTTATCAAATAAATTTATAGTATAAAATTTATCTGTAATATTTTTAACACTATGAAATAAATAGGTATTTTTTTTTAATTCATTCAAATGTTCTTTTTTGTCAAATAATATTAACAAATCGTGTGTTTTGGATAATTCTTCTATAACTGGTAATATCCAATCAATTTCGAAGTAATTTTTTACAATGTTGACTAAGATAATTTTTTTTGCCATTGATAATTCTAAATGATATACAAAAAAATACTTTATAACACAATTAAAACAAAATTTAGTTAATAGTGTCTTTCTTTAAAATATGAACAAAACAAAATGTAAGAATAAAACTTTCTAATGTTTAAGTTTCTAGATTTATTAGATAAGTCTGAAAAAATTAAATTTTTTTCTATTTTTTTTTTATTATTAATAGCAAGTTTCTTAGAAGTTCTTTCAATAGGAGCTATTGTTCCTTTAGTAGAAAATCTAGTTAGCAATAAAAATACTCAATTCATTGAGTCAATTATAAATAAATATTCGCTTAATCTATTTTCTGAAAATTTTACAATCAACATTGTTATAATAGTTTTTTTGATTTTTATATTTAAAAATTTATTCTTATTTTTTTTGATATGGTATAGATCTAAATTTGTTATTTATTTGAGAGCTAAGTGGCAAGCAAAGTTGTTACAAATTTATTTAAACCAAAACTTTATTTTTCATTCAAAAAAAAATTCATCTATTTTAATTAGAAATATTCAACAAGAAATTAATCAAGCTTTGAATTCATATTTGAGTCCATTCTTAGAATTTTGCCTAAATATGTTAATAATTATTCTTATTGTAATATCTTTATTATTTATTTACCCAACAACAACAATAATTGTAGTTTTATTTTTTGGATCATCAGCATTTTTTATTAATTTTTTTGTAAAAAAAATTGTTTATAGAATTGGAGAAATTAGACAAGAAACCAGTCTTAAGATGCTTCAGCATATGCAGGAAAGTTTTAGTAATATTTTATATGTAAAATTAATGAGATTAGAAAATTTTTTTTTAAATTTATTTAATCCACATAATTTTAAAATAGCAAAATTTGGTGTAAAAAGAGTATTATATGGAGCTGCTCCAAAATTAATATTTGAAATATTATTTATTGCAACCGTATCTTTTTATATTTTATTTGTAATAAAATCAGGCGGATCAAAGGATTTATTATTTTCAAAGCTTATAATTTTTGTAATAGCTTCTTTAAAAATTATACCAGCACTAAATTCAATAACAAATAATTATCAAAAATTTAGATTTGGACTACCAGCATTAGATCTAGTTTACAAAGAGTTAACAAATTTAAATTTTAAACCAACAAAAAAAAAATTAGAAAGAATAAATTTAGAAACAGATATTCAAATTAAAAATGTAAGTTTCAAATTTGATAATAAAAAAAATTTATTTAATAATCTAAATTTTATTATAGAGAAGAGTAAGATAAATGGGATTATTGGACCAAATGGGTCGGGTAAAACTACTCTAGTTAATATCATCTCTGGCCTAATAAAACCTAATGAAGGTTTAATCGAGATTAATAATAAGAATATTATGGAGATTCTACCAAATTGGCAAAATTTAATTGGATTTATTCCACAAGATATATATTTAATTGATAATACTATAGAAGCGAATATTGCATTGGGAGTTGAAGAGTCCCAAATTGATAAAGAAAAAATAAAATATGTGATGAATTTAACAGAATTAAGTAAAGATTTTAGTGCAAATTATATAATAGGAGAGCAGGGCAAAGTATTGTCAGGGGGCCAGAGACAAAAAATTGCAATTTCAAGAGCTTTTTACAACAATCCAGAAATACTTATATTTGATGAGCCAACTAGTGCATTAGATAATGATGCAGAAAAAAATTTTATTGATAATTTTATAAACAAAACTAATAAAACAATAATTTTAATATCTCATAGAAAAGAGCCATTAATGTACTGTAGTAACTTGTTTGAATTATCTGAAGGAAAAATTATTAAATTAAAATGAATTTAAAATGAAAGTTGATAAAAAAATATCATCGAGAAGAAGTAATTGGAAGTTTGATAAGAAAGTTGTAAGTAATTTTGAAACTCACATTAAACAGTCTGTACCATTTTATCAAATTTCACATGATTTGACTAAAAAACTTTCCGATTTCTTTTTAAAAGAAAATAGTAACTGTTACGATCTTGGCTGTTCAACAGGAAATTTATTAAAAGAAGTTCACAAAAGACATAAAAGCAAGAATGTAAACTTTTATGGCTTTGATGACTCAAAAGAAATGATTAATAAAGCTAAAAGAACAAATAACAAAAGTATAAAATTTTCTCAAACTAAACTTGAAAAAATTAAATTTAAAAAAAGCGATTTAATTATTAGTTTGTATACTATTCAATTTTTGCAACCTAAGTTTAGGCAAAAATTATTTGATAAAATATATGAGTCACTTAATTGGGGCGGAGCATTGATAATTTTTGAGAAAGTGAGAGGTAGTGACGCAAGATTTCAAGATATAATGAATTTTTTATATTTTGATTTCAAAAAAGAAAATGGTTTATCAGCGATGAATATTTTAAATAAAGAATTGTCCTTGAGAAGCGTATTAGAACCTTATACTATCAACGAAAATCTAAATTTTTTAAAAAGAGCTGGCTTTAAAGATATTATGCCGATAGCACAGTATTTATGTTTTAAAGGATTTTTAGCGATAAAATAAATGAAACAGACATATTTTATTACAGGTGGAACAGGATCATTCGCAAAAAAGTATATTGAATTTCTACTTAAAAAGAAATTAGCAAAAAAAATTATTATTTTTAGCAGAGATGAATACAAACAATTTTTACTTAAAGAAAATCCACTAATAATAAAAAATTTAAAAATAGTAAGGTTTTTAATAGGAGATATAAGAGATAAAGATAGATTAGATTATGCAATTGACAGCAACATAGACATTGTTATTCATGCAGCGGCAATGAAACAAGTTCCAGCCACAGAGTATAATCCTTTTGAAGCAGTAAAAACAAATATTATTGGTGCTCAAAACATAATTGAAGTTTGTTTAAAAAAAAATATAAAAAAAGTTTTGGCTTTAAGCACTGATAAAGCAGCTGCACCTATAAATCTTTATGGTGCTACTAAATTGACCTCGGATAAATTATTTACCAATGCAAATTATTTTAGAGGTAAAAAAAGATGCAAAATGTCAGTAGTAAGATATGGCAATGTAATGGGAAGCAGAGGTTCAGTAATACCTCTGTTCATAGAGCAAAGAAATAATAATAAAATTTTTACAATTACTGATAGTAAAATGACAAGATTTAATATTTCTTTAGATGAGTCAGTGAAATTTGTTGAAAATTGTATAAAGAAAATGAAAGGAGGTGAGATCTTCGTACCAAAAATTCCTTCTTATAGAATAATGGATGTTCTAAAGGCAATCAAAAATAATCCAAAATTTAAAGTAATTGGTATTAGACCAGGAGAAAAATTACACGAAGAATTAATAACAAAAAGTGACTCTGTTAATACGAGAGAATTTAGTTCATATTTTATTATATATCCATCATATAAGAAAAGTATTAATAATACATCAAAATCGTTTTCATATAATAGTTATGATAATAAAAAATTCTTATCAGTGAAACAAATTAAAGAACTAATAAATAAAAATTCAAAAGATTTTATTTAGTAGAATGATAACATATGGAAGCCAAAGCATAGATAGAAGTGATATAAAAGGAGTTATTAAAGTACTTAAAAGTAAAAACTTAACCCAAGGTCCCTTCATTCAAAAATTTGAGTCTGAGTTAAAAAAATATTTTAATTGTAAACATGCAGTTGCTGTTTCAAGTGGTACTGCAGCTCTAAATTTAATTGTAAGGGCACTTAATTTGAAAAAAAATGATATAGTTTTTGTTTCACCAATTACGTTTTTGTCTTCTGCAAACTGTATTTTAAAAGTAGGCGCAGTGCCATATTTTATTGATATCAATATGGATGATTATTCAATTGATTTGGAGATTCTAGAAAGAGAACTTATTAAATTAAAAAAAAAAAATAAAAAACCAAAAGCTGTAATTGTGACAGATTATGCTGGTCATCCTGCCAATTGGCCAAAATTACAAAAAATTAAAAAAAAATATGGCTTAAAATTAATTAATGATAATTGTCATTCTATAGGGTCATCTATTAATCGAAATAGAGGTTACGCAACAAAATACGCAGACTTTGTTGCATTAAGTTTTCATCCCGTAAAAAATATAACTACTGGTGAAGGTGGAGCCATATTAACAAATAAATCTAATTATGAGGATTTATTTAAAAGTTTAAGATCCCATGGAGTAGTAAGAAATATAAAAACTGTAAAAAAAATAGGTCCTTGGTTTTATGAAATGAAATATTTGGGTGATAATTATAGAATGTCAGACATTCATGCATCATTAGGAATTACTCAAATTAAAAGATTAAAATTATTTTTAAAAAAACGTATGTATATTGCAAAATATTATGACAAAATTTTTGAAAAAGATGACAGATTTAAAATTCCAAACGTAAAAAAAAACTATAAACATTCATACCATCTTTATCCGTTGTTAATAAATATGAAAAAAATAAATATGAGTAAAAAAAAAATTTTTTCAGAATTTTTAAAAAATAAGATCAAACTTCAAGTACACTATATACCAATAAATAATCAACCTTATTACAAAAGAAATAAAATATTTAATGGTAGTAATTTAAAAAATTCAAAAGAATTTTATAAAAGTCAAATTTCACTACCAATATATTTTGATTTGTCTCTAAACAATCTCAAATATATAAAAAAAGTTTGTTCAAAAATATTTAAGCTCTAATGAATTCATTCAATGATTTAAAATTTAGTAAAAATATTGATCAAGATGGTGGACTAAGAAAAGATAATAAATTTAAATCATCATCTAAAGATTATCCTTTAATAAGTATTATTACTGCAGTCTACAATAATGAAAAATTTTTGAGAGAATGTCTTAATAGTATATATAACCAAACTTATAAAAATTTTGAACATATTATAATTGATGGAGGATCTACAGATGAAACTTTGAATATTTTAAAAGAATATGAGAATAAAATTGATTATTGGTGCTCTAAAAAAGATAAGGGAATATATGATGCTTTCAATCTTGGGATGAAACTTAGTAGAGGTGATATTATTTGTTTTGTTAATTCAGATGACCAATTTTATAGTAATAATACGCTCGATTATGCACATAAGGCATTTCAAAAAAATAAAAAAGTTGATTTTATTTTTGGTCCAGTAAAAAAACATTGGGGTTTATTGTATGGATATAAACCACACAAAGTTTATTGGAGTTGGGGTTTTTATTCTAGTCATTCAACTGGCTTTTTTATAAAAAGAAGTTCTGCAAAAATAGTTGGACTATATAATCTAGAATATAAATATTCTTCTGATTATGATTATTTTTATAGAATGATTGTAAAAGAAAAGTTGAAAGGCATTGGTACAAGTAAAGATGAAATTTTTGGTATTTTTAGAAGAGGTGGTTTTTCGAGTAAAGTTAAATTTTTAGA
>MDTG01333596.1_pt1 | contig 16223 bp, 20 predicted proteins | sample 811421 | NCBI WGS metagenome assembly MDTG01 (sample SAMN05326645, study PRJNA326480) | marine metagenome | isolation source: seawater | place: Pacific Ocean: South East | collected 2011 | reverse complement strand
GGCGGTAGAGCTCGCGGTCGTGCATGGGACTGGACTCGAATCGGGGCCAGACGGTAGCCTATCCGAAGTGTTCAACCCACACAAAACCGGGAAGAGCCATTTTGTTAAGGGCAAGCTGGTCGACACCGCTTTGCTGCAGAGCAAAGTTCATCTCTGAAACAATATTGGCGGCTCTGTTACTCTGATTGGCTACGTCTGAACCGAACAGGAACAGAACCTGGACGTCGCCCGAGCCAGACGACCCGGAGGATGAATGGAGATAATTGCTTTCCTTAGACGGGCCTTTTTCACGGCCTGGCTTATCCAAGAGTCTGTCGGCTATTACGACATCATTTGGATTTTGCTTGAGCATAGCTGGATCTATAAGCGATAGCGTGTGCGCGCTCGAATTGAGGGCACTTGATCGGTTTGGATATATGACAATTGTCAGGCCTGCTATTCGAATTTTTCCAATTAAGGCGTTTTTTTCATGGTGGGTCAACGAAAAGGAACTTGCATCTATTCCGCCAACTCGCCCACTCAGAGTATATGCTCCCGATTTCGACTGCTCCAGAAATTCGACTACAAGAGCCAGGGGCCCACCAACCGAAGGCACATCGAGAATCAACACATCACCAACTCTACCTGGAGACTGAATGCCATCCAAAGCGTGCGATACCGAAGAAGAAATTGCCGAAAAATTTACGATGATCGGCACGGATAGAATGTGTGCCTCTGGGGCCTGCGTTCGCCAAACAGCCCCATAGCTTTCGAAATGTTCGTCCGATATGCGCTCCTTAATGAATGTCGTGGTGCTGAGTTGAGGTGGTGTGAAGGTGGCGTCGCCCAAGATCTGCGCACTACAAAAAATTGGCAGAGAGAACAGAAACAACAAATAAATTGCTTTCCTTAGCATATCATTACCCCAGTTTATAGCCCGCAACTACGGTACAGGCAAGCGGAATTGTTGTCAAATTCGGTGTTTGCGAGCATCGGTGGTCCTGCCTGATTGTCCATTGGCTCACGCTCCGTTGCAGACCTGGGCATTGTTGGTGACCAGTTGCAGTAGTTGAAGGTTCTTGAGTCGGTTCCAGCGTTTCTCGTTTTTCAGCAGCAGTTTGAAGATTGTGGCCGGAGCCATTTCTCGCGAGCTACAGGCCCGGATTCTCCTAACCCTCAACCTGACCGTGGCAAACGTCGACTAAAATCGGGTTTGGTCGTGTGCATGGTGGGTTACAGTTGCGACGCCACTGACAAGGTGCTCGCGGATACCAGCGATCGGGCCTTCCACTACACCGTCTGCGACCTGGTGCATGAGGTTAGCCGGGGTGCCTCGCATACCAAGTTCCACTTTGATGTCGGCAAGAAAGCGTGCGCTCAAGCGCGAACAGTCGGTTCGCACGGTCATCTAGAAAACCGGGAAGAGCCAAAAACCAATACCTGGGTCCGGTCGAGGTCGTCTGGGTCGGCCGGTATCGCCGCAACATTGGCGGGGTCGTCATCGACACCTTCTACCAATCACCGGGCGACCGGCGCCGACAGTGCGGGCACGGCTGAATGCATGATCCGCACCGAGCGCGGCGCGCAATACCTCAACGACCTGCAGACGCTGTTTCTGCCTGCCTGAGCGGAGCGTTCCTTCGCAAGTCAATCCCGACCACTCCCGGCCACCCGTTCCAACGCCGCCGCGTCAAGTCGGTAAACCGTCCATTCGTCCATCGGCTCGGCGCCGAGGGCCCTGTAGAAATCGATCGCCGGGGTATTCCAGTCGAGCACGCTCCATTCCATCCGCCCGCAGCCGCGGTCGCGGGCAATCCCGGCCAGGTGCAGCAGCAGCGCCTTGCCGATGCCCTTGCCGCGCATGCTCTCGCGCACGAACAGGTCCTCCAGGTAAAGCCCCGGCTTGCCCAGCCAGGTCGAGAAGTTGTGGAAGTAAAGCGCGAAGCCGGCCGGTTTCCCTTCCCATTCGGCAATCACGGCTTCCGCCGTCGGGCGCTCGCCGAACAGCGCCCGGTGAAGCAGTTCCGGGGTGGCGACCGCCGACTCGGGCGCTTTCTCGTAGACGGCCAGTTCGTGGATCAGCGCAAGCAGTTCGTCGATGTCGTCCGGGCCGGCCGGCCGGATCGTGAGCGGATTCTGGTTCGGGTCGGACATGGTCTCAACTCCGGTTGTTTCGGGTATGGTGCCGGAACGCGACGGCGTCGTGGGAGTCGGTTACAATATCCGGCCACGCGCCCGTAGCTCAGCTGGATAGAGTGCTGCCCTCCGAAGGCAGAGGTCACAGGTTCGACTCCTGTCGGGCGCGCCATATTTCCAGGGCCGCTGCATATGGCGGCCTTTTTTGTGCGCGCGATGCGCGACCTTCCCGCGGCCAATCAGTCTTCCGTCTTCAAGGAACGTCTGAACCACTCTGCACGGGCGCGACGCGCCTCTGCGGGAGGCTCCGGCTTTTCCGACTGAAACGCGCTCCGCGCAGAGTTATTCAGAGGTTCCTCAACGCCAGCACCCGTTCGGTCGCCTCGCCGATGTCGCGCCCGAACGCCACCAGACCCTCGTCGTGGCCGCCCATCACGGCCACGCGGGATTCCGCTAGGTCGGTTTCACGGTAAAGCCGCGCGAATTCCCGCGCCATCTCCGGCGTGCCGTAGGGCACGTCGCGCGACGTGGTCGGAATCCGGTCGATCAGCCGGCGCCAGAGTTCGCCGCTGTGGACGTGCGCGATGGCGCCGATGGCGGGATCGAGTTCGTAGATCGCGGCATGGGTCAGCGCCTCGGAAGAGGCCTGGACCGGCCCCTCGCAGGTCACGCGGTTGGCGTCGATGTCGCAGGCGATCACCCGGCTCCAGTGGCGCGCGTCGGTACGCGCGATGTGGCCGGTCTGCGTCCCGCTGATGATGAACCCGCTGTCGGGACAGCGAATGCTGAGATTGCCGAAGCCCACGTCGTGCTGCGCGTAATGGCCGACCAGCCCGGCGTCGAACAGACGGTTCCGGCAGGCGTCGAGCTCGGCGACGGTCTCGGCCGCCAGCGCCTGCCCGCGGCGCCACGCGCATTGGTATTTTGTGTAGCCCTCGTCGATCACCGGTACACGAAATCCGTTCGCCTGGGCGAAGTCAGATGATTGCGGTCAGGCCGGATGCAACCGATCAGTGACTTCCAGCACCCGACTACGATCTTCCGGAAACCGGAAACCGGAAACCGGAAACCGGACTTCCGACCACCGACCACCGACCACTGATTACCGAATCACCCCTTCGGCCCCAGAAATATCCAGAACAGGAAACCGACGAGCGGAAACAGGATCAGCACCACGATCCAGACGAAGCGGACGAACACGCCGACGCGGGCCTGTGCGGTCTTGATGATCGCCCAGACGAGGATGACCAGCCAGATCAGGCCGAGCAGACCGATTTCGGGACCCATGGCATTCTCCTGCAGTTGGATTCGACTTCCGATTATTCCAGATCAGCGCCGTCATCGTGCGGCTGGAATCGGGATCAGTTACCGAAGTTATCAGTTACCGAGGTTATTGACTTTTGCCCCGGGGGGGGGGCAATATCGTAGCCGTGGGGGCATAAGCGGGACTTTCATGCATTTCGTTTCCGTTTTTGCCGTTTGGCGTGGGTTGGTCGTCAATTGACGATTCCGGGGATCTGGAGTGGCCTGATCATGTTTTCGTTTCGGGGAATTTGCAATTTTGCAGGCGCGGTTCTGTTTAATATGGCGGTGGCGTTAAGCGCCAGTGCTGGCGAATTTGGGTCGGCAAGTCTGTTTGCCGCGTCGGAGGCTACAGCTCGAGTCGGGCCTGAGTTGCGATGGTACACCGTCTCTACCGACTCGATCCTCGCCCAGCACGACATCGTGCTCGACCTGGGCAGTCTAAGAGGCGACTCGAAGCGTACTCAGCCGGCCAACCTGCCATCAACTCGGGTGAGTGTCGGCCATGTCTTCAAGGCACTGTTGCCGGACATTTCTCGCCCCGTTCAATTCCAGGTCGACGAGGTGGCCGAGTATGTAGCTGGAGTAGTCAGCTACTCGGGCCGCGTACTGGATATTGAGGGCGCGACTTTTACGATTTCCGAAAAAGAAGGGCGCGTACTCGGAAAGATCATGCTGGGCCAGTTGAGTTTCGTCATAGAGCCTTCTTCAACGAAGCCGAACTATCACGTCCTTACTGTGCTTGATCGGGGTCTTTTCCCCAGAGATGCGTATCACGCTCTTCGAAAATCGACGAGCTCTAACTGGCAGCCCGAAGCTACGATCCAAGCTATGGGTCTGGGTACCGGCGAGGTGCGTGTGCTGTTCTTGTTTGCCAACAACATCAGCAACCCTTCGCTGATGGCTGCAAATATTGTTTCTGAATTCAATGCAGCACTGACACGCAGTGGTGTCGCGAGCGCCAATCGTCTGTCCTCGGCCAATGTTCGTGTTGTTTCGAGCGCGTTCAGTGGTTCGAATGACTGCAAGGGCAAGCTCCTATACGATATGTATCAACGAAACGGCGTCTTTTCGTCACTCGATCAATGGATGGCCAGCGACCACGCGGACATGGCGCATCTGGTTGCGAGTACTGTTGAACCATTTAACGCAGTTCAATGTTCGCCGGGCCTGCCTTCAGGCTTTAATGCGGGCAGCCGAATCGGGGGAATCGCGACCGGGTTCTATCCGGGGGACGTAGGGATTAGCGATCATTCCTCGAATACCTTTGCGATGACCAATAGCACTTATGTTCTGGGCGACTTAACTGCGCTTCATGAGATCGGACACTCCCTTGGCGGTGAACACGCCGATGAAACTGACGGGCAGGGCGTCGCAGGATTTCCCTATTCAAGTCGCGCACATGGCCGGGAACATAATAATGCAGGGCAGTGGCAAACGATCATGGGCGGCTATACGACATCGCGTTGCGTCTTCGATGCGTCGCAGCCCGATCCTGCATCCCAGCCGTGCGAACGAATTGCGTACTTTTCCAATCCGGGCCTGACCGCTTCCGTAAACGGTCAAATCGTCGTGATCGGAACCAGTTCCAGTGATGGGGGCGATCAACGAGACGGCGGTCAGCGCCACGCCGATATGGAAACCTGGCTCGAGTCCACTGGCATGCCCATCGTGTCCGGGTATACTCAAAATCCGCCGCCACCTTCGTCCCCGCCCACGCTCAGCGTCATTCCGGGATTTTGCTTTGGGCAATCCTGGCTGAACTGGACCAGTGTGAGCGGCGCGTCAAATTATCGGTTGTTCCGGTCGTTTTCATCGGGGTTTTCGGCGCCTAGCACGATCTATGACGGGTCGGGAAACTCCACAATGATCAATATACCGGGTCCACCCGAGCCCGGCACCTGGTATATGCGGGTCAAGGCATGCAATGCCGGAGGCTGCAGCGGCTGGAGCAATCAAACGAGCGCAAACTGGGTCAATGGTTGCTTTTGAGCGGGCGGCAGGAAACGAGAGGCGCATCTTCTTGTGCAAAATCGGTGAATTCGCGACCTTGTTAATTCTGCGGCTCGATTGAGCAGTGAAGGGCCGGTCAATGGAACGACATCCGCAGTATTCAGGGTTCGTAAATCAGGACCGGATTCGAATATGGATAAGGAGTTTGAAATGACATTCAGGAAAGCACCGGGTCTTGTGGTCGTCATAGCAGCAACCGTTTGTCTTGGGATATTCGCTCAACCTGCCGGAGCCCAGTTCGAGGCGCCCGACCTGTATGACAATTCTCTTCCAGAGTCCGGTCGCTGGTTTACGAACGACGGCTCCAGGACGGGCTTCTTCATCGAGGTTCAGGGCCGCGTGCTCGCAGGTCTTTACGTCGGGGGCGACGCCGACGGCAACAACGCGTGGTTGAGCTTCAGTGGTGTACTGCAGCCGGTACCCGTCACTGCCGATCCCGAAGGCGGATGGATTCTCGAAACCGACCTGCTGCGCTTTGCCGGCACCGGCTGCATCGTCGCCTGTGCAGGCGCCACCGTTGGGCCCAGCTCATTCGAGGACATCGGCGACATCCGCATCGATTTTCTCGGCCGGAGCCTGGCCCGAGTCTGGATCGACGACCAGCCTGCGCGGGAAATCGCGCCGATCTTCTTCGGCGTCGAGCGTGCCGAACTCAACCCGCAGGCGCCCCCGCTGTTCCTGCCCGATCTTGCCGGCAAATGGGTGGTCGCTAAAGCCCACTTCACCGAGTTTCCTGACGACCATCGAAGCGCAGCCGTGATCGAGATTGGCGAGCGCACGGTCGAGGAGCTCGCGCTGCCCGACGACCCACCCCCGGAGGTTCCAAATTTCCGTTACCGGTATCCGATCATCGATGATCCTGATGCGATGTTCCCGACCGGCTCGTTCATCGAGTGCACGACATCCGTCGACGCAACGCGTCGACCGTCGTGTCTGCTGCTGTTCGAGCTGGGTCCGATGGCGCAATTCGACATCCGTTTCGATTCGATCACGGATTCGCGTCTGACGGTCGTGCAGAGCTTCGACGTGCCAAGTCTCAATGATACTCTTCACTACCAGTTGTTGAAGCTCAACCACGATTAAGCAGGACCGAATCTATTCGAATAACTTGCTTGGAGGGATCGGCCGGGCGATGGGTTATCTCTTGCGAGCGAGGATCGTTGACTGACAGGGCGCCGCTCAGCGACGTGAGCGCAGCAAACGACGACGTCCGATTCCCGCCTTAGGCGCTAGATCACCCCAACAGGATGGTTTAAGGAGCCAAACGTTGGCAAAGGGTTTCTGACCATGAGGTTATAGATGGCAATCAGTAGAGCATCGGCGCTTGCCACCGTCATCGCAGCAGCCGCGGGGCTTGGAGCATTCACCCAGCCTGCCGGGGCCCAGTTCGACCACCTCGACCAGTTCGCGAACCCGCTTCCGGAGTCCGGGCGCTGGTTCACGAACGACGGCTCCAGGACCGGTTTCTTCATCGAGGTTCAGCGCGGCGTGCTCGCGGGTCTGTACGTCGGGGGCGACGCTGAAGGCAACAACGCGTGGGTGAGCTTCAGTGGCGTACTGCAACCGGGTGCGCTTGCCTCCGCCCCTGAAGGCGGATGGATTCTCGAAACCGACCTGCTGCGCTTTGCCGGAACCGGCTGCATCGTCGACTGTGCAGGCGCCAGTGCAGGACCCAGCTCATTCGAGGACATCGGCGACATCCGCATCGATTTTCTCGGCCGGAGCCTGGCCAGGGTCTGGATCGACGACCAGCCTGCGCGGGAAATCGCGCCGATCTTCTTCGGCGTCGAGCGTGCCGAACTCAACCCGCAGGCGCCGCCGCTGTTCCTGCCCGATCTTGCCGGCAAATGGGTGGTCGCGAAAGCTCAGTTCGCCGATTTTCCCGATGAGTATCGAAGCGCAGCCGTGATCGAGATCGGTGAGCGCATTGTCGAACAACTCGATGTTCCAGAAGATCCTGGCCCCGACGTACAGGACGTGCGTTACATCAATTCGATCATCGCTGATCCCGACGGAATGTTCCCGCCGGACTCGAGGGTTGAGTGCATCACATTCATCGACCGGTCGCGTCGCCCATCGTGCTGGATTGTATATCCGCTGGGCCCAATGAGGACATTTCAAATCCGTTTCGATTCGATCACGGATTCTCGTCTTACGGTAATCGAGACAGGTGATGTGATCCCTCCCATTACCCAATACCAGCTTATCAAGCTCAACCACGATTGATCCTGCTTCGGCTTCGGGCCATCCGGCTCGCCCGGAATCCGGAGAAGCCATCTGTCGCAGTGCTGCAGAGGAAATCAGACCAGTACGATCAGCCAGATCAGGCACTGCGGCCCCTTCGGCCCGATAATTACGGCTTCAGTCGGCGACGCTGCAGCGGATCTCGCCGTCTTCCTCGACAACTTCGACCATCCGCAACGCCGCGCCCTGGCACGGTCCCGACACGCAGGTGCCGTCGGCCGGTTCGAATACCGCGCCGTGGGCGGCGCAGACCAGCCGGCCGTATTCGTCGGTCAGGAACTTGTCCGGTCCCCAGTTCAGCGCCCGGCCGGCGTGAGGGCACACATTCAGCCACGCCCTTGGCGTACCCTGATAGCGCGTGAGAACCAGCCAGAGCGGGTTTTCGCCTCGCTCTATACAGGCTTCGCGGAACGCGCCTTCGGCCAGCGCCGAGGACGAAAGCGGGAACTGTTTGCCCGATTCTGAGGTCATTAAGGTCATGAGAAATTTCCAGGGATCATTCTATCGCGTGCCGGAGAGCCCGCTGGCCCGCTTCGGGCTGGCGCTGCTGGGCATCGCGATTCTTGCGGTCAGCTTCTTCGTCGGGCTGGTGTTCCTGGCGGTCGCCGCCGGGCTGGCGATCCTCGCGGCCATCGGCCTGACCATCCGCAACTGGCTGACGGGCGGACGCAAATCGCGCAAGCCCGACGACCTGAGCGTCGAGTACCGGGTGATACGGCGGGAACAGGACCGGGACCGGCGCTGAAAAAAGCGCCTCGTTGCCCTCCGGAACCCGGTCAGACGATCGCCAGCAGGACCACCACCGCCAGCAGCACCGCCATCCAGATCGCGGTCCGGCCCATCGGGCTGCGGCTGGAGAAGTAGCCGTAGGGCTTTTCGCGAATCAGCTGTACGGTATTGGCCCCGACCAGCAGCACCGCCCGGGTCACCGCGTCGCGGGCCCGCCCCAGCGCCGTATCCAGCACGCCAACGACCCAGGGCAGCGCCCGGCGGTAGACCCAGTCGAAATCGAGGCTGATGGTCAGCGTCCGCCGCATCATCGGCAGCATCACGAAGAACGCCAGGCCGGCGAACAGCAGCAGCTGCAGCTGGGTCACGACGTGGTCGGCGGTGTAGGGCACGTAATCGACCGGGTAGGGCAGCAGGGAATACAGCAGCCCCGGGAACACGCCCAGCCCGATGCACAGCACCGAGAACAGGATCATCGCCGCCTGCATGTTCCACGGCGGATCGGCCGGACGCAGGCCCGAATCCTTCTGGAAGAACACGAACCACGGGAACTTGATGCCGGCGTGCAGGAATACGCCGGCCGAGGCCGCGACCAGCGCGAACCAGACGAAGGCCATGTGCTCGGCGGCGGCCGATGAGTTGATCATGGACTTGGAGATGAAGCCCGAAGTCAGCGGGAAGGCCGAGATCGCCAGCGCGCCGATGGTGCCGCAGATGGTCGTGACCGGCATGGTGCGGAACAGTCCGCCGAGGTTGGAGCACTTGCGCTCGCCGGTCTGGTAGAGCACCGCACCCGCGCTCATGAACAGCAGCGCCTTGTAGATGATGTGGGCGAACGCGTGCGCGGCCGCGCCGTTGAGCGCCAGCTCGGTGCCGATGCCGATGCCGCAGACCATGAAGCCGACCTGGTTGACGATCGAATAACTCAGGATGCGCCGCATATCGTTTTCCAGCAGCGCGTAGATGATGCCGTAGAAGATCATGAACAGGCCGATCCAGATCAGCAGCGGCTGACCCGGGAACAGCAGTATCAGCGACAGCACCGCGGTCTTGGTCGTGAACGCCGACAGGAACACCCCGCCCATGGGGCTTGACTCGGGGTAGGCGTCGGCCAGCCAGGCGCTGATCGGCGGTGCGGCGGCGTTGATCAGCACGCCGATGAAGACCATCCAGGTTGCAAAACTGTCAAGGCTAAGCGCCCGGATTTCCACCGTGCCGGTCTGGATCAGCAGGCCCTCGATGCCGATCTTGAGGATGATGCCGCCGACCAGGTGGATAATGGCGTAGCGGATGCCGGCGGCGCGCGCCGACTCGGTGCCGCCGCACCAGACCACGACGGTCGAGAACAGCGCCATCAGCTCCCAGAACAGGAACATCACCAGCAGGTCGCCGGCGAAGCTGACGCCGATTGCGCCCGAGGCGTAGAGCAGAGCGGCACTCAGCTCCCACCATTTCGACTGGCGAAACGCGAACAGCACGCCGCCGAAGGCCATCAGCGCGAAAACGGTCGCGAACAGGCGCCTGAGCGCGCTGCCTTCGACCAGCTGGATCTGGTAGCCGAGGAAGGTCGCCGTCTGCTGGATGCCGTCGTCCACCTGCCAGATGAAGTACAGCGTGACCAGCGGGGTCGCCAGCGCAAGCAGCGGCCGAAGCGCGGGACGCGCGACCCCGATCAGCAGGGCGCCGAAGATCATCAGGAACGCCGGCGGCAGGACGAACTCAAGCATCCCGGTTCTCCCGCTGGTCGGTCTTGTCTTTCCCGCGCTTGTCACGACCAGAGTCGATGTCGGGCGAAAGCCGCGGCTCGATCCTGTAATAGTCGTCGGGGCGCTTGAGCCAGATGCCGAGCAGCTTGGCGAACACCACCATGCCCACGCAGGTCAGGAAACCGTACAGCGCGTTGAAGCCCGTCCATTCGTCCACGCCGAAATAGCCATGTACGTGGATGAAGAACTGCGCGACCACGGTCGCGGCCAGGATCGCGCCGAAGATCCACCACAGCTTGCGGATCGTGGCCGGGCGCACCAGCCAGTGATCATTGTCGGGCGTCTCTCGACGCCTGTCGTGACCATGGTCGGGCCCGTTGTGCTTGTGTTGATCGGTCATCGGGCAACCTCGAGCATGCGGGCTTCAATGTCGACGATCGGGCCGTTGAACACGAAGAACAGGATGGTGCCGGCGGCCGTGAAGGTCAGGGCGGCGACCATCGGCCAGGGCGCCTCACCATGTTCTTTCGGCGGCGCCTGGTCTTCCGGCCGGAAGAACGCGCGGAACACGATGGGCAGGAAATACGCGGCGTTCAGGCCGGTTGAGGCCATGAACACGGCGAGCACGAAGAAGTTGTCGACCTGGAAGGCCCCGGCGATGATGTACCACTTGGAGACAAATCCGGCCGTCGGCGGCACGCCGATCATCGAAAGCGCGCCGATCGCGAACGCGACCATGGTCCACGGCATGCGCAACCCGATGCCGCGCAACTGGTCGACCCGCGTCTTCTTCGAGGCGATGTAGATCGCGCCGGCGCAGAAGAACAGCGTGATCTTGCCGAACGCGTGGGCGACGATGTGCACCGCGGCGCCGATCTCGGCGTAGGGCGCCAGCACCAGCGCGGCCAGCACGATGTAGCTCAGCTGGCTGATCGTCGAGTAGGCCAGCATGCGCTTGATCTCGACCTGTTTCAGGGCCACGATGGAGGCCGCCACCACGGTGAACCCGGCCAGGTAGACCAGGTATTTCTCCAGCGGAACCGTGGCCAGGAAATCCAGGCCGAAGATGTAGACCACCACCTTGGTGATCGTGAACACCCCGGCCTTGACCACGGCCACGGCGTGCAGCAGCGCCGAGACCGGCGTCGGCGCGACCATCGCGGCCGGCAGCCAGCGGTGCATGGGCATCACGGCCGCCTTGCCGATGCCCAGCACGAACATGGTCAGCAGGATCGCCGCCGCGGTCGGGCCCATCCTGTCGACCAGGATGCCGCCGGGGACGAAATCGGTGGTGCCGGCCACCACCCAGGTCCAGATGATGGCCGGCAGCAGCAGGCCGATCGAGGTGCCCAGCAGCACGCCCATGTAGGTCCGGCCGCCGGCGCGGGCGGCGTCGTTCTGCTTGTGGGTGACCAGCGGCCAGGTCGACAGCGTCAGCACCTCGTAGAAGATGAACAGCGTCAGCAGGTTGCCAGCCGTGGCCACGCCCATGGCGCCCGAAATGGCAATGGCGAAGAACGCGTAGAACGAGGTCTGGCGCGGCTCGTTGCCGCCGCGCATGTAGCCGATGCCGTAGACCGAGGTCACGAACCACAGCAGGCTGGCCAGCAGCGTGAAGATCAGGCCCAGCGGCTCGACGTCGAACGCGATCTCCAGGCCCGGAATGGGCTCGGCCACGCTGAGGCTGGCGCCGGCGCCGTTGACCACCGGATCGATCAGCTGCGTGGCCAGCCCGAACAGCGTGGCGGCGGTGATCAGCGTGATCGCCTCGCGCACGTTGGGCCAGCGCCCGGCCTGGCTGATCAGCAGCGCGCCGACCAGCGGCACCCCAATCAGCGAAACGATCAGCATCTCGGGGCTCATGGGCCGACCCCCATCAGGACTTCTGCGCCGCGGGTCGCGGTATCAAGCGTCAGCGAGGTATCGATGCCGAACCAGAAATTGGCGGCGATCAGCAGCCACAGCGGCACCATCATCCATGGGCCCACTTCCCTGATCGGGGCCCGGTTCTCGGGAGCCGGCCGGAGGTAGGCCGCCTCGGCGATGCGGCCGATGTAGATCACCGCCAGAAGCGAGCCGACCAGCACCACCGCCACGGCCACCCAGTTGTCCTGCGCGATCGCGGCCTGGATCAGGGCCCACTTGCTGATGAACCCGGCCGTCAGCGGCACGCCGATCAGGCTCAGGCCGGCCAGGACGAACGCCAGCATGGTCCACGGCATGGATTTCGCCAGCCCGGCGAAATCCTCGACCCGGTTGGTTCCCAGCCGATAGATGACGGCGCCGACGGCCATGAACAGCGCGCCCTTCATCAGCGCGTGGTTGAAGATGTGGACCAGGCCGGCGGCCAGGCCTTCGACCGAAACCAGGCTGATGGCCAGCGCTATGTAGCCGATCTGGGCCACGCTGGAATAGGCCAGCATGCGCTTGGCCGTGGGCTGGTCGATGGCCGAGATGGAGGCGAACAGGATGCCGATGATGCCCAGCGTGAAGAACACCTCGCGATAGGGCATGTCGAGCGCGAATTCCACGCCGAATACCGTGAAGACAAGCCTGAGCAGAATGTAGACCGCCACCTTGGTCGCGGTCGCGGCGATGAATACGGTGACGGCCGAAGGCGCGTTGGCGTAGGCGCCCGGCAGCCAGCGATGAAGCGGAAACAGGGCCAGCTTGAGGCCGATTCCGACGACGATGAAGCCGAACGCCGCGCGCACCGCCCGGGTATCGGAGACCTCGGGGACTCTCTCGGCCAGGTCGGCCATGTTCAGGGTGCCGGTGGCGATGTAGAGCAGGCCGATGCCGATCAGGTAAAAGGTGGCGCCCAACGTGCCCATGATGAGATAGCGAAACGACGCCAGCAGGGCCGCGCGTCGCTGGCCGTGCGCGATCAGCGCATAGGTCGACAGAGACGAAATCTCCAGGAACACGAACACGTTGAACGCGTCCCCGGTCAGCGTGATCCCCATCAGGCCCGACATGGCCAGCAGGAACAGCGCATAGAACGGCCCCTGGCGCTCCGGCACTTCCTGGTTCACGCTCTTGCGCGCCCACGGCAGGATGACCACGGCCATGGCCGAAATCAGCAGCGCCAGGAACGCATTGACCGCGTCGACGTAATACTCGATGCCGAACGGCGGCGGCCAGTTGCCGAAAGCGTAGCGCAGCGGCTCGTCGACGGCGGCCGGCAGCACCAGCGCCGAGATCGCGGCCGAGGCGATGACGGCAAGCATGGCCAGCGACCACGGCATCACCCGTCCCGGCAACAGCGCGCAAAGCGGGGCGGCGATCAGCGGCACCAGCACGCTGAAAGGCATCCATTCCAGTATCGTCATTGACCGTTCCCGTGCCCGTCGGCGTCTTCGCCGTCGTCCTCGATCAGGTCATCGTCCTCGATGCTGCCGTAGGCTTCGCGGATGCGCACCGTCAGCGCCAGGCCGACGGCAGTGGTGGCCACGCCCACGACAATGGCGGTCAGGATCAGCACGTGCGGCAGCGGGTTCGAATAAAGCTCCACGCCCTTCTGGTAAATCGGCGTGGATCCGCCGATGACCTTGCCGGCGGAAATGAACATGATGAACACCGAGGTCTGGAACAGGTTCAGGCCCATGATCTTCTTGGCCATGTTGCCGCGCGCGATCACGGAATAAAAGCCGATCATCATCAGCACCACGACCACGTAGTAGTTGTAATGGCCCAGCAGATCCATCAGTCGTGTTCCTCCGGATGCCAGGCCTGCCCCAGGTCGCCCCGGCGCCGGGCGAACATGGTGAAGATCAGCATCACCACGCTGGCCACGGTGACGCCTACGCCGAATTCGACCAGGATGATGCCGGCCTGCTGGGCGGCCTGCGGGTCGTCCAGCAGCGGGTAGAAATCCAGGAAGCGCCCGCCGAGCATGACGCCGAGCAATCCGATGAGCGCGTACAGCAGCGAACCGGCGGCCGACAGCACGAACATCGCGCGCTCGGGAATCACGGCCAGTCCCGCCTCCAGGCCGTAGATCAGGACGAACAGAATCCAGGCCGCGGCGAACATCACGCCGGCCTGGAACCCGCCGCCCGGCGAGTAATCGCCGTGGAACTGGACGTACAGCGCAAACAGCATGATCAGTGGGATCAGGAATCGCGCAATGATGCGGAGAATGCCGTTCTCTCTCATTCGGCATTCTCCGTCTTGCCGGACTTTCTGCGGGTCGGCCGAACCGAAAGCAGCGAAAACACGGCCAGCCCGGCAGTGAAGATCACGATGACCTCACCGAATGTATCGATGGAACGGTAGCTGGCCAGGATCGCGGCGACCATGTTGGGTACGCCGAAATCCTTGTAGGCATGCTCGATGTAGTAAGGCGCCACGTGGGTGTGCACCGGGTTGTCGGGCTGCCCGAACGTCGGCAGGTCCGAGACCGCCCAGACCAGACAGGCGCCGGTCACCAGCACAACGCCGATTGCCGGCCAGTTGATGCGGTCGATGCGCTTTTCGTAGCGCGGGGCCAGGGTCAGGACGGCAAGGATCAGGATGGTCGATATTCCGGCGCCCACCGCGGCCTCGGTCAGCGCCACGTCGCCGGCGTCCAGCACCACGAACAGACCGGCCGAAAGCAGCGAGTAGATCGAGAAAAGCATCGCGGCCGAAAACAGGTCGCGAACCTGCACGACGGCGATTGCCACCGCGACCAGGAACGTGAGCAGCGCGATGTCGATCAGGAATTCGATGACGGTTCTCCCGAGGAATCCAGCGGCGCGACCGGCGCCGGCTCGCCTTCCAGGGTTCCGGGGTCGTCGCCCGCGGCCATTCCGGCCCGCGCCAGGGCGTGGCTGGCGGTCGGCGCTGTAAAGACCATGAAGACCAGGATCAGCATGAGCTTGATGCTGACCAGCGCCAGCCCGGCCTGGATCACCAGTCCGACGATGATCAGGAACGCGCACAGCGTGTCGGTGATCCCGGCCGCGTGCAGCCGGGTGTAGAAATCCGGGAAGCGCAGCAGGCCGATGCCGCCCATGATGCCGAACAGCCCCCCGGCAAGCAGGAATACCCCGGATACAGCGGTGAGCATGGTCTCAACCATCCGTGATGTCTCCTTCGCCGGAGGCCGCCAGGTCGCGCATTCGCGAGAGCTTGAGCACGGCGACAATAGCGATGAAGTTGATCAGCGCGTAGACCAGGGCCACGTCGATGAGGTCGTCGTTGCCGCTGATCGCGGTAATCAGCGCCACGATGAGCACGGTCTTGGTGCCGATGACGTTGACCGCCACGATGCGGTCGAACACCGAAGGTCCCTTCAGCGCCCGAACCAGCGCCAGCGCCATCGTGACGAATATCGCCAGTGCCGTCAGGACCAGAACCGTCGTCATTTATGGTTCTCCAGCCAGGCGATCTTGGCCTCCATGTCACCCGACTCCAGGCTGGCCGCGGAGCTTTCGAGCAGCGCGTGGACTTCGAGATGGTCATCCTCGAGCAGCAGCGTGACCGTGCCCGGCGTCAGGGTGATCGAATTGGCGTAGGTGACCTTGCCGACCGCGGAACCCAGGCTCATGGGCACTTTCAGCACCCGGGGCCGCACCAGTTTTCCCGGCCAGAGAGCGGCACGCGACACCTCGATGTTGGACTTGACGATTTCCCAGAGAAGCCAGAGCCAGTAGATCGGCAGCCGCCACGAATACAGCACCGGATTGTGCTCGACGCCGACCACGTCCATGCGCCTGGACATCCAGACCACGAACACGACCGAGCCCGCGCCGAGGATGTACATCAGCGGTTTGTAGACGCCGGACATGCCGAGCCAGAGCAGCGACAGCACGACGGCCAGGGAGAATAGGTATCGCATGATGAGCGAATACTACCAAAAGGGGGTTCATGCGGGGTGCAAGGGAGAGAGCAGGTTCCCCTCGCGGATCTGTTGACGGAACCGCGACGGGCCTGAAATATGCTTCGCCCAACGCAACTCGCGAGAAATCATGGATTCCTCCACCGACCTGATCTGTCTGTCCTACTGCTCGACCGCGTCATTCGCCAGTGCGCCGCGCGGTTTCGGCGTGGACCCCGAAGTGACGCGCATCCTGGTTCACTCGCGGCGCAACAACAAGCGACGCAACGTCGGCGGCGTGCTGCATTTCG
>MDTG01105735.1_pt1 | contig 16225 bp, 13 predicted proteins | sample 811421 | NCBI WGS metagenome assembly MDTG01 (sample SAMN05326645, study PRJNA326480) | marine metagenome | isolation source: seawater | place: Pacific Ocean: South East | collected 2011 | reverse complement strand
TGATGCTATTGTTCTTGCAACAGCACACTATGATGATGGATCAAAGGTCGCTGAAGCAATGGCTATGACCGAAGGCGAACCAATGAAAGGTGACGAATTAGAAACACTAGAAGTCAGACTCGACCAGCGTGGTTGGTAATTCACTCTAGTGGCGTACCTATCCCATCCTCTCCAAGAGTCCATTTTAGAGTCTTAACTACACCTTGGAGAGCTTTGTGGTTTCTTGCAGACTCCTTCATTCCATCTAAATCTCCCTTCTTTCGACACAGCTCATACCAGTTTTTCCACTGATCTAGACGGTCCTCTGCATTAGCAAGCATTTCTTCAATTTCAGACCAAGTCCGGCTGTATGACCTAATTGGTCCTGAATCTTCATTCACCATCACGATCATTGGCCTGTCAAACAGGTTCTATTTATCCTGTGCGATGTGTTGGTTACTTCGATAATCGTTGACCACTGAGTCTAGTTTCATCTGAAATGTGAACATTATCCCCAATTACGCAGTTAATCAATTCACAATTATCCCCGATGACAGTATTTTCACCAATGATAGTACCTATCAACGAACAGTTATCTCCAATCTTCGTACCCTCCATAATGATGCTATCAATAATTTGTGATTCAGTTCCGGCTACTGAATTGCCAGACAAGACCGTGCGGATTAAATTGGAAGATGACTCAGAATTGCCTATTAGGTAACTATCTTGTTCAACAAATTTACCCTCAGGCAGACTAAATGGTAACATTTGGGAATTCTTTACGAGGTAATTTTGAGCTTTGATAAGTTCTTCTGGGGTTCCGACATCAAACCAAATTCCGTCTAATTTTACACCATACATAGGCAAACCTAATTTCAATAATTGTGGAAATAATTCTTTACTAAAATCAAATTTCGTTTCTTTAGGTATATGCTCCAAAACTTCTGGCTCAACAATGTACAAACCTGCATTAATCACATTGCTAAACGCCTCATCCAGCGTTGGTTTTTCAAAAAATTTCCTTATATATCCTTTATCAAGATGGCTATCAATTTCACCTCCTTGGGTTTTTGATAAACCAACAATTCCAAACTGTGTAGGATCATCCACCTCCCACAAAGCCATTGTGACTTTCGCATTGGACAATTTATGGGTTTTTAACAAGGCTTCTAAATCTGAAGATAAAACCGAGTCTCCTGAGGCTACAATAAATGTGTTTACCAGTATTTCATCCAGTAATTTTACGCTTCCTGCAGTACCCATAGGAGTACTTTCTTGATTTACCGAGAAATTGATTTTTGATTTCTCGTTCCACAAATCAACAATTTTCTGTAAGCCTTCCCCTTTGTATCCGGTAGTGAGGATGATCTCATCAGCTCCAAGGTCGACTAAAGCGTCTTTGACGTATTCGATAACTGGTTTGCCAACTAGGTTAACTAGCGGTTTTGGCTTATTTTCTGTGAGCGGCAGTAATCTGGTTCCTTTGCCACCAGCCATAATTATGCCAATCATGGGCACACCTTATCTACGCCTTGATGAGTTCATGTCAATCCTACGCATGTTCTTTTTCTTCTCTGATTTTCTAGACTTGCCCTTAGAAACAAAGTCTTCTCTGCTGAGTCCACCAAAGGTTATGCTTCCGTTAGAAAGTAACGATTGAGTTAGACTTTCGGCAACCTTTTCTGATTGTGCGCCAGTCTGCATCTCCTCTGCAACCGCTGCATTATGGTCAGTAAGCCACGACTTTCTCTCTTCCCTTACTGACTTCAGCTCATCTCTTGCTTTGTTGACATCAACCATAAGCTCCTCGATTTTGGCGTGTACATCATTTGCCTTCTCTTTTAGTTCAACAAATTCTGTGTGGAAGCGGTCTCCTTCAGATTTTAGGAAATCACGATGAGCGAATGCTTCGTCGACCTCTGGGGTCTTTTCATTTAATCTCTCTACTGCTTGAATCATCTCATTGTGGGCAGCGTCTGCTTCAGACTTCAGCGTTTTTATTGCCGTATCTATATCTGACATATCTACTTCAACCATTTTGAATTTGGTAACCTCTGGTTCAAGTTCCTCAATTCTCTTGGAAAACTCTTTGATTTTCTTAACCATTTCTTTCTCCTTATTTACGCCGACTGAGGTAGTTTCAAATTTTTTCTCCAGAGCATCTACTTGCTGCTTCAAATCGGCATATTCCGCAGTAGCTGAACGCTTATTGTTGTGATCTTTTCTTTTGCCCTTTATTTGGGAAATTAAATCGCGCATTTGGCTTTGTATGGCATTGCGCTTTTCTTTAAACGACTTTATTTCAGCACGCATTGCTCTAACTTCTGCGACCAATAATTCTATTTTACCGCGATGCTCTTTGTACTGTGATTGAACTGAGTTTCTTTTTTCGGCAGACACTTTTGCTTGAGCGTTGAAATTATTTCTAGTTTCGCGCATCTTGCGAACTTTAGCTTCCATAGCATGAAGCCTCTCACGTAAGTCTGCGTCTGGCCTTTCCTCACCGTCATTCAGTCTATCGCGCATGGTTGGTCCTGTAGGTTCCCCATTTCAAAATTATGCTTGATGACAAATCACTCAAACTATGATATATGTCAACAATGAAGATGAGATTATCGTGCCAATTATTCCAACTAGATTGAATACTACAGATGATGCAGACCTAATACGATCCTTGAATACAGAGCGAATCCTCACGTTCATTTGAGAACCAACCAGTAATTCGCCACTGACTTCTTCAAGCCTTACACTTACTGTAGCTTCGCCAAATCTTTCTGGCAGCAACGTTTGCCAAGCAACAGTGCCATCACGTAATAGTGCTGACATGATGGCCAAGATGTCTTTATTGCCAGATTGGGCAAGTGGAACTCCGGTGTCTGGCCAAATTTTCTCTTCACCTGGTTCAAGTAAATATGTCAACGCAATATCATGAGGCCTGAAATCTGGCGATTGAACTCTCAATACAACAGTTTTTGGTTTATCAGAAAGGTTGTGCATGTAAGTAAATAAGTTCGCTTTTCCATGAACTACATTTTCCATGTCAACCTCGAAAATGATATCATCATTAATCGATTTTCTGCCGGAGGCTAGGTCTTCCTCAATTCGCCCTATCATCCGGAAAAATGCTGGACATTTCAATTCCAAGTGATCAAGAATTAGTAACCACTCTTCGATCGTGAAGACATCATGAGACCTAACATATTCAACACCTGCTTTGGTAAATATCTCTGCAAATTCAGATTCGACAGAAGATAAATCAAGGCCTTTGGAATGTTTGTATAGTGTCATCATCATTTTTTCTCTAGCAAATCTTGGGTCTACGCCTCTTTTGACATTGGTCTCCAAATCTCTAACAAATATCTCATATTCTGATTTTAGTAACGGATCGAGTTGAGATTTCACCAAATCAGAGAACACCATATCAAGGGTAGAAGGGTGTATTGGAGAATTATATGCATTTAGCAAGCCTGTTCTTTCTGCCATATTGAAATTAGATGACCTAGTTGATACGTGCTGTCCCATCGACAGGAGGGTTAGTGAAAACGACAATGCAAGACAGTACTTTCCAATATCTGTTTGAATTCCATAAAATGATATTGCTGAAAGCGCAAAAATTGCTAACAAGGCGCACACCAAAGAGAAGAAGTGTCTACTTACTGAACGCTTGATAGAATCTTCTAATGGTTCATAGCCGTGAAGAGATTTTATTGAAAGGTGTTTTGATTGCGCAGATTTTACCTGTTCCTCAAATGTCTTTATTGTCAAATTAACCCTGTGCCTATGTAAGGCAAGAGCTAGAATGTAGCCGAGTAGTATGACAAATACCAAGGCTACAAGAATTGTTGAGAAACTTTGCCCTATTGTTGGTTCAATGAAATCAACCCACCAATCGGGAGAGGAATTAGAATAGGCCCATGCACCAAAATATGCCAAAATGGCAAAGCCCGGCAAGAATAACAAAAGTCTAATTCCAAAAGATATTAGTTGCCTATCAAATGCATACAAGAAAGACTCGTTATTCCATTTACTTAATTGTTTGAGCGATTTATCGCTTAAATTTTTGACTGTTTCAGAAATTTTTTGTTTATTATGACCTTCTTCTTTACTGCCATTTGGTGTTTCTTCATCCACAACTTCTGTAGTGTTGATTTTTTCATCAGCCATAACTAACACATCCAATCATTAGTTCTGCAAATTATTTTCGCTGGAAATGATAATCCTCTGAGCAATTTCCTCATCAATTCGTATTTCCATATTTCGTAATTGATATGAATTTGAACCTAATGAAGATATTTCCTCACCGATATCAACCTCCAGATTATTCAACATTTCAAGATCTTGCCTCGCAGCAACAATTAATTTTATTATTGCTGATTCACCATTACTAAGTTGGTTCAGAGACATCAAACCAATTAAACCGGAATTCACTCTTGCTTCAATATCTTCAGACATAGATGGTATTGCAGTACCGCTTGGATCTGTTTTTGGATTGTTTAGGTATATCGTAAGAGCAACTTCTAGGTCATCATCAATAGCATGCTCTAACCTACACGCTGTTGCGTGTTGATTTCCATTAAATGGCAAATGTTCCAGTAGAACCTCTGCTAATCTGTGACGTCGTTTCATTTTTTTACCGTGAATTAGACCTTTTTCAGTTAGAATGGAACCTTTGTAAGGCACATATTGAAGATAACCCTTGGAGGCTAGCCTTTGGACCATTTCAGTGGTAGATGCCGGGGTCACCCTAAGCGCCTCTGCCAAGTCTCCAGTTCTGACTCTTGCGTCCGGATCTTTTTCATAAAATTGGTACATCATCTCAAGATACTCATCTTCGAACTCTTGAAAATGGCCTGCTGTCATGACTTTGCCAACCTCCCTACACTATTCAATCTTAACCATCTCTTGATTTAAAAATCGTCTTACATGAAGGACATCGTACAGAGCCATCATACGATTCTGGAATCCTCAGGCTTTGGGAGCATTCAGGGCATGAAATTTCTATTTTGCCATCATTTTTCTGCTCAGCAATTTCGTCGGGAGTTTCTTGTTGAGTATCTTCATCGAATTCTTCTTCTGTTTCATCGACTTCAAAACTGTTTAAACAATCTGGACATTTTATTGAACCACGATAGTTCTCCGGCACTCTTAACTGTCGAGAACAGACTGGGCAGCCAATCTCAATCTTGACATCTGAAAGTTGATTAGCAGGCTTCTTTGATTCTTTCTTTGATATCTTCTTTGGCTTGGTTGTTGAGTCACCTTTAATTCTAACAGCCAAAATAACTAGGGCAGAAATAGCAAGACCGGACAAAATCCCTGTCCATGGAATTGTAAAATCATCGGATGATTCCTGTGTTTGTTTTGTTGAGAGAAAATTTTGCTCAGCAGTTATTGATTCACCGCCGAAATCCCACTTTGCAGTTAACTTTACTTCATCTCCTCTGGGCCAATCGAAATTAAATGAAACACTCTGGCTTGAATCGGCTGATAGACCTCCGACAGTGGATTCTCCTAACTTATTCCCATCGCTGTCATATAGTATTACAATTCCACTATAGCCATCGATTTCTCCTTTATTCTCAAGCATTAAGGACACGCTCGCTGACTCCCCAGCGACCGGTCTATTGGGATTCGATTGAGAGTTGAATGAGAGCGAATAATCTGGTCTATCTTGAGGAATCGATTTTGTAAATGATGAAAATGAAGAGGCGGCAGTCCAATTAATCTCTTGGGCTCTAATGATGACATAATCACCATCGACAAAACCGAAATTAATCGAGCCACTAGTTTGACCTTCGCTTAGGTACATGTCAACATCGTAAACAAAGATATCTTGTGAACTAGAACCATAACCCAGCTTTAGATTCATTTCACGATCGATTCCTTGACTTAAATTAAACGCCCATTTGGCGGTTAATCCTTGTTCAGTGTCCCAATTAACATCGTATAGCGATAAATCATATTGCTGTCTATCAGAAATTGGTATGGAGATTATTCCATTAATACCATCCGCAATATCCCCATCGGTAGTGTATAGAGACCAATTTGATTGTTGAGTCCCAGAAATTAGCAATGGAACTGTGATTGTTACTTCTCCAGCTTGGTCTGGTTCAAGTGCAACTAAATCTCCTAGGTACGTTACAGATGAAGATTCTATTCTAAGAGCTACATTCCCTTGTTTTGACCCAGTATTTCTAACCAATAGAGAGAATGTTGCATCATCACCAACATGCCAAGGACCATCAGTAGTCGAGGGACTAAAAGTACCTGCATAATCGAATAATGCTGATTCTACCTCAAAAATTATTGAGGTAATATTCAGCGAATTATCATCAATTCTTTGCCCGTAAAAGTAGCATTCTAATTCTCCGGGCTTGACAGTAATGGAGAAAGCAGTCACTGTTGAAGTGGAACTAGGAATGTTTGTAGATGAGTCATAGACGAGTTCGTCGTTAAACAGGCAAGTCTGAAATCCTGAAAAGTCAACAGTTCCATTGTTATAATTTGTTAGAGTAACTTCAAGATTTTCACCTGATATCAATTCTTGATTGACATAACTTAACGAAGTTGACAAAAGCGGTAATGGTGGAGGATTTACTTGAACTGTGAAAGTTTGATAGTTATCAATAGTATAATCATCAATCATGCCGTTAAGACTGGTTGAAACCGAGAATGAACCCTCAAAGACCTGATTTGTTGAATTGAAATATGCAATCATTGTATCCATACCGGTTATCGTCAATTCTTGAGTGGATTGCTGTTCAGTATTTATTCCGTTGTCCAGAAAAATCGTCAAGTTCCCAGTCCAATTGTAGTCTCCGTCATTTACTATCGGGATTTGAAATTGAACATAGTCTCCATCTCCTAAAGAAGTGTTACCGGTCAATGTTCCATAAGAATCTACAGATTCTAGTAAAATAGAAGAAATCGGTCCTATTGAAATATTCAATGGTTTCAATCGATGAACAGTTCTTTGGAAAGTCAACAGATGGCTTCCTGATTCAACTCCCACATCTCCTGAAAGTCCGACGCTTATCACTGTGTAGCCATAATTTGGTATTGATAAATTGGCAGATACAGATTCTACATCACCTTCATTTAGATTATAATTTACTGTAATGTTTGATAGAACTGTACCATCGATAGCGGAGGTTTCGATGTGAATTTGTCCAATGAAATTTTCTCCTAATCCATCGTTTGTTGCTGTTAAATTGAATTCGAGATCATAGTAATCATCATTGGTTGTTTGAAAATCTCCCAAATTTATAGAATCACTTTCAATTGTTACGCCTGATTGGTTTGCTACAGCATTCGGTAAAGGAAACAAGAATAGCAAAGTGAGAATGAAACAAAAAGTAGCAACTCTGAATGAGTTACTTTCATCCGCCATAGTTGGCTCAATTAGTTAAGGTTCTTGACCTTCACGCAAAACCAAACATCTGCGCCATGTTTTTCAACATTGAATTTTACCCGCCGTACATGACACCCGAGGACTTGTTGCGTGTGGAACCAAAAGTCCTCGCTAAACTCATCTTACACAAAAGAGAAAGGATATCACATTCCTTACCCAAAACCATCGAATCAATTGCTGCCGAGAAGCATACTGCAGAGAATTTAGCGCGCCGTTCGCGTAACGCAAAAGAAGAGATTGAGCCAAAATTTAACAACTTGTTAAAAGAAAGAAATCAAGTTGTTCAGTCGATATCTAATGCAGTGTTATCGATCGAATTAACTACTGAGGATAATAGCGAAATATCCAAGTTAGTCTCGGGGATTGAATCTGACAAGACCACATCAAATCATTACAGCAAGAAACTAGAAAAAATTACTAACATTTGTTCAAAATATAATTTAAATATCGAAAATTTACAAAATTACAATACTTCTGTTAAAGCAAATCAAGCACTGTCTGAGTTAACTTCAGATTATGAAAAGGCAAAGAATGATTGGAATGAAAACGAATCTCACCGCCGAAGACTTGAATCAAAATTCACAAAATTATCAACTAACTTGGCGGATTCTGAAAAAGCTAAAGAATTTTGGCAACAGAAAATTGATTCAAACTTTGACGAATTGTTAATTGATGCTAAAAGAGTTGCAGAAGGTGGCCCATCTAGTAGGCAAATTTCTCGAAACAGAAAACAAACCAACAGCAAAAGGAGGAGTCAGTCTGTTAACAAGTTTTGAGACCCCTGATATTGACAATAAATATCTCAAAAACTACCCGTACGTTAAGAGACTTGTTACTGGAAATTATCAATATCAACAAGTCCTTGAAAATGCGGATTACAAAACAACGCTAGAGCAGCAAATCAAAACATTTGTCAATGAGCAAAAAATTACTAAACCATTAACTGAAAGACGAAATGGAATAATCAAACATATAACAAAAATTTTGACTAACAAATTCCACAACTCCAAACTCACTTCGTTCGGTTCGTTTGAATCTGAATTGAGCCTCGCCCTAGGAGACATCGATTTGTGCCTTGAATTTGATGGCGAGCAACCTAAAAAAGTCCTCAAGAAGATTGCAAGGATGCTGAATGAGGATGGAATGAAGGATGTCAAATTGATTGCTAACGCCAAAGTGCCTATCGTGAAATGCGTTGACAATCAATCTATGATTCCGATTGATATTTCAGTGAACAATAATCTTTCAGTCTACAATACCGAGCTCCTTCGGCGATATAACAAACTGGATCCAAGAGTTAAACCATTTATTCTTGCCATAAAATACTGGGCCAGGAATAGAGGAATATGTGAACCTACATCAGGTACTTTCTCTTCTTATGCCTGGACGCTAATTGCAATAAATGCGTTACAAACAATGGAGAATCCGGTTATTCCAAACATCTTGCTAAAAGATGGAAGTAATGAGGTTACTATCGAAGGGAAAAAATTTGATGTATCGATGAGTGAATTAAAAGACATCAAATTTAACCCGCAGAATCAAGACACAGTTAGCGAACTAATCATTAAATTCTTCACAAATATCGCAACAAAATGGCCCTGGAATGACTCAGTAATTTCAGTTGGAAATGGAAAATTATTATCTCGCACAAAGAAGCAATGGGTACATCAAAAACCGTTTGTCAACAATGCCATACAAGATAAAAAAATTGTAAGATTAGGTAAACATTCACTCCCGGTTGAGGATCCATTCGATGAATTACACGACCTAAGCATCGTGTTGGATGCAGAGGGAGTCTTTGAAATTAGAGACGAGGTGTTAAGAGCTTATGCATTGATTCACGATTTAGCTGACTGGGACACCATTTGTGAGGTCAAATACCCGGAACTTTCTCAATTAGCACCGCAATTAGACTTGTTCCAAGATTTGAGAAATCGAGAGACTCCTAAGATTAAGCAGGACTTGGAAGAACTTTACACTCTTTTAGGCAGTGTAGAAAAGAGCGTATCTGTACGAGAAAGTGAGAGAAATGATGCAATAAGGATGTCAAAAGCACTGAGGAAAAATGCGGAGTTAGCTAAAGAACAATCAAATTTATCATCACAACTTAGACCCAGAAGGTCAAAAATTAATGAATTGCAAAGTAAGCGTGACCAGAGCAACAATCACTATATTCCAGTCCATTTTATTGAAGAGGAACTGCAACGTGTTTACCAAACACTCACCGAGGATTCCAAGTCTGGAATAGAATTATCATTTGGAAAGGAAAAATCGTTATTTTCTTGGTTTTTCGAATTACAAAGCATGCATGAACATGCAAAATTAACTAGGAAATATCATCGAGAATTCTTACGACTTGTAAACCAACAGGAACAATCTGTTGAACATATCAAAGATATTCGTCAAGAAATAATCAGTATAAACTCACTTGGGAAATTCACCGACTTTGATGATTTGGCAAAACGTTTGCTCATTGAATTAAATCCATTAAAGAAAGAAAGAAGGAGATTAAGAAGAGAAATTGGGCGACTTGAGGCATGGTTGAGAAAGCAAAATCAATCGAGAAAAGAACGCCTTTCTGTTAGAAAATCATACAACAAAAGAAAATCTAACCACTCCAATCTCAATGAAGTAAAAGACAAAGTTATCTCCGGTGGAACATTCTCATTACAAGACCTTGATGTCTTGCTAAAAAATGGAGGGATTGACTCGGTAAACAATAGACATGTTAATGATAAGAAATCATCTCGTAGGTCAAGGAAAAGTAAAGAATCTCTTCAGCCACATCGCGGTAAACGAGGAAAATCGAAAAATAATCAATGAGGTGATTAGATTAGAAGCCTCAAATGGATACTAGGCCCCAAACCAGAAGATATGCCAACTAATTGGCAAGTAAAAATAACTGAACTCTTCAAAGTAGAAACCGGAGAAACCTACACTGAAACTACATTTAGAATGCTTGGGATTCCAGAATGGTACGGAAACAAGATTCTGATCGATGAATCGATGTATCCTTCACCTAATTCGCTGATGGGCGTAATGTGGTGCAAACCGCTACTTGAAGATAGAATTAGGATTGTTGCACTGGTAATAGATAGTGAAGTCCAATGCAATAATCATGGCTCTGATGCGGTAATAGAGGTAATTAATTCATCCAAATTAAGAGGACTAAACCATATACAGTTGGAGGTCCGTAAGTCTAACCTCAGGGCACAGAACTTTTATTCCCGACATGGTTTGGAAATCGAACACACAATGAAAAATTATTATTCAAACGAAGATGGTTACATGATGAGTGGAACACTACACCGTGATTAAAATTATACACCCTACTGATATGACTTACCATGGAAGAGTTTGTTATCTCTGATTTAGTGGGCTTTGATTTTGTTCATAGTGCTGCTATATTGGATAAACAAGGATTTGTTACAACTTCCAGTCCGGATGATAATAAGACCAAACAAAAAATGTCAAAACTCGCTGAAATTTTGTATGCATCTGATGATTTTGATAAGACGTCAATCGTAACTGAAAATCGAATTATTATGATTCAAAGTTTGGTCAGAAATTTCACCTTGGTCATTGAATGTTCTACTAACTCTAATTTAGGAAGAATTCGAGCAGAAATTAGCGACGCTGCGTCTCGTTTGGATACCTACTTTAGTTCAACATTAAGATGATCTGTAGTTATGTGCGCATTATAGACAATATCAAGCATTAAATGGTGGATACAGGTCGCCGTAACAGTGTAAGGTGGGAATCTTGCACACAAGGTGAGTATTGTAATGAGTGAAATTAATCAAGTTCTTGGGCAAAAAAAGAATATGGTGAATGAAAAAGCAACAAAATTTCGTGAAACTAGAGATGAATGGAACAAGAAATCCAAAACACACTCCACTGCAAGAAATGAATTAAACGCTGAAGTAAAAGAACTGATCGTTCAAGTAAGAGAACAGCGTGAAATACGTGAGCAAATGAACGAGATTGTTCGTGAAAAGAAAGTCATTAGACAGGAAGCAAACTCAGTTGTCAAAGAGATTAAATCTCGAATTGAATCGTCGAGAGGGCCTGTTGAGCAGGACAATTCAAGAGGAAGAAGAGGTCAAAGACCAGTTACATCTCACCAATTAAGAAGAGAACTTCAGCGGCTAGAAAGAGAATTTGAACAAGGCAGACACACTGGAAAGAACGAAAAGAAAGTCATGAAGCGAATGAAAGAAATTAGCTCTAAGTTGAAGCAAATGACCTCTGTTGACGATGGTAATGAGGACATGAAAGGTCTTAGGGATGAATTGAAAGCCGCACTAAACAAGCAAGAGGAAGCTCATGAAGAGGTGCAAAAAGCTGCGAATGCTGCACAAGAAGCTCACGAATTGATGCTACAATGGAATAAGGAAGTTGACAAGCAGAGAGAAAAGGCAGAATCCTGCCATAGAGAACTACGAAAATCAAAGAAAGAAGCTGATAAAGCTCATCACCTATACATTGTATCACTACGTTGTTTGCACTCAATCCAAGATATGATTTCTGCAATGTCCGGTAGTGACGACACTACTGGTAAATCTGAAGCACGAGTCGAGGTCCAAGATTTGATGACCAAACTCATGTCAGGAGATACACTATCTACTGAAGAATTAATGCAATTACAAAAATTTGACTGAAACTGTAAAGAATACTAGAGTCATTACTGGAGGATTTCAATATGATAGGCAAAGACGATATTGCTCAAATCGTCGAAGAATACGACCGTTTAAAATTAAGAATTGGAATGACTGCCTCACATTCTGCCTTGGACATTTGTGATGGTGCCATAGAGGAAGGTTTTCCAACTGTTGCTTACTGCAAAGAGGGAAGGCACAAAACCTATGCAAATTATTTCAAGACACACAGAACTAACTCAGGTAGAGTAAAACGTGGAATGGTAGATAAAACAATCATTATGCCCTCGTTTAACGACGTAATGCAAGAGAGTATGCAAAGAGAAATGAGAAAGCGGAATGTTGTCTATATTCCCAACCGCTCGTTTACTTCATATTCAAGCATCGACGATGTAGAAAATAATTTTCACGTACCACTTTTTGGTTCAAGAAATATGTTACGAATGGAGGAGAGAACCGAAGAACAAGACTATTACTGGATTTTAGAAAAGGCTGGACTACCATTTCCAGAAGCAATAAATAATCCAGAAGATATTGATTGTCTGGTAATTGTAAAACTTCATCATGCCCAGAAAAAATTGGAGCGTGGATTCTTTACTTGCGCATCTTTCAAAGAGTACACCGAAAAATCCCAAGCATTATTGAAAACTGGAGTAATTGACCAAGCATCTCTAGATGGTGCTAGAATCGAAAAATATGTCATTGGTCCAGTCTTTAACTTAAATTTCTTCTACAGCCCTCTCTCCGAGGAGGGAGAGAAATTAGAGCTGCTTGGCGTTGACTGGAGATTTGAGTCCTCTCTCGATGGGCATGTTCGATTACCTGCTCCTCAACAAATGACAATGCCACTACACCAACAAATCCCTGAAATGACCGTCGTTGGGCACAACACTGCTACGATTAGAGAATCTTTATTGGAAAAAGCATTTGAGTTGGGAGAGAAATTCATTAATGCTAGCAAGGAGCATTATGATCCTGGAATAATCGGGCCATTTTGCCTTCAAACCTGTATTGACAAAGACATGGACTACTACATCTATGATGTTGCACCTAGATTAGGTGGGGGAACAAATGTTCACGTCAATGTTGGCCACCCATACGGTAATGCCACATGGAGAAAGCCTATGTCTAGTGGAAGAAGGATTGCAATGGAATTGCGCATGGCAGCTGAGCAGGATCGTCTACTAGAAGTTTTGACGTGAGGTTACAATTCTGTAATGATAACCTAAACTAAAGGAACTCCAAATTGTAGTTCTCAATATGGTTATCACCATAAAAATTAGCAGATATTATTCATCCGTCATTCTATGTTAGTATCTAGAGACAGAATGTCACTATCTCCTCCTTCGATAACAGTAATTGTTGATACAGCAAATGGTTTACCGCAAGCAATTCCCAGTTCTCGGTTAACTAGCCTAGCTCTGTGTTTGATAACGCTAGGATGACTTGCATGTAGTTTATCGATGTATTCTTGCGGGCAATTTGCTGCGAGAATAACCAATTTTGCCTCACCTGATGCACATGCATCTACTGCTTGACGTTGTCCGAATAATAGCTTGCCTGTTGATATTGCTGTCTTTAATTGTCTACTTAAATCCATATTTTTTCCTCCATACTCCACTTTGTTTCTCATGGTTGGAATCTTCACTCCTCTGGTATGTAATACAACTCTACACTACCTGTTCCAAGGGATATTGGTTGACCAACAATAATGTTCTCTGCAACTCCGGTGAGTTGATCTCTTTCTCCAATGATTCCTGCCTTCAGTAGGTGATTAACAGTAACTTCGAATGCAGCACGGGCAAGAATACTGTGTTTGGTACCTGAAACACCGTGTCTACCAATCGCTCTTACTTCTCCTTCAGAAGTCATTACATCTGCTACAAGTAATAAGTGTCTAACATCGACTTCCAATCTTGCACCGTCTAGCGTTGCTTGTAATTCGTTCACAATTGCTTGTCTAGCAGCCTCAATACCTAGATATTCATAAATTTCAATGATATTGTTAGTGTAGGTCCTACTTCTGTCGATGGTTTCAATTTCGCTAACTCTTGAAAGGTTAGACCCGATTGTTGACAAGTAATATTCACCTGTTTTGTCATCGAGTTGGACATTAGCTCTCTCGACATTTGGAATCCCCTTCAATCTTAGATCCCGGATTTTTTCTTCGAGTTGAAGTAGCATTGTGTAGGATGGTGGATTTTCAGCAAGTTCTGCTAAATCTTCCTCGGAGTGAACTCCCGGAATCATTGTCAGCTTTGATGCCTTATTGCCTTCCTTATCTGCTTGTACATACAACCTAGTTGCTTGTTCGAGCTTATCCTTAACTTCTGAAGCAGTCATATTCTTCTGCTTTAGATTCGATTTATTCAATTTGAGAACTAGTCTTCGCTGAGCAACGTCAGTTTCTAGGCTTGCAATACCAACAGTCGTAGTAACTTCGATTGCTGCTGCTAACTTTTGTGCTTCTTCTGCTGAGGTCTTCTTATCTTCTTGTAGTCTGATTGTCATAGTCGGTGTTTGTGGTACTTTTCTTGCATCGACAATTTCAATAATTCTCGGAAGACCTTGAGTAACGTTCACTGTTGCTACACCCGCATAGTGGAAAGTACGCATGGTCATTTGCGTACCTGGCTCACCAATTGATTGTGCTGTTATGATACCTGCTGCTTCATAGGGGTCGATGCTCGCTCGCTTCAGAGCAAAAATTGCCTCCTCAACAACTTTCTTTGCCTGTGGTTTGGTAAGTTTCTTCTTTCCTCGTGCATGTATTGCCTTGGTTAGGTCATGAAAAATTCTGTTTGTAAATCTTCTAGAACCTGAGTCCTCTACTGCTGCAACAAGACTCTTGTAAATTGGATCATTAGAGAGTTCGTCTTCAAGACCGATTAACTTTGCATCAGCATTGTAGACGTCAATATCTGCTGTTGGTTTTACTCTTGAACGAGCTCTTGTCTTTCTTCCAGTCCTACTTAGCCTTACAGAAGTTACTGGACCGATTGCCTCATTATTGGCTAATTTATTCTTTTGATTTGCACCGTCAATAATTCCTTTAATTTGACTTGCAGTCTCAGAATCAGTTTCACAAATTTGGGCAATGTTTTCTGCTGGGAGTATTTTGACATCATCCCACTTTCTGTCATCTGCCAAAATGTGAGCAAAATTTTCCGCGATGCCTAGATCCATTAGCTTCTTCTTGGTTGCGCTCTTAACTACCATCAGTTTTCACCTCCATCACTATCTAATTCTTCGAATTCCCATGCTCCCATGTCTTCTTCGCTCTCATCTCTTTCGCGAGATTCACGCTCTACCACAGTAGCTCCTTCAGTTCCAAGCGCCTCGTCAACAATAACATCGATGTTGAAAGGTGAACCGTGCACACCTCTGGATGGATCAATACCATCTTCGCCATAACTGAACTGGATGATTCTGTTTGCTGTATTTCGAACAGATAACATCTCATCATCATAGACTTTCAAATCATCCATAGCGTTGATTAGTCTTCTTTGCATATATCCTGATTTAGCAGTACGTACCGCAGTATCTACCAGTGATTCTCTTCCTGATACAGAGAGCATAAAGAACTCTGTTGGTTCTAGTCCACGCTTGAACGAGTTGGATATGAAACCTCTATCCAGAGCTCCGCGGCCACCTCGCTTGAAGTGGGCTAGAACTCTGTCATTGTATCCTCTCTCTAATCTCTTACCACGAACTTTTGCTTGCCCGATAGAACCTGCCATCATTGTGAGGTTGTCCATTGAACCTCGGGCACCTGAGATAGCCATGTTTACTGCAGCGTTGGTTGAGCCTGACTGGTTTAGTTCATCTTTAGCAATGTCTCCAGCTTTTTGCTTACCTTCATCTAGCATAACCATGATATTCTCTTCTAGAGTTTCTCTTGGAGTTCTTCCTGGTCTAGTCTCATACCCTTTACCATCTTTACCAAATGCTGCGAGTTCTTCTTCGACTAATTTTCTAGCATCAGCGTTCGCTTGTTCAATTGCATTGAGTGAGTCTGGGGACAAATCCTCATCGTCGATACCAGTGGTAAATCCTAGAGCCGTACATGCAGCGATTGATAATTGTGTAAATTCGTCAAGGAATTTAGCACCCTGCTCAGGACCATTGGTTTGAACGATTGCATCTAGCAGTCTTCCATCCTCAGCACCAATTGCTC
>MDTG01061024.1_pt1 | contig 16226 bp, 9 predicted proteins | sample 811421 | NCBI WGS metagenome assembly MDTG01 (sample SAMN05326645, study PRJNA326480) | marine metagenome | isolation source: seawater | place: Pacific Ocean: South East | collected 2011 | reverse complement strand
GCGCGTGGGTCTTCGCAGGCGGTTGCCAAATCGGCCTCGAGCAGAGCGAGTTGATCCTCCATGACGGTGGTGTCACCTTCAGAGGCCTCAATGTCAGACTTGAGGGCCTCAATGCTCGATTCAAGCTCATCAATGTGCGCCGTGAGGGTCTCGACGTCCATTTCACTCGGACTTGGAGCCTCTTCAGTGATGCGCCAGTACACCGGTGACATGAGCTTGTATTCTTCACCGGTGTCGTCAGTCGCAAGGACGTTTCCGAGCTTGACGTCATCGTTGTATTGGAGGCCGTACGGGCGAACATCATCCCAAGCGAGTTCGATGGTCCATCCGCGCTCAGAGGCGGTCACGTCGAGCGGGTAACTGACCTGATTCAGGCAAACGCCCGTGTCGCCCTCGCACACCTGCCACATCGTGATGAGGGTCGTGAAGGTCGGCGCGTTCTCGGTAAGGAAGAGGTTAGCCGTGGCCACTTCGCCCAGATAACCGTTGTCGAGGCTGACCGTCATGTACCCGGTGTCTGGATTCTTTGAGGCCGAGAACGGCTTGGAGTCGTAGACGTCCACCATGATGGTGTAGGAGCTCGAGTCATACTTGTCCTGAGCCGTGATGGTGATGGTCTGGGTTCCGAGATCTTCGAATTCGACGGTCATGAGGCCGGTGAACAAATCGAAGCGGGCGGCCCCGTTCTCGCTTGGCGTCACCACGATGAAGGCTGGATCGTCGTCGTCGATGTCGTACACCAGGCTCTGAATGTCGTACACGTAGGTCTTGTCGCGTTTGAGTTCGAGCGAGGCAAGGTCTCCAAGGTCCATTCGAGGCGCGTCGTTGACTGGGGCAATCTTGAGCACAATGGTCTGATCAGCGGTCTGAACGCCGTCGCTGGCGCGTAGGGTGACGGTGGCTCGGCCGTTGACGTCGTCGTCCACCGTGCTGTAGGAGAGAAGGTCACCTTCGAGGCCGACGTTGAACACCTCAGGGTTGGAGTTGCTGACGATGGACAGCGTCAAGCTCGAGGAATCGACCGCCGTGCCGTCCGAATCCGTGTCGAAAACGTACGGGAGCAGGGCAAGATTTCCTTCTCCACCTTCGTCGACGGTGCGCGTTGGCAAACCTTCCCAACGGGGCTGACCGTTCTCGATGACGTTGAAGAGCAGTGTGCCGTAGGGGAGGTTGCTGTTGGAGTAATCCTCACCGTCGTTGACCGTGACTTCAATCCCATTTTGACCAAGCGGGCAACCGCGGAGGTCGTCAAAGGCAAACAGCACCTCGATTTCCTGTGTGGTGGCGTCCCAGTTGAGGAAGGATGGGGACGATGAGGTGACGCTGAGTTCTGAAAGGGCCGATTCACGGTCCTCAATGTGCCCGACCATGCTGATTTTGGTGGGCTCGTCGCACATCACCGTCGGCACGGGTTCGGCCCAGATGGTCGGCAGTGCGTTGGTCACCGTGATGCCGTCGCTTCCCAGCACGATCTTCCAATCGGACATTTGGCTGCGGGCGTCGATGGCCCGAACGCGGAGATCGTAGGTGCCGGCTTCCATGTCGGTTGAGCTGGCGAAGGTGTACTCGCGGCCTTCGTATGCAGACCCCGCGAAGACCACGTCCTCACCACCACTGATGCCGTCAGCGGACCAGGTGGCCGTCCCGGAGGGACGGGTCTCGAGCTCAAAGGTGGTGCTGGATATGGTGTCCACCTCATCGTTCGCATCGGCGCGAACGGTGATGAGCACGTCATCGCCGCGTTCCACTGACGTGGGGCTGATCTGAGGCGTGAGGGCCACAGGGGGACGGTCGTGGTCAAACTGCGTGCTTATGTCGTTGTTGGAGCCGCTCATGTCACCGCTTAGACCGGTAAGGCGAGCACCAAAGGTGGCCTTCCAGGCGTTGTCGGAGAGCACGCTGGTGTCGAAGTTGGTCGTGTAGGTGTGGGTGCCGGTGGTCGCGACGGTCGCTGGCAGGGATTGAGTGCCACCAATGGTGACCTTGTTGACACCGTTGCGGTAGTAGAATTCGACGCCGCCGCCATCGACGTAATCGAGATCGCCCATGTTACGAACGGTGACCTCGAGGTCGACGGTGTCGCCTCGAATGTAGGAATCAGCAGCAGCGTCGTTGGTTACTGTCAGACCGGTGAGACCGATGTCCATCTTGGGCCCCATGTTCGAGTCGGCCGCGCTCAACACGCTGCGGTGCGTGGTGTGGTCGCCGTCCATGAGGGCCGCAACGGTGAGGAAGTTCTCAGACGCGCTCACACCGCCGCCTGCGCGGACGGTGCTGATGGGCACAGACCACGACGTGGTCACGGAGTTGCCGTTGCTGAGCGTGACGGATTCAAATCCATTTCCAGCACCATTGAGGAGCCACCGCTGGAAGACGTTGTGAGGGTGGAGGTTGTTGGAGTTGGAGTACACTTCAGGTGATGTTTCCTCGGCGACAGCGGCGTAGATGTAGACCGTTTTGCTTCCCGAGCCAAGGTAGGTCGCGGTGATGTCGATGTCCATGTTGTTGCCGTTCTCCGACTGGGCAATGGAGAGCGAGTAATCGTTCGCGTTTTGCATGTTGCCGCCGCTCTGATAGAAGGAGTCGTAGTTCTGACCGCCGGAGGTGTAGTACTGGCCAGAGGCCGCGTCCCCGAAGACCGTGGTCGGGTATCCAGAGGGGTTGATGTGCGCACGTCGGTTGATCGGTGCTTCGGATGGCCAGCCCGTTGACGAAGACTCCCAGAAGGAAATGTAGGTGAAATCCTCGGACGTCGTTCCGCCGCCGCCGTTGGTGCCGTAGAGGTTGTGCAGGTTGGTCGATGACGTTTGGCAAGGGCCACACCAGTACGCACCCACGTACTCGGCGAAGACCGGGTGACCAGGGCTCGTCGCAGACATGACCACAGGTGTGCTCTCCAAGTCCTCAGGTCCGTCAATCAAGACTGAGGAAAGACCAACGGAGAGGCTGCCGAGCATCAATGCTACAAGGACGAGGGCCACCGTACGCAATTGATTCATAAATTTTGGACGACTGTGAGACTTATCAAACATTGCGCGTGGTGTCCCAGTTCCGAAGAGGTCAAATCAGAACCTACGAAAGCACAGCCATGACGCATGGTGTGGTGGCTTTGGTTGCGCAGGACGGCCGAACATGGACCGTGAACGTGGTAAACGAGAACGTCAAAATCAAGGGACTGGGCGTCTTTAACCCCGCTTCATTGATGGAGGACCACCCTGTTGGAAGCTGCGTCCTTCTTGCAGGCAAGGAATTAACAATCCTGCCCGCAGGTCTTGCAGAACTACGTCGCGGCATGACGAGGCGCGCGCAAACCATAGGCGACAAAGACGCAGGAATTTTGGTTGCAAAGTTGGGCATCGGCCGCAACGATACGGTCCTTGAGGCGGGGCTTGGAAGCGCAGGTTTGGCGTTGCACATCACGCGTGCGCTAGGGCCCTCCGGACACCACATCACCATCGAGCCGCGCGAGGAGCACGCAGAGGTCGGACTGGGCAACTTGAGCCAGGCAGACGTTGCTTGGCCAGAGGGGCCGCGTCACTCCCACATCAACGGGATGGCCGAGGCCTCTGCAGAGGAGGTACAAACCATCGCACCGGATGGCCTCGACGCTGTCGTGCTTGACATGGCCGACCACACGCCGTCGGTTGCAGCGCTTGCACCACTTTTGCGTGTGGGGGGACGCATGGCCTGTTACTGCCCCGTCACCAGCCAACTCGAGCGGGCATGGGACGCATGCGAAGCCGCTGGGTTGGCGGTGGATTGGGCAGGAGAGATCATGGAACGACCGTGGAGCCGTGCCTCTCGAGGAGGTGTTCGTCCATCAAACGGACCGTTCGGACACACGGCATTTTTGCTCATTGCACAGCGACGTTCCGCTTAGGGCAAGACACGGATGCTTGACTGGCAGGTCGGGCACGTGAACCTAAACGGAGGCTCGCTACCCGCAGGCACGCCCAACACCGCATCACAACTCGGGCAAGCCACCCTATTCCCGTCCTCGATGCGCGCTTCATTGTGACCGAGATCGACGGATTCCTCGTCGGGCTCGTCGTCGATGTCCTCCTCCACGGGTGCTTTCGAAGTACGGCGAATTCGAAGCAGGCCAAAGAGCAACAACGCAACGACCCAACCCGAGGTCAGTCCGATCAGGGAATCTTGGTTGCTCAACTGGGCCACCCCGAGATCAAGGCCTGAAGGAGGCAAAGCAGGCCCAGGTAAGTCAACATCGATTGTACCACCACTGTCCGTCCGCTCAATTCCGGCCAAGGTGTAGGTGGCAAGGACCTCAGGCGCTGCGCTTGACGCACTGGTGGTCAAACGGACCATTTCAAGCGTGAAACGAGCAGACGCTCCCGGCTCAAGCGAGAAACTGTTCGTTCGGGCACCGTCCCCGAGCCTCACCCATGTGGTTTGGAGATAGGCCAAGTTCGATCCGGCAAGTTCCAGCTCACCCTCAGCCACGGCATTGGCCGTGTTGGTGATTCGAACCACAGTCGTGGCCGAACCGCTGGTTTCTATCGACAGCGAGTTGTCTTCAAGGACGACGGCGATGGGGCCTGCCTCAGACCAAGACGCCAGAACCGTTAGGACGACAGCGTCGCTGGCCACAACATCCGCTCCGAGGGCGCCAATTGCGCTACGAACGCTGATGTTCAAGGCGACGAGCCCGGCCGGAGCGCTTTCGGGGACGGTACATGACCAAGCCAGAGGCTCACTTGAGCCGCTCAGGTTGACCGGGCCGGGCAGCACACATGTGGCGCCAGACGCGGAGAGGGTCAACCGGTCATCAACGCGGCTGGAAAGACGGAGTGTCCCTGTGACCGTGCCTCCAGCCTCAACATTCGTGTTGTCTGCGTCCATGACGACGGTGACTTGCTGTGTGCGGTACACCACAGATTGAACCACGGAATCAGACACCGCGCCGTCCAGTGAGGAGTTGGCCATCAGGATCACTTGAAACACTTCTCCATCCTGAGCAGACCCGTCCAGAGCAATCTGCACCGGTACAACCCTGCTATCGCCCGGGGCGAGGGTGACAACGTCTTCCCCGAGGGAGATCGTCAGGTCCTTGCTGCCAAACATGGTATAGGCGTTCAACACGAAGGTCGCCGTGTTGGCCCCCGTGTTGACCACGGTCATGGTGGTCGTCACCTGAGCGAGGCCCCCCAACGTCGGTGCTCCGGGGTGTGGCGTGTCAATGTCTTGTGGCGATGCTTCGCCTTGGCCGTTTCCTGAGGTGGCGACCACGTCAACACCGCGACGTGAGGAGACTTGCACCGCCAACTCCAGCGACCACGAGCCATGGGTGCTGTCGGTGAAGGTCAACGTAACGTCGTGGTCACCAATCGTTGCTTCGGCGCTCGCGACCACGGCAAGGGTGAGGGTCAGCGATGGAGCGGTAGATGAGAGCTGGAAAGACGACGCTCCGGACAGGTCGTCGAGGGTGACGCCACCCGGGAGGCCGGAAGTGCTGAGCGAGACGTCAAGGTCTTCTGTTCCCGTGCGTGTGAGGGTCACGTTCAACTCCGTGGTGCTGCCTGCCTCCACCACCACACGAGCGTCGCTGGGACCCTGCACGGTGAGTGCCGCATGGTCCGCGGGAGTGAGTTGAACAATTTCCGTGACCACACCATGAACTGTGGAGGCTTCGAGGGCCAATGCACAGGGTTCAGCTGCGTCGACGTTGGTTTCAAAGGACCAAACACCCGTCGTTCCTGCATCCACGGTTTGGGTCACGGGGGATTGCATCAACGTCGACATGCGCCCATCGCAGGCAGGTAGCGGCGGTGAGGGTCCCATCAACGTCAGCGTGACGCTCACGGCGTGGGAACCTGCATTTTGGAAGGTGGCCTGCCACGGGGTCCCAGCATCGACGTCAACCTCGACCAATGTTGGTACAGCGAAGGTCGTGTCCACGCGCTCATCGACCACGAAGCCGATGGTGCGGCTGACTTGCACCGTGCTGTCGTTGGCCCATGAGGCGATGAGCTCAACCTCACAGACTTCTTGCACGCCAGACGGCCATGATGATGCGGGAGGCACTTCAACCGAAAGGCCCACCGTCACGGTTTCTCCGGGCGCACTAAAGGAAGTCGTCAGATCCAGCAGGTCCCAGACGCAGTTCGCTGTTCCAGATGCGCCGAGTTCCCACGCCCAATCCGCCGCTGATGTTCCGGTGTTGACCGCGTCAATGGAGGTCGTCGAAGCCCGCCCAAACGGCAACACTTCGGACGAGTCGATGTTTCCAATGGAGAGGTCGGGGACCGCTTCAATGCGCACAACGAGCGTGCTGCTCGTGGTGATGTTGCCTTTGGTGGAGGCCACCACAAGGTCAAGGCCGACGTCTGCAGGCATCGCGTTTGGAGCCACTTCAAGGCGCAGCGTTGCGGTCTGTGTCCCAAACGCGCTCACGTTTTCGAGCACGTCATCGCTGAACAGGGCGAGAAGGTCCCCGCCCACAACGGCAGAGGTTGACGCGCCGGAACCGCTTGCTGTCCATGGATAGGTCCATGCCGAGGTCGCGTTGAACACCGCGTGGGCCGCGGCCAGTTGCAAGGTCTGACCTGCGCTGGCGTTCACACCGGTTGGTACAGCAAGACCGACGGGGGAGCCACCGTGGATGGCGGCATGGAGGGTCGCTGCGGCGAGGTAGGAACCATGCAAGGAGGGATGCGATCCGTCGCTGCTGTAGAGGTCGTGGAACAAGGTCCCGCTTTGATCAGGATCGGTGCCTGACGCTAGGATATCGTCGTGAATCTTGGCGAACGCCAGACCCACTGGAGCCACGTATACTGAGGCCGTGGGGTGGGCTGCTGTGACGTTGTCTGCGTAGTCAAGGTACCCTTGCAAAAGATGGTCGTTCATGGCCGTGAAGTTGGGATAACGCGCCGTGTTCATTGAATCGCCAGAACGACGACCCCACGTCATCATCAGCATGAGGTCAGCGTTTTCGTCTTCCACCCGCTCACCCAACGCAACGGCTGCATCTCGGGAGTCGGTCCAATCCGACTGCGTGCGAGGGAACCCCGGAATCTGAGACTGGTCTTGAAGCACCACAAGGTCCCAGGCCCGGTTGCTCAGCGACGTGTTCCAAACATCCCCACTGGCGTTCACCTTTGCGCGGTGTCCTTCGAAGGTCATGCCACCACCGGTGTTTGCAGAAACGTTGGCGTCTCCAACCTCCCTCAGAAGGTCCTGCACAAGCCCATCAAGGCCATTGGCAGCCGTGTAGGAATTGCCGTACATCAGTACCTCGAACGAGGGTGAAGTTGTGTCGTTCGTTGTTTGGTTGTTGGAGACGTTCTCTGAACCGCCTGTGGACGACCAGTTGGCCCAGAAGCCCGCCAAATCGGGGTTGGCGTTGATGTCGAGCAGCATGGTATCAACCACGTTGCCGTCGTTGTGGACAGGAACCGTCACGTCCACTGTATCCCCTGGCTGGAGGACCACGAGGCCGCCGTTGCCCGCTCCTGATGCCTCGATGCGCGGAGCGTGGACATCAGCCACTGAGAGAGCGAGGGTCAAACGGGTTTCGGCAGTACCGTCAGCGTCGGTGACGACGATATCGACCGTGTCCGCATGAGCAGGGATACCGGCGCCGTCCAAACGAACCACAATCGTGGTGTTCTTGGACCACGTCGGGAAGACGTTGGTGACGCTTGCATCGAGCGCCAAGACCTCCCAAGACGAGTGAAGAGAGGCATTGTCCACCTCGACGTCAAAACTGTCGATGGAGGAACCGTTGTTGGTGATGGTCAGCGTTACGTTGGCTGCGGACCCAGGCATCAGGACCACATGCTGAACGTCGACCGAGAGGTGAATGGCATCGTCTGCTGCAGCTGAACCGATGACTGGACTGAGGCTGACCAACAGGAGCGAAACCACAAGCACGACGGCGGAGCGGCGTTCTGTTGTCATGGGGACCAAGGGTGCCTCGCGCCGATGCCTCTTGAGCCCACCGCAATTTCGGCCCTGTGAACCTGCGCTTCGCTTCAAGAGCGGAGCGCGTCCAGAATGCCTTGGTCTAGAGCCTCCCATGGGAAGGTACCATCAGCTCCGGCATCGCGACCAAAGTGGCCGCCTGCAGCCGTTGGAGCGTAAATGGGTTTGAGCAGATCCAGGCGAGATGCAATCAAAGCAGGTCGGAAGTCAAAGACCTCACGGATGAGGTCAGACAGGGCCCTGTCGTCCATTGATGCCGTCCCAAAGGATTCTGCGCGCAGGCTCACCGGTTCAGCGACCCCGATGACGTAAGCTAACTGGATCTCGCATTTCTTGGCAAGGCCGGCTGCAACCACGTGCTTAGCCGCCCAACGGGCCGCATATGCCGCCGACCGGTCGACCTTTGAGGGGTCCTTACCAGAGAAAGCTCCTCCGCCATGTCGGCCCATGCCGCCGTAGGTGTCGACGATGATTTTGCGACCGGTCAGGCCTGCGTCCGCGTGAGGTCCACCTGGGTCCGCGAACCGACCTGTCCCGTTGACCACCAGTCGGTAGTGCTCGGGGAGCAAAGCGGCTGGGATGGCTTGCTCGACCACCTTCTCGCGCACCTCGCGCTCAACGAAAGCGCGCTCTGCCTCCTCACTGCCGTGCACCTCGATGAGGGCGTCATCGTGCTGGATGGCGATCACAACCGTGTCCACCACAGGCGCTGAACCGTCTTCGTAGCGTACCGTCACCTGAGACTTACCATCAGGGCGCGCCCATGGGAGGATGTTGTCCTCACGGACCGCTGTGAGGCGTCGGGTCAGGCGCTGCGAAAGCGCGGCAGCGAGCGGGAAATATCGCCCCCTGAGCTCGCTGTAGGCCTCGGTTTCATCGCATGCATAGCCGAACATGAGGCCTTGGTCGCCGGCGCCCTGATCGGCTCCGAGGTCGTTAACGCCCTGTGCGATGTTTGCGGCTTGTGTGGTGATGTGCACGTGCACGTCCGTCAAATCCGGATTGGTCGCGTCCATCCCAATCGCATGATCGGTGTAACCGATGGCTTTGGCGGCCGAGCGAGCGAGCGCTTCGTAATCCGGTGCCTCGCCGCTGAGCGAAACCTCACCAGCGAGCACGATGATGCTCCTCTCGGGCGCACCTTTGACCAAGGTCTCTACTGCAACGCGGGCATGCGGGTCAACCGCCAAACAGGCATCGACGATGGTGTCAGAAATGGCGTCGCAGAGCTTGTCAGGGTGACCTGAGGTCACCGATTCAGACGTGAACAACTCAACGGTCATGGCCGAGGCGCTGGAACCGACGCATATCAAAGGTCGCCTTGGAGGACGGCAGGGTTCACGACGATGGCTTGATGAGCGTCGGAGGTGGGCCGGGAGCATGGACGAGACGTGGCACCCCACGAATTATCGCTCGCACACCCTTGCTGACATCCAACGAACGGGTGCAGATCTCGTCGGTCAGGAAGTTACGGTGGCTGGATTTTTGCACGCGAGCCGTGGCAAGGGTGCAATCTGCTTCGCGGACCTTCGTGACGGCACCGGAATGACGCAAGTGTTCGCCAAAGCCGACACCCTCGGCGAGGAACAGCTGAGCCTCTTGCAGGGTCTGACACGCGAAAGCACGCTGACGGTGACAGGTACGGTGGCTCAAAAGCGTCCGCCGAAGACCAAGGAAGGCGAAGCGCCGCCCCCGCCCGCGTACGAGGTGCTCGCCACTTCCATCGCCGTTATCGCAGAGGCCGAGGCTCCGCTCCCGTTGGGTGTCACAGATACCGTCGGCGTGGGTTTGGACACCCGACTCGACAACCGTTTCCTCGACCTACGAAGGGCCCACGTGAACGCGATGTTCCGTCTCCGCGCCAAGGTCCTCCAGTACGGCCGTGAACACCTCATCACCGAGGGTTTCATCGAAACGCACACACCCAAGATCGTGGCCACCGCAACGGAAGGTGGAACGGACCTTTTCCCGATGATGTATTTTGACACGCCCGCCTTCCTGAACCAATCACCGCAGTTGTTCAAGCAGTTGTGCATGAGTGGCGGCTTGGAACGGGTCTTCGAGATTGGCCCTGCCTTCCGTGCTGAAAAGCACGACACGTACCGCCACCTGAACGAGTTCATATCCTTCGACATTGAATCCTCCTGGTCGACCGATGACGACGTGATGGGGGTCCTCGAGCGCATGCTTCACCACATTTGGTCGTCGGTCGCAAGCGATGCGGCCTGCCAAGGCCACATCCAAGCCATCAACGATTGGCGGGCAAGCCAAAATGAGGAGCCTATCGAGGTCATCGTCCCTGAACTGCCGTTCCCTCGCGTGGAATACGACGATGCCATCCGCATCATCAAGGAACGTGGTGGCTCCATTGAATGGGGCGATGACATCGATGCCGAGAACAGTGACTTGCTTGCTCAAGGCTTGCCTCAGTTCTATTTCATCCCGCGGTGGCCCATGGACCTCAAGCCCTTCTACATCCACCATGTGGAAGGCGAAAGCGGGTCCACAGGACGTCAACTAAGCCGTGGATTTGACCTCAACTTTGGCCGCGATGAGATGACCTCTGGAGGACAGCGCGAACATCGAATTGACGTGCTTTGCGACAATCTGCGTGACATGGACCTCGACCCAGAAGAATTCGAGTTTTATGTCGCTGGCTTCCGACACGGCGTGCCGCCACACGCCGGATGGGGCCTTGGCGTTGAGCGTATCCTGATGGTGCTCACGGGAGCCAAGAACGTCCGCGAGACGGTGCTTTTCCCGCGCGACCGACGCCGCGTGTGTCCTTGAGCGACAGGTTGACGCCCCTCCGACGACAGCACCCCCCGTGCGCAAGGAGATTCGTTGGGGCGATGGGCCAGACCACATCGCGGACCTCCACCTTCCCAAGGAAGAGGGTCCACTCACCAACGAGCACGGCACGCCTGCCGTCATGCTACTGCATGGCGGATTTTGGAAGCAGGCCTTCGATCGCAGCCTCATGACACCCATCGCGGAAGCCTTGGCCGATGCCGGTCTCATCGTATGGAATGTGGAGTACCGACGCTGGCGTCACGAGGACGAGGGCGTCTGGCAGGAAACCATCAGCGACGTGCTGCGCGCGTGGGGGCACCTCGAGGGCCTTGACGGCGTCGATGCAACCAGGACCGCCGTCATCGGACATTCTGCTGGAGGTCACTTGGCATTGCTCGTCGCGGCCCTCTCCGAGCGTCACCCAAAGGTGTGCATCGCTCAAGCTGCTGTGAGTGACCTCGTGGCTGCCGATGCCGCAGCCCTTTCCGACGATGGTGATGCAGTACGCCGTTGGGTTGGAGGCCCAGTGGAGGACCAAGCGGCGCCATGGAATGCACTCAACCCAACCCAAATGACGCCGCAGTGCCCGGTAATTCTCGCACATGGAGAAGATGATGAGGACGTGCCCATCGCGATGAGCCGGGCCTGTGCTGAAACCTACAATAGGCGTGGATTCGGTGCAGATGTGATGCCGCTTTCCGGCGACCACTACACGATCATCGACGCGTCCCACGAAAGTTGGCGAAGGATTCAAGAAGTGCTTCTTGTTTGGCTCATGTCCGGCAAGGGAGCCGGTCATCTGCGGGCCTGAAAAGGACTGCATGACCGGTGACTTTAAGTACATCCGACACGAGAACAAGACAGTGTCATGTTCTTCGTGGCGGCGACATGCTGCCGGGAAAACATACCTTGAGGTGACAAGAATGACAGCGAAAACGGGAAGCGATGCAGGAACAAACAACGGATGCGAAGAGTGCGGAGGGCGCCTTTGCCACGATGAACATCGTGGAGAATTGGAGTGCATGGAGTGCGGCCTGACCGCACCCGCGCCAGCGCAACCGATGAAGTACGTCCCCGAAGGCCACGGCACCACCCGCACTGGTAATCCGTACCACGTCGAAGCCACCGGCTCGACGATCGGAACCGGCTCGGTTGACCTGCGTGATGTGGCGGCAAAGGACCGTGCAAAGTACCGCCGCATGGCCAAGCACAACACCTACGCGAAACCGAGCCAAGCCCAACACCAAGCGGCCAAGGTTTGGGATTTGGTCGCCGAGGAAAACGGCCCTGTGCTGGCCAACGCCATGTACGATGCGAACCTCTTGGACGACCTGATTCGCCCCATTCGTCCCGACAGCAAAGGAGGAACGCTTACCCCGCGTGGCAAAGCCATTCTCGCCGCCGCGGAAGCCGACGAGGACGTGGAATTCATCCAGCCCAGCGGACGTTGGTGCCGCAGCACCAGCACGGGCCGTACGCCGGCCGAGCGTGAGGCGAGCAAGCTCACCTCTGAGCAAAAGGTGGCCATCATCTCCGCCGCCGCGGTCTCGCTGTACGCTGAGGCTTACCCACAGGCGCCGTCCAACATGGCCGCCACGCAAAAGCGCCTGCTTGAGCGCAGCGGTCTTGACATGAAGGTCGCAAAGCGCCACATGGTGAATGCGAAGAAGGCCCTCAAGAAGCACCTTGGCGTCCTCTTTCGCCTCGGCTTTTTCACGCCCCGCGCCCGTGACGCGGCCAGCCACGCCCAATGGGTTGACGACCAGGTCGGCCTTCACCTTGAGGACGTCACGCGCGCTTTGGCCCAAGACGACGCGCTCGCTCGTTACCTCGACAGCATCATGCGCGACGCAGCTCAACGTCTCGATGCCATGAAGGCCGTGGACAACGCCATGGGCAGCAACAGTCCATACCTCCACCTGCCACCGGCGAAGCGTGCCGGCCTCGCGGTCTACTGCGCCCTCCACGCAGCCGGTCTCGAGCGCGGACGCCGCGAACTCCTCGCAAAAGCCCTGATTCTCTGTGGCGACACCTTGCCGCTCCTGCGTGAGCGCTTGCTCGACAGCTTCGAAGACGGTTTGGACCCGCTGAATTAAGTCGGAGGTCGAACAGCCCACATCATGGACCTGCTGGGAACCGACTTCCCCTTCCACGCCGAAGCCCTTGCCGGGAAGCGCGCACTGATCTGCGGCGCGAGCAATGGCATCGGCGCTGCGACAGCCCGTATGATGGCGAAAGCCGGTGCATCGACCGTGGTCGCAGCACGCTCGGTGGACAAGCTCGATGCCTTGGTGAAGGAATTGGCAAGCCTAGGACCAGGCCCGCATGTGGCCATGGCGCTCGACCTCGAGGACCTGGCCGCGGTCAATGCTGCGGTGGAAGCACTCCTGAGCGATGGAGCCGTCCATGTCTTGGTCAACAACGCGGGTGGACCGCCGGGCGGTGCACTGATTGACGCGGATGTGGATGAGTTCATCGCGCCGTTCCAACGCCACTTGCACGCTTCGCATCTTTTGGTCAAAGGCTTGCTTCCAGGTATGGAAGCGGCCGGTTACGGTCGCATCCTGCAGATCATTTCCACTTCGGTGAAGGAACCAATCCCCAACATTGGCGTGTCCAACACGCTCCGTGGCGCCATGGCGTCATGGGCAAAGACGCTGTCACGTGAACTCCCGCCTTGTGTGACCATCAACAACGTCCTCCCTGGATTCACGGACACCGATCGACTCGGTTCACTCGCCAACTCCATCCAAGCAAGGACCGGAAAGAGCGCTGAAGACGTTCACAGGGGCTGGATGGACCAAGTGCCCATCGACCGGCTGATTGACCCACTGGAAACCGCAGCTTCGTTGACCTACCTCGCGCTGCCTGCTGCTGGTGCCATACGGGGAGTGAGCCTCGCGGTTGATGGTGGCCGACTCCGTTCGATCTGAAGCGGTGCGTTCAAACCCCACCGTCCGAGCCAAAGGGCATGGACGGTGAAGTCTCGCCGGAGCAAGCACGTGAACTGCTTGACGCCTTGGTTGAAGGCGGTGGCATGAAACACATCGACACGCCGCTCGCGCTTAGGTTGATACCTTTGGCCGATGACGTGGGCAAAGAGGACCTCGCAGCCGAACTGATGGAACGGGCCAAAGCAGCGGCCTCTGATGCCGTCGAGGAGGGATGGGTCAATCTCGAAGGCCTACGGCGCCATGGTGGCGAAGTGGACGAAGTGCTCGCGTTGGCCACCAGCATGGAAAGTAACCAGCAAGGCGTGCGACTCGCGGCTGCAGCGTACCATCATGCTGCGCTGCTCCATCACGCCAACCAATCATGGGAAGAGGCTCACGCCCTGGTCAGCCGATCGCTTCGGTTGCGTCAGGACGTGGGGGATGAAGAAGGGCGCTCCTATGGTTTGGCCGTTCGAGCGGCGTGCGAACGTGCCATGGAACAGATGACCGAAGCCATCGAGACCCAAATGGAGCGGTTGGGCGTCTTGGAGCGGTTGGACGATCAAGAAGGCGTGATGGAAACGCTGGCCGATCTGGCGCATCTCCACGCCACAATCGGCGAGGTGGATTTGGCCAGCGACCACCTGAACCGCTCACTTGAACTTGCAAAAGGCATGGGCGATCTTTCTGGGCAGTTGGTCGCCGCATGGGGCTTGGCAGACGTGGCCGAAATCGCTGAAGATTGGTCCACGGCCATGCTGCACTTGTCCGACGTTGTTCACGCCTTCATGGCCGTGGGCCTCCCAGCACCCGAACAAGTGCGGGAACGCATCAAGGCCTTGACCGACCTTGCTGACCGAGCCTGACGTGCGTGCATCTCATAGGTCGCCGGCCGCTGGTCCAGACGGGTGAGGGTGTGGACCACGACATCTTCTTCTCCATCTCGCACACGCCTGACCACTCCGGAACGATGCCAAGCGAAGCCGTGATGTTCGAACACTACATCGACCAATTGCGCTTGGCTGACGAACTCGGATTCGGCGTGGCTTGGGTGGCTCAGGCACATTTGTCCACCGAGGTCCAGAAGGGGAACAGCCGCCCAGTGGTGCCGCATTGGCCGGGTGAAGTTGGACTGTGCACCGATTTTCCCCAACTGGCTTTGGAATCCTTCCGAGCCACCTCGCGCATCGACCTCGGTAGCGCCGTACTGTCCATCCTCGCTTCCGGTGGACCGATCGCCCAAGCCGAACGCATCGCCAACACCCTGACTCACCTCGAGCGGATCGACGCAGGTGGCCAACGGCGCCTCCACATCGGCTTCGCTTCGGGCCGGTTCGAATTCATGGCACGCCCCTACGGCATCGACGCGCGTGACGAGGTCGAAGCCGCGGCGTGGACCGTCTTGCGCGGTCAAATCTTCCTTGAGGCGGCCACGGTGTTCCTGCGATTGCTGAACGGCGAGGTCGTCAACAGCGATCAAGCGCGCCCAACGGTGCTTGAGCGTGGCCTGTTCCGCACCGATGAGGACTGGGTCAAGGTCCAAACTGCAGCCATGGTGCGCGACGGGCTTCCTGAGCCCCCCAACCGTGTGAACGTGGCGCCACGCTACGTCTTCGAAGACCTCTGCATCGTCCCCAGAAACCCGCCAAGGGAACGCTTGGTTTTGGTGGCCGGTACCCACGATCCCAAGGCGCAGGTTGAACTCAACACCCTCGCCCCTGTTCGTGTGTTCAACCTCTCCATCACCTCGCCCGACGTCATCGAGGCGACGCATGAACGCATGCGGGCTTCCTTCCATCCCGACGGTGGAACATGGGAGCGAGGGCACATGCCACGCACCGTCTTTGTCTTCCTCAACCACGAAGACGGGCTGACCTCGGAAGAGCGTAGAGCGGCTGCTCACCTCGAGGCAAAAGCAGCCCTTGATGCGTATTGGACGGCCCTTGAGGGCACGCTCGACCCAAGCAAGGTCAACCGTGCAACAAACAACGCCTTGGTCGGGAACGTGGACGATGTCGTAGAACAACTGATCGAACGTTTTCATCCAGACGATCGCGTCATGGCATGGTTTGATTTCTTCAACCACGACAACGAACGCGTGAAGCGCAACATGCGGGCGTACATGACCGAGGTCGTCCCACGCGTTGAAGCTCGACTCCGGGAGGGCCGCGACGCATGAATCACGAAGGATCGGCCGTTGCTCCAGGGTTGCCTGGCTCAAACCTCTACCCCAATTCACCGCTCGGTGAGCAAGTCGAGGGCGTGCCAACAGGACGGGATGTTGAGTGGGAGCCTCTTGTGGACTACCGCCGCAACGGCGTCTCAGAAACCACGATTCATGGCGCTGTGGCGTGGGCTCACGGTGACGAAGTCGTCCATTCCTTTGGCGGCAACGTGCTGTGCTACGGCCGTTCGATGATGAAGCCGTTCATGATCAAGGCCTTCGTCGAGGAACTGGACGGATGCTCATGGGAGCAAAAAGCCATCGCGGTCGCCAGCCACAACGGCGACACCGAACACGTGGCTGCTGCACAATCCTTGCTCAACGAATCTGAATGG
>MDTG01011708.1_pt1 | contig 16226 bp, 8 predicted proteins | sample 811421 | NCBI WGS metagenome assembly MDTG01 (sample SAMN05326645, study PRJNA326480) | marine metagenome | isolation source: seawater | place: Pacific Ocean: South East | collected 2011 | reverse complement strand
GATCATTCGATTGTTCCTGAATTTAGGATTAGTGAATTTGTAGAAGATGTTGTAAATAATAATGATGGAAACTTTTTAACGTCAACTTCGATAAGCGAAAACTTTCTATCATTGACAGGAGCGATATATAACCAATCGTCAGGAGACTTATCTGTCGGATCACAGTTCTTCAAAACTTATGCAACATCTGACTTCATGAAGTACTTTAGTCCAATAGTTGAGCAAACTGAAATAGAAGGATTCAAGAACGATGTAGATCCTCTAAAGATAACTCTCAAATGTCAAGCTGCAATGAAATTTATACCTTACTTAGGTTTTTACCCTGCAGAAAGAGTAGTTCAAATAGCAGAACTTTTTGGCAGAGGTTACATGTCGGATTTTGCTTTCGTAAATACACAACAAGATCAAAATATAACTCAGACCAGCACCGGTGTCCGAAACCTCTTAGAGAGAAAAATTAGAGCTAATTTACAGCAATCTTCCAAGCCACTCTTTGCCCCCGGTATTTTGTTCAATTCCATCAAGTCCGGATTAGCAGTTGATTATCCGCTGTTTGGTTCAAATTCGGATTTTGGTGTTGCAGCTGCTTTTCCTGCTACTTTGACGAGCACTCTAACCTCTAGTTGGGTTGGGCCCACACTCCACTCACTCACAACCTTTACAGGTTCATTAGTAAATTACTCGCATGAATATACAGGATCTTTTCCTGTGCAGATTCCTAGACTCAGTGGTTCAGTGTATAAGAGAGTTGCCTTTGAAGATCTTCTGGAGCCCGATCGCCTAAAGGGCACGAGGATTCTAGACAATGAGCCACATCCATCTGCAAGCATATATTACGGAAATAGTGAAACTACTAGAGTTTTTGATTACCCCTTTCAGTTTGGCCAACTTGACCCGGATCGTACAGCAAGAAACCTAAATGCAGAAAATTTCTCCTTGAAGAAACCTCTGTCCGAAACTCTGGTACCCTACAAGATGGCCATAAATAATTTTTGCGCAGAGACTGTAAACTTTTTCATGGAAGATGGAACTGCGGCAACACTCGAATCAGACGAAGTCGAGGTCAGAATGAAACAAAACGTGGAATACAAGATGAGGGTTTATGTTAGAAATAAAGATTTAACAATGTACGACAGACACTCGGCATTTGGCCCCCCAGTAGATGAAGGTAGGGGTTTGGTGAAAGGCAGACTTTTATCCCAGACTATTGTCACATCAGGTTCTCAAGCATCTAAAGAATTAGGCTTTGCTGTGAGAGAATATGACCTACCTAGTGGCTGGTCGGCAGGCACTAATGGTTATCAGGGTGGTCTTCCGGGATTGGTTTTAACAGGTTCAGGGGGCAACAAGGTTTCGATAAAATTTGTTACTGGTGCGATTAACGGAGCTACAAATATCACTAACAATGCAGAAAATGGACAGACTGCAGAAGGTTCATTCAATATGACTTCTTTAGGTAATGTTTACATAAAGGGGACATCTTCTTACATTGATGTAAAATCAGTAGAAGATAACTTTGCAGATTCTGATGCGGTGCTTTATGACCAGGCTACAAACCGATACTTAGATAATAATCGTTCTTCCGCGCTAGCGCAATTGCTTGAGTTTGCTATAAATGTTCAAGCTCATAATAGCTCTTCAGGGGTAGTAGCAGATACAGTATTGAAACAGGTTACGGATACAGGACTATACCCAACAACTGTACCTTCAGATGCATCATATTTTAGATATAACATAACATTGCGACAATCAGCAAACGCTGCAGCATCCGGGCAATCTTGGAGATTTTTGAAAGAAAACTCTTCTGGCTCCGTATCGCAACCTCAAAGTAGAATTCAACATTATTTTGAAAATTTTCCTGTGTCTGGTACATTTGAAGGCGGCGCCGCCAACAGTAGTGTTACAAAATTTACAAGGAAAGGAACAGTTACTAGAAACGATAGTCACGGGCATGCTCCATTTCACCCGCCATTTCTTGATAGAAATGCGGAACCGTATGTTGAAATAGCATTTACAGCACCAGCAGACGGTACTTATACATTAGATCAGATTTGGGAAGATGCAACGTATACTTACAATAATTTCTATCTAACACCGAGCAATGCATCGTCAGCAGTGACTAGAAAAAATAACACAAATTTTCACCATGCGATGTCAGTATCTGCATCCTTAGACCTAAAGTCATTTGTACAATACCAGGCAGAAGAAAATGCTCCGGGTACAAACAGAGACGGAAGAAAGAGGTGGGTAATACAGACAAAATGGGAAACGCCAGTCCTCCAATTTGCTAATGTCACGGCTTCAGCACTAAGATTGGACAATGGAAATGTTGAAGGCACAACTGGGTCCCCATGGCAAGATAGAGCATGGACTAGATACTTCTCTGAATCTGTAAGTACAACAAACCCATACCTAACAGCTTCTGTGGGAATGTGGCACCAATATGGTGAACTTCCAGCCAGGGTAGGTGAGGGTTACGAATTAGCAGTAGAAGAAGTAGAGGGCATATCAGCAGCTCAGCAATTAGCAAGATTGGTAGGTTTCACTAGTGCAGATAAACGCTCAGCTAAAGCAACGCCTGGCCGTCTATCCGAATTTAAAGAAATTGCAGAGGCTGTTGTTGCAATACCTTACTATGTAACCGACGACGATCAAGTAGAATTCTTTGATTTGGCAGAAGAGCCATTGTTGAGGGCCAGACAATTAAACGAAACAAGAAGGCGACAGCTTGCAGCAGGTGAAATTACACAAGAAGAATATGAGAGGCTCTTTGACACTCCAGGTCAAAACCCTACTTTGCTATCAGCATATCAGTTAAGAATGATGGAAAAGTATGTGATGCCACCTCAATTCGACTTTGTCACATATCCAAGGCTAGCAAACAGAGCCAGGCCAATGATGTACGTTTTCCAGTTCAGGGCGGCAATGAAAAAACAAGACCTTAAGAACATATGGCAAAACCTTTCTCCAACGTCCGCAGTTAGCACTGGTAAAGCTAGGTATTCTGCTACAAAGGCGAACACGACTAAGTTTGGACTGGAGTCTGACGTGCAATATGTTTCTCACTTTTTAGATGTGGAGAAGACACCGTTTGAAGGATTAGACCAAGAGGCATTTATAAAAGAAAAGGTGCGATGGATTGTGTTTAAAGCAAAGATGAGAGCTGAAAAAGATTTAGCAAAAGTTAAAAGAGATTCACTACCTGGACTTAAGTCAGGAAAGAAGCTTGCAAACACATCAATAAAAGACTCTGGATACTTTTACTTAGGGGATCAAAACGACCCGGTTATCAATGAATCCACAGGAACTCGTGGTTTGAAATATAAGTACAGTTTCAATTGGCCGTACGATTACTTTTCAATGGTAGAACTAATTAAGGTTGAGGGCAAGGTGGACTTCTTACCAAAGCCACCAAACCAGAGAAAGTAGTATGGCATTTAAAAATAAAAAAGAAGAAGTTATAGAAATAAAGCTGACTCAATTTGGAAAAAACCTTTTATCTAGGGGTGCATTTAAGCCTGTTTTTTATCGTTTTTATGACGATGGGATAATTTACGACCGTAAATACGCAGGTGTGTCTGAGCCTCAAAACAGTATAGAAGATAGAATTAAAGATGATATAGTGTTGGATACGCAATATCTTGTAAAAGGGGTAGAGACAAGGTTTGACGCAGAGTCAGAAAAAATAAAAGCTGGTGAACGACCGACTTTTTTAGAACTAAAAAGAGATATAGATCCGATAGAGAAAGAAAAACTACTACAATTTCCCTTGGCTAATTGTTCCTTGGGTTCACAAAAGATGCCACACTTTTTTTTGGAATCATCAGCGGCTGATATAATAAACCCTACAAGTGTGCAATACCTTACACAGTCGGGAATTCAGACTAAAATCCCGCAGATTGATATTGAACCAAAATATAATCTTTATGTAGATAAAACACAACAGATAGAAGACCCCGGAACGCTTTATGATTCAGAAACTTATCTGGACTTAATGTCTCAAAGGATCGAATTTATAGATAAGACTTTTATAGAAATAGATTCTGAGTGTCTTGCTATTAGCTTAAGCGAAGAAAATGTTCCATACACGAAAGAAAATTTTGAACTAGAATTATACGAAATTATAGACGAAAAGGACGAAGATGGAGCAGTGATTGAAACAAAAATAGTTTCAATCACTGATCCTGAAGAAATATTTGATCTGTTTGAGATATCAACAGATACAGATGCAAACAAGGTCTCTAAGGGAAAAAGAACTACTAGGAATTTTTATACTAATTAGGAAATAATACTATGCTGGAAACTGGACCATTACCATACTTGACGATTGATAGTGTCACACTCACCAAGAACAAGGTATCGGTTCGAGCTTTTCTAACAACACAACAAAAAGGTTTTGAACCTTTTTGGTTGAATGAAAATATATTTTCTCAGTTCATAAAAATATACTTTGTTTTGATAGATAGGAAAAATGTAGACCAGTACCAGGTTCCTAGACCACTGATTACTGCCGCAACGCTACAATCTCCGGCAAATAGAGCACAGCTAGTTTTATCAAAAGCTCGTACAGAGAACGTACCAGACATAATATCTTGGGATACGATAATTACTAGTAATTATCCTAGCAAAATTATATCCTTAACAGAGGCAATAGAGTCCTATGAAAACAATGTAGTGGTTACACCTACGCTAGATATGAACTCAAATAATACCTCAGATATATTTTTTGAAGTAGATATAGATAATTTTTCTTATGAGATAACACCAGATCTCTTAGGTCTTCAAAAATTAGAATTAGTTGCATTCACACACCTTGACCTTGCTAAGTTGTCAGAAGAGTTTAATCTAAACCTAGACGATCAAGTCAAGCAAGAACTAATTGGAACAGGCGGTAATATGACATATGACTCTCTATTGGAGAGGGGAAATGATGGAAAGTTGTTTCCTCCAAGAGTTAGAGAAATACTTGCAATGCAAGATGGAACGCCGTATGTAGGAGAATATCATAGACACACCACCACCAATCCAGGTCCGGGCGGTTATATTGGCTTTATGGGCGGCCCCGAAGGTCATCCAAACATGCCGGCAATGCCAAGATTGAAAGTGATAAAAGTTCCAAATAATAAAATTATTGCTAGATATTTCTTGGATGATTCCGAGTTTAATTCTGGGTACTACGGTGCACCAACATCAAATATTCTTGAAGACGACGGCGGCTTGAATCTAGGGACTTACCCTAACTACGAATCATTCACCACATCAAGAATGTCCCTAGCAGATGAAAATTCAATATTGAGAGCGAAAACATCAGAAGTTCTTAGAAAATTTTATGAAAACCCAACAAACACACCAGGCGCAAAAATCGCTTCAGACGCGGCAAGTTGGATAACAATACCTGAACAATCTAATTTGAAGCCTCATCATAGTATTAAATTTAGTCTAGACTTCCGTTCTTTGATAAGATCGAACTCAAAGTACGGAGTCTTCATTGATTTGATAAACCAAAACGGACCAATATCGTTTGAGGGTCAAGTTGTGACAGAGGAAACATTATTATCTTTGACTAGGATCGCATCAATAAAGGTTTACAGAAGAAGAGTCTCTAATAGTCCAAGATCTAACAACCCAGTAGGTACACCTGATTGGGACAAATTTGATAATGATGAAATAGATAGGTTATTGATACAGAGTGCTGACGTAGAAACTGACAATAGTTTTAGAAAAACTTTACTGTCTGCTGCAAATCCCCCAAAAAGAATAAGGGCAAATGCAAGTTTGCTAAGTAGGTTAGGAATACCAAATATACAGAGGATAGATCTACCAGGTTCCTCCAATATTATTGCAGATATCGGAGAGGTTCCGGTACTAGTAGATCCCAATACTGATTCTGCAAAGTATAAGCGCACTTTTCTTGTAAAGGATTACGAGCTTTTTCAAAAAATAAATTTCGGATATTACACATACATTGTTGAAGTAACTATTGAAGATAAAATAAAAAATTTCATACTTGAAAAAATTGCAAGATTTGAAAATTTACTATCCAGATACAAAACGTTTCTACAAGATGCATCGAGAATATATATAGGAAAAAACAGATACTTCGGCGCCGATGAAAGAAGTTTTTTAGAACCAATTGAAAGAACTCCAGAGTCACAATTAGAAAGTGGAAATTACATATACGAAAGTAAAAGGTACACTGATAATTTTAAAAATAATCTTTCTCCGTCAGCTCATGATGAGAATACTAGAGAGCTTATAGAAATGTTTGATTCCATGTCTAGACTAGTATTTAATACACTATCTAGAACACCAGAACTTGAACAAAGTATTATTCCCAATAGGGGAGGAAACTTAGAAGAAGGTCAGCTATTTGAAAAAAATTGTCAGGAGATTCTTAGCTTATATTATTCGTTTTTGAGAAGAGACCACGTTCAACAGATAGGGTCACTACCTCCAAACTCTGCAGATTACATCTTTGAAACAGAAGTAAAAAACACTTCAGCGAGAGAGCCACTTATGACGACTGTAAAACAAAATTTGAGAATGGTAGTCAAATCTTTTGTTGATGGTTCTCTAATGGTGTCCTATGGACTAGACGGATCACAAGATTCAGCACAGCAGATATTAGATGGTATAGCTAGAACTAGACAAGCACAACTAGATTTAGAAGCTAATTCAGGCGCTTTCCGAAACCCCGGACCGTCACAGACCGAACAACTAGAGCCCGGATTGTCCACTAGTAGAAGTTTGCCTTTCCAAAACCCTGGACCGTCACAGGCCGAACAACTAGAGCGAGGCCTGGCCACTGGTAGAAATTTGCAAGACCCAAATCCAGGAATTATAGTACCAAAAGAATTTTTAGTTGCAGGTAAGGGCATAACTGAATCTTTGATAAAAGCTGAAAACTTCTTGTCGCTACCTGAAGAAGACAAAATAAAAACAAACCTTTTTGTAAATCAAGTGCAAAGGACCGACCCTAGTCGCTCCAATATGGAGATGAATACTAGAAATACAGATGTTCCAGCCATGGCTCAATCTTCAGGGATAAGTATTGGTGTACCAAAACTCGGATCAGGTATTCCTAAACTAAAGGAGACAAATTTTGTAAAAACAAAAGCAGGAGATTTACAATCAGGGCTAGTTTCTCAGACGATTGAAAAGTCGATGATAAATTTGGATACTAGTGTAACTGGCAAATCAATTATTGACAATCAAAAACTTACAGCTGAAGAAGAAACAAAAAATATAGTCCAAGATCCTAGGACTTTAAAAGCGTCTCAAATTGCTGTGGAGATATCATCTGGCAAAAAATTCTCTCCTCCTTCAGAGGATTTGCTCCTGTCTAGAGCGCGCCCAATTACTACTACTGGTATTGATTTGTCATCTGGAAATAGAAGAAAGAAGAGACCAAAACAAAAATTGACAACAAGAACTAGAGTAGATAAGGCTATAGAGTCAATAAGGGAGGTGGTTGAAGTATCTGTAGGCAAGCCCCCAGTTGAAGAAGATACTGTACAAGTTAATGATGTTGCCTTTGTAGAGGCCAAAAAACTTGAAAAATTGCAATTAACACCAAGTAGCAGAACACCACCGCGTCCAACAAGTAATCAGCCAGACACCATGTCCTCGGCAAGGATGCCTAGTGGTGCACCAAACGAAACCCCGAGCCGCAATAGGATAAGGTCGGCACCTCAGTCTACGCAGATAAGCGCGCCGCCACAACAGCCGCGTACAAACAACAGAACAACAACTAGAACAACTCCAAGAAGAGGGGGATACTAAAAAAATGACAGATGAAGAAAGACAAGCCCTCCGAGATAGATGGTCATCGTATGAAAGATCATCAGGAGTCACAGATGGCGAATATGACGATCCACCAGAAGAAGAACAAGAAGACTTCAGAAGTAGTCTTATACCTGCCGGTGTTAGAACAGCAACAAGCGAAGCAACAAGAGTGGAAGACGCTGTCGACACCGCAGTAACAACGTCACAGAGAATACAAGAAGATACGCAAGCCTTAGCCGAAGTCGAGGAGGGCATGACCGAAGCAAATCTCTTGACATCGACAAACATTGCAGCAATGGAAAGATCGATAAGAGAGATTGAGCAGCTAAGAAGAATAGCCATGGGTAGCCCATGTATTGATGTCGATCTCGAAGACCCAGGTGATCCCCCTGGAGGGCCCTCGGGCGGCGGCCCAGGACCAGTAGAGCCAGAGAATCCACCCGAGCTTGTATCGACTCCATTCTTGGTACCAAGATTAAATGTAGAAAAGATTGTTTCAGGCGCCAACCGCGAAGTAACAGTGATTAATAGAAATCTATACGATGATAATTTATGGATTTTTGATCAACCTTTTGACGGTTTTACAATACCACGCGATGCAAAAAATATATTGATCTCTGAGCCAAATACTGAAGTTGATTGTTTCAGATATGCCACTGGTAAGTTTTGGGCATTTGATGGTTTTGAGGAAAAATTTGCCAAAGTGGACAACTTCGCCGGCGGTCAATTACCCAAGAAAGTTATATTTGATATCATTGAGATAGACGAAGCTTTTATGCAAGAATCAAGTCAGTGGTTTACAACATTGAGACTTGAGTTTCAAGGGGATTACTCAGAACCTTTTTTGGATACTTACGTGCGCGGAGCTAACTCACAAGGGTGGCAACAACTTCCACCTAACTTGAAAGGTACATTTGCAGAGCCTCTAATAAAGGATAACATTACTACAAAAGAATTTTTCATAGACTCGGTCTTTTCAGCAGAGCAACCTTTTTACAAAAAAGAACTTGATAAAATGCAAGTTTCACAATTCACCAGTGTGGATATCAATGCGTTTATTACAACTTTGGATGAGAGTAAGAAAAGAGAATTCTATCTGCCAAGCCTGTATAGGATGTATAGTAACAAAAAAAACGATGAAGATTTTAAGGTTGACTGTAGTTATGATGATCGAATCCAAAAGTTTCCAGTTGAAGCAGTGTTGCAATTTTCAGATGCAAACGAACTAGCTGGGTCATTTAATAATTTTGTGGAGATAGAAATAAATACGCAGCAGGGTACTAACGTTGCAACTTTATTACACGAGTTTAGGATGGATAAACACATTCTTGATATGTTAACTTCTGATGAAGTGAAGCCAGGTGTCTTTACAGAGGTTATGGATGAGGAGCTATTTGCAGCAACGCAAATAGAGGGAGATAGCTCTATCTACCAAGAGTTATCTCCATATTCTTATCTTAGGAACGATGCGGTTCAACTTCGTGCTACTGAAAGAGTTTTAGATTATGTCGACAGTAGAATAAAACAGATACCGAACAGGACCTTATCTGAGTATGAAAATATGAGAACAGATCACTATCCAATACCATTTGAAAATCACGATCGTCCAGGTTTACTTAGATTCGCAGATACGCTTCGCTCGCAAATGTTTTTATCAAAACTAAAAGACTATCTAACTAATGATAAATATAGATCATTTTCTGACATTATAAACGGAGAAAAGGCATATTCGGAAATAATTGGCTACCGCATTGCTAAGCATGAAATAAAACTTGATGAAACAACACAGGGTGAAGTTTTAGATCCAACTCCTATTCAAGAATTTTATCTAATGGACAGCGATGAAGTTGCAACAATAAAATTTATAGATACGCAAATCGCTACCGGCAAACAATACATGTATAGGATTCATTCCTTGAACTTTGTGGTGGGATCATTGTATCAGTATGGATTAGATGGAGTGTCGACAGAAACTAGTGTTAATGGAAATTCTCAGAGAGTAGTCGCAGCATTGGACACCAGGACCACTCCAATTATTAGAATAGTTGAAGCACCGTTTTTTGAAAGAGTTGTATCAACCCAGGAAAAGCCACCTATGTTTCCGCAAGTCTCTTTCTTGCCGTACCAGGGAATAGCTGATAAAATACAAATTCTAATACAATCTAACTTTGGAGAATCTATGCAGAAGCCAATTCAGATATTGGAGTCTGACACTGAGGTGATAACTCGCATGCGCCGCGCTCAAGATGTAAATAATGATGCAAAAATCATGTACAAGAATGATTCTCTTCCAAAATCTTTTCAAATTTTTAGAATAGAACAAGCTCCAAATACTTACGCAGATTTTGCAAATTCTGATTACATAAAGACTGTCGAACCAACAGGCAGGACATTATTACACATAGAAGAAAATTTTGAACCAAATAAGGACTACTACTACATGTTTAGAGAAATAGACGATATGGGTATATCGAATCCAACAGAAGTGTTCAGAGTAAAGATGGTAAGCTATCAAAATGGCATATACATGGATATGGAAGCATATGAAATGCAACCTGTACAAGATCCGAAAATTGAAATATGTTTTGAAAGAGCATTGCAGATTGTACCTTCATTGATACAGAGAAGCATAAAGTTTGAGGATAACATTGATTTAGATACAAGAGAATTTGCTCTTTCAGTTCCAGACAATGTTGATATAGGCAATAATAAGGAAAACTCTGTTTGGGGTAGAAAATTCAAAGCTAGATTGATATCAAAAACTTCCGGAAGAAGAATAGACGTAAATTTTAAATTTGTTAAAAACATCACAAAGAGAGAACTAGATACGATAGCAGAGGTTAGCGAGACGGAAAACCCGTGTCCTGAATCTGAATAAATAAAAAAGAATTTATTAGAATATTTTACTAATTATAATTAGATTTACAAGCAGAGGAGCGTAATATGGCATTTCTAGACAATTCAGGTGATATAATTTTAGACGCAGTACTCACCGACGCAGGCCGCCAAAGAATGGCAAGAGGCGAATTTAAGATAGTTAAATTTGCATTCGGGGATGAAGAGATCAATTACAAGTTATTCAACTCAACCCACCCCAGCGGTTCAGCATTTTCAGACTTACAAATTATGCAAACACCGATTCTAGAAGCATTTACAAATAACACATCTCTTATGAAGACAAAACTTATATCGATTAATAGAAACAACCTTTTGTACATGCCTATTTTCAGAGTAAATCAGAAACTGGCGGGCTCTACAAACTATGCAACCAATGGAGACGGACACTTTGTTATCTTGGCAGATGAAAATACAGCAAATCATGGAACTTCTAATGGAGTGACATCATTGACATCAGGAGTTCATTACGGTACAATCGGCGGTGTATTCGACGAAGCAAAAAGGTTTATTGCGATAGACCAAGGTTTGGAGACTGCTGGTAATCCGCCTAGAACAAGTGATATGCCAGATGATCTCATTGAAACTGCTTTTTTGATCAGAATGGATCATAGACTATTAAGATTGTATGGATTTGACAAAGAATCAAACCCAGACAACGGAACGTACGCTCAAAAAGCTAACTCGTTTGTTGACGATGACGCAATCGCAACGTACTACATCTCTAGCACTGATGCAAGTGTTGTTGGCCCAAGAGAGGGTACAGTTAGATTTAGCTTAAGTCAGAACCCCGGGGCGTCGGACCTTCAAGCGATAGAGGCTGCAGAAACATTCAATGGGCCACTTGGGCCAAGGCTTAGAATTTCACCAAAAACTTCAGTTCAAGTTCAGCAGTCATCAGCACTTTTTGATGAGCTTGGCCAAGTTGCAACTGAAGGGTTTGCCGGCGGAATAAGGGGTACCGCACTTACCTCTGGAACATACAAATTTATAGACACGATAATAAATGTCGTAGGTGTTACAACAGGATATTCAATAGATATTCCGATAAGAATAATAAAGAAGAACTAAGAACTAAGATTAGGAGACAAGCATGTCAGCAGGAACATTTTTCAAAACTTTCAACAGCTCAGATAGAACAACAACAAGAACACTTTTACACGAAGCCATACCAATTACCGGTGCACTCGTATCTGGAACATATAACAGAACGTCTGCAAATGCAGGAAGAGAAAAGAACATAAAAGTATATTCACATGAAATGTTTCAATCGGTTTACGACTATCCGTTCCTAAGTTCTTCAGCAAATCATATTTTTGATATTTCTATTGGGGTATCACCTAGCTCTAGTCTTTCGTCCTCAACAGCTGTAGCTATCTCTAAAAAGGTAAATGTATACAATCAGATGGCTCAGGTTCTTAATGGTTATGATACCAATGGTAACATAAGAGAGTTTGATTCCGATGGTAGTTTTGCGACTAACAAGGGCAAAATGAGAGAGTGCATATTCCTTAATTTTTCCAGATTACTTGTGAAAGATGAAATCAAGAAAGGTTCATTCAATTTGAAATTAGGAGCTTCAGACTTTACAGCTTCTTCAAATCACACTTTTACAATTACCGACCACAGCGGTTCAAATGGATATTTTGTAAATTCCCCAGCCGGAGAGTATGGTATATTGTATGCTACTAGCAGTACGATAGCTGGAAACGTTGGAGGTTTTATGACAGGCACTTTGCCAACAAACACTAGTGAGGTTACTAGTCGAGGAACCAGTTGTATCTTAGATGGTTCCGGCCGTCGCATATGCGGCCTTGTATTCTACCAAGCCGGAGTGTGCGTCCTAACCGCCTCTTTATTTATGAGTGGTACAGCAGCTAGCCAACCTGGGGCTTTTATGAAGCCATCCCTTACGGGCTACAATGCTCTCGGCGGAGACGTACTATTTCAGACAGCCTCTGGTCCTAATAGAATGAGGACCATGCTAACAGGTTCTAGTATTACAAACTTAGCTGATGGTATTAGAAATAAATTTATTGACCTATCTTTCAACAATACGACAGAGCTAAACTCAACAATTTACTTCTGTAGAGCAAATCACAACGAGTTCAATTACAGTGCAAATCCAACTTACTTGTCCGGATCCAAGATTAGAGTAAAGGGTAATGATATCCTTACGCCACCTAGGTCCTATGTAACAACTGTAGGCATGTACTCAGCAGACAATGAACTTCTGGCAGTAGCAAAGCTGTCAGAACCGCTTCGTAAAGATCCAACAAACGAACTAACCTTGAGGGTTAGATTGGACTACTAAAAATGTTGTACAAAAAGTTTTCAAGGGATGATGTGTTTTACAACACAATTGTTACTCATCCAGAGATTGAATTCTTTGTATACAACAGAAATGTATATTTGAACCGTGAAACGGCTGTATCTGGAAACTACTCAAACCTTGTTAAACATGTATCACAAGGGCATATTTCCTTACACGAGATAAATATAAACAGAGCATCCGGAGAGCTTGTATTTCCATTTCTTACAAAGGACGGCTCAAGAACTGCATTTAAGACAATAAGCACTTCGACCTTTATGGATTCTTCACAATTTAGTTTTGGAGACAACATGACCGCCGGCTATCCTTTGTCAGCAAGTATAAGCAGAATCTTTGTCCCATCTGGCGCAGAAGTCGACACATTAAATTTTCAAAACCCTGAAGGTACATCAGCGCACGTAAATAAGAAATACATCAGAGCACTGGAAAACCCAGTTGAGCATAGTAGTGATCTTAGCGATAGATTTACTTATACAACGTTAGCAACCAGCAGTGTCAACTTGGTTTGTATTCCTGCTATATTCTACGGATCAAGCATACAGAAAGGATCTGTACAGTTGGACTTTTATGTTACAGGCGCTCTAAATGCTCGGTGTACTGATTCTAGCAAAGACGGAAGACTTGTACAGACGCATGGCTCTGGCTCTGGTCGGACCGTTGGTGTTGTACTTTACGATTACGGAATATGCGTGCTGACTGGCTCTTGGTCACTGCACGCAACTCACCAAGATAAATATTTCAACAATACGAATGGATCTCCTTCGTGGTTGTCCTTCGGAACAGGCATCAATGAACCAGGAGCACCATCTTCAAAAAGTGGACAAAATATATCAGACCATCCGCAATATCTAGTCAAATGTAATGGTACAAATAAAATCCCAACATTAACTATGATGGCTCATGCAAAATTAGGAGAGTTAAACTTTTCTCACAACCCAACTTTTATACAGAACGAAAACCAACTATCTTCTTCTGTGTCTGCAAAAAACTTTGAAGAATCCCCCGGTACGATCAAGAATATTAAGAAATCAAACTTTGTGGGGCACGAAGAAGAGTTTGAAAATATTACTTACATATCTAAAGTTGGTATATACGATGATGATAAGAATTTGATTGCGATCGCCACACTTGCAAACCCCGTTAGAAAGACAGAACTAAAAGAGTATACCTTTAAGCTTAGAATGGATTTCTAAGGATGTCTAATGATAAAAAAGCAAAATTTCTAATAGTCAGATTGTCTACACTTAGACAAGAGTTGCAAATAACTAAGGAAACATTTAGATATGCAGACAATGAGTTTCACAAAGCATTCAATGAAAAATACTTTCCAGAGATTGCACAAAAAAATAAAGAAGATAGTACACTCAGTACTGGTAAAGAAAACGAAGAAGAAATAAAGAAAGCAAGAGAAAAAGCTCAAGAAAGTAAAGAAGAGTTTCATGAAGAACCAGTAGAAGATGTTCTGTCAACAAATAAAAATCTGGATCCAAAAATGAAAAAAATGTTTAAATCTATAGCAAAAAAGACACACCCTGACAAGCTTCTTGGAATGACAGATAAGGAAAAGGAGAAGAAGAAGGATTTGTACGCGGAAGCAACAAGAGCATTTGAAAATGATGATTTTGCATCCCTATATCTCATATGTAAAGAGTTGAATTTGGAACTACCAGACATCGATGAAGAAAAAATAAAAAAAATGGAAGATCAAATAAGTTCTACAAAACAAGAGATAAATAAGCTAAAATCAACTTTCATGTGGGAATGGCTTTTCGCACCAAACAAAGAAACAAAGGAGTCTCTAATTGACCAGCTCTTTAGCAGAATGTATCCTCGGCCTTGATATCTCAACATCCATAACTGGAGCAACAGTAATCCAAGACGGTAAAATTTTGGAAACGGCATTCTGGGATACTAGAAACAAAAAACACTTCCCAACAATCTATCACAAGGCACAACATGTAAAGAAAAATCTAGAAGAGATCAGAAGCAAGCACAACTTCAAACACATCTACATAGAACAATCTCTTCACTCTTTTCGTTCTGGATTTTCTTCTGCACAAACTCTTTCGACGTTATCAAGATTTAATGGTATAGTATCTTGGCTGTGCTGGGATTTATTTAGCATAGAACCAGAAATGATTGCAGCTACCTCTGCTCGTAAACAAGCCGGCGTTGGCATCAAACGCGGCGACAACGCAAAAGAAAAAGTTCTACAATTTATCATTGACAAGTACCCTGATATTGAGATACAATATACAAAACATGGAAATCCCAAGCCCGGCACATTAGACATGTGTGATAGTATTGTAATTGCACTAGCAGGAGAAAAACTTGTCAGAGAAGCTCAAACTACTTAAGAAAGCTTTAGGCCGCTGTTGGTCTAATGAAGATGAGCACCAGTTCCACTGCCCAAAATGTAATCACCACAAACTAAAATTGTCAGTCAATATAGACAAAGATGTATTCAAGTGCTGGATTTGTGATTACTCAGGAACAACGATATCTCCACTTATTCGCAGGTTCGCACCAGCTTACTATGCAGATTGGCGTAGTCTTGCAGGTGAAGTAGACCTTTCAAAATATGACACTATCTTTGCAGAGCATGTACCAGAGCCACCACAGATAATTGACCTACCGGAAAACTTCCAAACATTGACAGGAAAAAAGACAAGACTAAAGAAGCGAGCCCTTGATTACCTTTACTCTCGCGGTTTCACAGACAGAGACATACTAACTTGGAAGATTGGTTTCTGTAACTATGGCGAATATCAAGATCGAGTTATCATCCCAAGCTTTGACGATGATGGCAACGTCAATTTCTTTGTAGCCAGATCATATACGGACGACTGGATGAAATACAAGAACCCAAGAGTCAGTAAAGATATTATCTTCAATGACCTCAACATCGACTGGGATGATGATGTGATTTTAGCCGAAGGTGTGTTCGATGCAATGAAGTGCAAGAACGCTATACCGCTGCTTGGTTCAACCTTGCGAGAGAACTCAAGGCTGTTCCAAAAGATATGCGAACGTAAGCCAGATGTATACTTGGCCTTGGACGAAGATGTCAAAGGAAAAGAGTTCGGGATAGCAAAGAAACTAAGAGAATACGGCATAAAGGTTATGTCTATTAATGTCAGCGGCTATTCAGACATCGGAGAGATGCCACAAGAGGTGGTAGAACAGAGAAAACAAAATGCGGATATTGTATCCG
>MDTG01151391.1_pt1 | contig 16228 bp, 17 predicted proteins | sample 811421 | NCBI WGS metagenome assembly MDTG01 (sample SAMN05326645, study PRJNA326480) | marine metagenome | isolation source: seawater | place: Pacific Ocean: South East | collected 2011 | reverse complement strand
TTTCAGGTGGACTTCTTTCAAAAGGTCATCCTTTAGGAGCAACAGGAATAGCTAATATATATGAAGTTTGTACTCACTTAAGAGGTGAAGCAGGAGAAAGGCAAGTTGAAAACGCTAAGATTGGTATGACGCATGTCATAGGACTAGGCAGTGCCTGCGGTATTCATATACTTGAAAAAGTCTAGGGATTTTAGTGAAAATTGGCGTTGTTAGCGATACGCATAACAACCTTAAGAATATCGAAATAATCATTAATCTTTTTAATGATGAAAAGGTACCTTTTGTAATTCACACGGGTGATATAGCTAATGCGAACTCTTTAGAACAATTTGCGAAACTTAATTCAGAACTAATCGGTGTTTATGGAAATAATGATAGAAATGAATTGGGTATCAAAGAAGTTGTATTAAAAAACAACTTTCATTTTCAAGAGCCACCAAGAAAATTAAGCTTGTGTAACAGAGAAATTGTTATCTTTCACGAACCAGAGAATATAGAACAATTCTTGTTAGAAAACAGAAACACAAAAGTTGTTCTTTATGGTCATACACACCGATATGAGAATGATACAAGAAACGGAGTTTTATTTTTCAATCCAGGTGAATCTGCAGGTATGCAAAAAGGTAGCAATGCGGTTGGAATTCTTGATCTAATGAGTCTAGAAGCTAAAAGAATTTTCTTTTAAAGGCCCTAAGTGTAAAGATGACTACAATGGAAACTGGTATAGAAATCATTAAGGGTCTTAAGGGTCTCATAGAAAAGTCTCGTTCCAATAATAAATTGAAAAAGAAGGTAAATATTGAAGGAGCATATTCCGAGCTTGAGACTTCTATTGCTGCAGGTGTGATTAAGATTACAAAGCATAAGAAGAAGAGTTCTAAATAGTATTTTTTATTGATAGTTGAAATAACAAAACTTATTAAAAGTGAACTTAATATATAAATAGTCCAAAACATATACAGTTATTTCAAAAGACTCAGAATATCTTCTTTAATTAGCTGACTTCTCCAAGGAGTAATTTGATTACAGGCTAATTCGAGGCCCTCTTTAAATACCAACCTAAGAAATTCTTTTTGAGCCTTTTTTGAGAAAAATAAAGTGGGATTGATTTTTTCTCTTTTCGAAATTTTATTTATTATTTTATTGAATCTAGATAAAAGATCTGTTTCTTCTGCTTTAGTTATTTGTCTTTCTAAATCAGAATGAACTAAAGAAGGATTAAATATAACTTCTAGTAACTTTTTGATTTCTTGATCATGCCATACCAACTTAGCCGTACTAGATAATTCTTCTTTTTGGGATATGTATAGATAGATTAAATACTCCACATCTAACGCTGCATATTTTAATTGCGAATCAGACAAAGGTCTTCTAATCCAATTAGATCTGGTTTCGTTTTTATTCAAAACAATTCCCATCTCTTGTTCTACTAATCCTTGATATCCGATAGAAAAATCTCCATCTAAAAGAGAATTTGCTATCTGGGTATCGAAAATATTTACCATTTCTTTACTTGTCCAAGAAAATATAGCTTCTAAGTCTTCCTTACAAGAATGAAATATTTTTGTCACTGATTGAGAGAATAAAAAACTTACATGTGGACCAGGATCTTCTATCAAAACAGCATCAATGAGATAAGTCTCTTCGTCATCATTTACCTGGAGTAAAGCTAATCTCATATTGTCTTTAGTTGTTCTTCTAAACTCAGTATCAACTCCTAAATAACTTTTATTTAAAAGCTCCTGATTGAGAAAAGCCATGTCTTCGAGGTTATCAATAATGATATAACTCATAAGCCGTTCTACCTTATCCTCTGAGGTGATTTAAATATTAAATGGTAAAAAAGCCATGTTGTCAGGAAGCCGTAAAATTGGAGGTACTCCTCAACTTCAAAAATAATACACAAGAAACCTACCGTACAAGCTGCAGAACTTATAGATATGAAGATAAGCAATACTTTCCATTTAGCCATACCGGAGTCAAGCAAAATATGATGTAAATGGCCTCGATCGCCTTCAAAAATTGATTTTTTTTGCCAAATGCGATTAAAGAATGTAGATAGTGCATCCACTAAAGGTATCAATATAAACCACAGTGCTGCCACAGGTTGGAATCTAAAGGAAGTTTCATTCTGAGAAAAACAAACTAAAAACCAACCTACAAGGAATCCTATCCACATTGACCCAGAATCTCCTAAAAACATTTTCCATTTTTTACCAAATAATCCCAGGTTGAATAATAAAAAGGTTAATAAAACGATAGCAGGTAAAAATAATAAACCTTGGTTTGTATAGAAAATATTCAGAAAAGCTATGAAAGTTGATGGGATTATAATAAGAGAAGTAACAAGCCCATCCATGCCATCAAGCATATTAAATGCATTGCATACTCCAACAATCATAAAAATGGTAATGGGAATTCCAAATGCCCCTAATTCAATATTTCCTGTATCAAATAGATTGCCTAGATCTCTTAAATATAAATCAGTGCTTAGGATAACAAACCAACTAGCTAGAACTTGTAAAATTATCCTAACCACATGCTTCATCGGCTTTATATCATCTATTAAGCCCATAACTAAGATAATTGTTGAAATAAACCAGACAGTAGGTAATTGAGGATGATGACCATTAATGCCAAGTGAATGTTGCGGATAAAAGATAAAAAGGGTGGCAGTTAAGCTGAAAAATAAAACCAACCCTCCTCCCAATGCAATATCGCCTTTATGCTTTTTTCTGTCTCCGTCAGGCTTATCTACATACTTTAGTTTTCTAAAAATATAGTTAACAGCACATGACAGAAATAAAGTTAAGAAGACGGAAGCCATATAGTGAGTAAACATAAAATTGCACAGGTTAATTCATCTTATAATCTTAGATTCTTTTATAAAAAAAAATTTCCAAAATAATTTAATTATAGAAGATTAGCATGATTGACAATATTTTCGTCAAGTTTGATGATCCCTTTGCCAAAATACTATCAGGACCTACGGATCAGACTTTGCCCAAAACAAAAACTGGTTCTGCCAAAATACCAACAAAGAGTCAATACATGCCAAATATGATACCTTGGCCGCATATGTCAATTGTTTAAGCTAGGCCAACAAAAGCGCGAAAATGTACAGGCGTATCAGCTGCCTTGGCTAAATCAATAACCAAAAAACTCCTCAGCCTATAACTCAATAATTAAGATAAAAATGTTACGGGAATCAGTGACCATGTGCTTTAAGTCTTGTTAACAGAACCATACGAATAATATCCGCACTCTGCACTTCTAAGTTTGAAGATATCGATTATGCACCCAAAGATGAACCAATTATTGGACTTACCTTCTTCTGGACCGATCAATTTGAAATAAATCACCGAGAGAAATCATATTCAAACTTTAATAGTTTATTCAATTATCTATTTCTTAAGAGCCTAAAAAAACTTCCAACACCGTACTTTGAAGAAGGATCAAAAAAATGAGCTAACAAAGTCAATCTATAACTTGAGCAATCTGACGAGACCGGATGGTTAGTATGTAATGTTGTATTACCTACAAACAGTAGCGGCTGATATTCTCTGAAATTCTCTACTTTTTTTTTGTTACTACCAGAAAATTTTTCCAGTCCTTCTTTTGAAGCGAACTTCTTGTGATAAGTTTTCCCAATCAAGTTACTAATTTCATTTTTTGGTGACTTTCTAGCATTTGGAAAGTATATAAGCTCTCCGGCGGTACCCATTCCAATCGAGTTAGGTATTTTTATTGGCAATACCATTGTGAAAAGATGAGAATCGAAGTGAGCTCTATACATTTCTTTAGAGTTCCCAGGCTCTACTTTTCTAGCAATATGATATTGACTGGATATATCGCCTTGAAAGCTATAAAGCTTTTGTGCAATATCAAATAACTTTGGTGTCAAATATTTGTTGACAGAAAGCTTATCCATAAACTTCTTGTGGCTAGAGCACAATTCTTTAAAAGTTGCGGAACCCATTTCAGAAGAAATGTCACTTGCCAACATATCAAGGTCGAACAAGTTTAAAGGTGGTAATTTGACAAACCCTTCTTCAACTAGCCGCTCAAGGCTCGCATCTATATCATGCCAATACTCTTCAATATTCATTGTTGATCTCACTTAGAAGTAATAAATAGCCTCCATAATCAGTATATGGAAATAAAGGGTCTTAATCAATTTATTGAAGGCCTTTGAAAAACCGATTCATATCTATAGTAGGAATTACGACCGCGATTATGGTTAGGATTATCAGTTTAAAGTAAAGGGTTATTGATTTGTGATAAACGTACCATTTTTCGAGTTCCGCTTTCTTGGGTGTAATTAATTTTTTGTAAGTAGTGTCTGGATCATTACTTTCTTGGAGAACTTTTTCCTCGTCTCTAAAAATGATTGACCCTACTCCTGATAAACCGGGCATTACAGAAGATATAATATTTTGATCTTCTTCAGAATAGAAAGAAAATTGTTTTTGATGAAGTGGCCGAGGACCTATCACGCTCATATGACCCATAAATATATTGAATAATTGAGGAAGTTCATTCAGTTTTGTTTTCCGCAAAAATTTACCGAATGGCAGTACTCTGAAATCATTTTTCAGTGTTACTGTGCCTGCCCCAATGTTTTCACTATTTTTGAGCATAGTGGCAAATTTTAACAAACCGAAACTTATTCTATTTTTACCCACTCGAGCCTGGCGAAAAAAAATCTCACCCTCGCCAGTAACACTTAGCACAAAAATAATTGGTAAAAGAAGTGGAGTTAGAATAATAATCGCCGCACCTGACAATAAAATATCAAATAATCTTTGCATTAACTAAACCTTATGAATGAAAACATTTGAATTAATGCCATTATGAACCTGTAGTTCACCTGACACCTTCGCACCCTGATTTTTGTAAAATTTATTTGCATCAAGAGATTGGCCAACAATTATAACAAATTCAGAAATTGATTTAGACTGACAATATCTCACCAATCCAAGATATAAGTTCTCAGCTACACCCTGTCGACGGAAGTCCTTATGAACACACATCGTTAACAATTCTGCTGAGGGGTAACCTGCTCTCTCTGCACCAGACATATGATTAAAGATGTTAAGAATTTTTTTAATTTTTTTTAAATCAATGGCCACAGGAATAAGTGTTAAGAATAGCTCCAAAGGATAATAAATCATTGCCTTATAAAGACTTGATGTACCATTTGTTGCTGAGACAAAACCAATTAACTGATCATCTCTATATTTGACGATGAGAGTTGCAAAGTCTGCTTCGTCGATACAACGATATAGAAGAGCTAAAAACCTAACACCGAGACTGGGCAAAAAACCTGTCTTTAGACTATCAATATGAAGATTTGCTACATCTATATATTTTTTATTTAGTTTACTCATTTCTATTTGATAAAAGGTTTTAATGTTCCCTCAGGGACACTAGATGGCACATTAACGACTCTATCTTGGAGCCATAATGAATTTTTAAGTCCATCAGTCTGGCAATCTTGAAACATTTTTAGTTGCGACATTAATTGCCATATTGGTCTAGTCATTACGCCATTATCATTTGTAAATTTTAAAAATTTGTCACGTTCGATTTTTGAATCTAATATAATAGCATTGAGCCAATAATTCGCTTTGCTACCCTCAATTGCATTACAAAAACTAATGCTGTGGCAATCAAAAAACTTACACCACTGAACGGCTATATTATTTTTAATAGCTAAAATCTCATCTAATCGCTCCATCTGAGCGCAGCCTAAAGCTGCATTTAAATTTGGTAAACGATAGTTATACCCTATCTCATCATGCACAAATTCATAAGGGTGGGGAACCTTAGCTGTTGTAGTAATATGCTTTGCACGCCCTGCTAAGTCAGCATCATCTGTAATAATCATCCCACCAGCACCAGTGGTTATAACCTTATTACCATTAAAACTTAGCGTAGCCATCTCACCAAAAGTGCCTGTATGACGATTACCCACATAACTGCCAAGTGACTCAGCAGCATCCTCTATCAGAGTAATATCCCAGCTAGTACAGATCTCAGCAATTTCAGCTATTCGAGTTGGGAGACCAAAAGTATGCATTGGCACACAGGCTGATATTCGTTTTCCTGATATCTTATTGTAAGTACCCTCAGATCTTTTTTCAGCATTCTCTTCCAGGAAATTTTGCAACGCAACCGGGCTTAAACCCATCGTATCAAGATCAACATCAACGAATAATGGTCTAGCGCCTGCATAACTAATAGCATTACATGTTGCAATAAATGTAAGTGCTTGTGATATGACTTCGTCACCAGGTTTAACACCTGCAAGCTCAATCGCAACATGCAGGGCAGCAGTACCGTTTACAGTGGCTACTGCATACTTTGACCCCGTAAATTTTGCTACTTTATCTTCAAACGCGTTTACCTTTTCACCAACAGAAGAAACAAAATTTGAATCTATACAGTCAACCAGATATTGCCTCTCATTTCCCTCAAATAATGGTCGGTGTAAAGGAATGAAACCTTCGCCATAAATACTGCGAGCCATATTCAAAAAACTTTTATTCATTCTTTTGATAACTTAACCATAATTTCGTTTTCCTTAAAAGTCTGTTAATGATCTTCATCAAACTAATACTAAATATCATTAAACACAAGAATCAACTTTTCTGTTATTTTTTTATAATCATAATTATGGAGGGCATAAAGATAAGAATCCTCGCGAAATGTTGGAAGTAAACCATTTTTTAAACCTTGGTATTTATTAATCGCTCTCAGTAAGGCGGGTGTATCACCATAACGAATCACAGACCCAAAATCCTTTTTAGCGACGGGAGACCAAAAGTCTGTCATATGAATTACAGGCTTGCCCATAATCAAGTATTCAGGGATTTTAATTGAGGCTATACCATATCTGTAGATCTCTTTTGGAACTTGAGCGATATAACCAACATCAATAAGCCTTAAAATAGAACTTACTTCGCTCTTTGGAATTGCATCAATAAAACTGATATTACTAAGACTTTTAGATGATTTTTTAATCGAATCTAACTCGTTTCCATTTCCAACAATGAGGAAATGGATTGTATTATTTTGTATTTTCGTTGCCGCCGAAATTAAGGTATCAACAGCATTAGCTGTCCCAATTGTTCCAACATAACCGATAACAAATTTATTTTGCAAAGTCTTTTCAAGATTAGTCATATCAAGGCAGGAAGAAACACTCAATTCTTCAATATCTATTCCATTTGGAATTATTTGAACTTTATGCCCAAGACCTAACAAATCATCAATATATTTCTTGAATAGTGGTAAATTTGAAATTACTTTATCTGATTTCTTATATGCGAACTTTTCAATTAAGCCTAAAGACCAAATCAGTGGATTACGATAGGAAAATCCACCGAGCTCTATCAATGTAAGCGGCCATATATCTCTTACATCAAAGACTAATCTTGCATTATAGTACTTTGCTAGAATAAATGCGGCGATAAAGCCTGGCAGGGATGGAGAACTATAAACAATATGGTCAGGTTTGGACTTAAGCAAAAAAGGTAGCAAAAGACAATTGGATAAATAAACGATCCAATTGATAATCCTCCATATGCTCCTAGAAGATTGGTATTTAAATGTCCTAAAAAAGAAGATACGAAATTTTGGATTGATATATTCATCAAACTTACCGACCTCTTTTTCTTTGATATTTAGATGTGTATTTTTAGCCGCAAAGAGCTTTACTTTAAAGCCAGACTTAGACAGCTCCCTCCCAATATAATAGTGTCTACCAGGAATTCCATACACTGGAGTTGAGGCATATTGGTTAAACAACCATATTTCGGAATTTTTGGCTTTAGACATGATAAAAATCAATCCCTAAATTTCTAGAGAAGAGCTCATCAACCTTGCTATCGCCAATGTAAACAGGCGAACAAAATAGTTTACTTCCGACTAAGGCTTTATAAGATTCTATATTAGGTTTTCCCCCATACAAGCTCGCATAAACGATGTCAGTTTCAAACCCCAGATTATTTATATTGAGTAAATCAATTTTATTCTTCTGTTGTATTATATTTCCGTTAGTAACAATTCTAATAACAAAGTCAGAATTTACTGCGTTCAAAAACTCTAAAAACCATTTCTTTAAATTAAGTTCTATATATGATCCATTATAGGTTCTCATTAGATCTAACATCTCAGTCAAAGATAAATCCAATTCTGGGAATTTTTTTTCTAGCTTGTCTAAAAGCTTAAAGCGTCCATTTTTTTTATACTCATCAGATAGAAATTTGTAAACACTTAAATCATTATAATTCTGCTGAGAGTTAGCAATTTCTTTATAAGCTCCGAATAAATATTTATCCTCATCATAAAGGGTATTGTCCAAATCAAATATGAGAGCTCTGTCCTGCTCATACATTTTAAACAAGTCTTCAAAGATCATAAAAAACTTCACTGTAATAACGGCTGAAGCCTATTCCGGAATTCGGAGAAGTATCGTCAATCTCGAAACCTAATTCTAAATTAACAGCTTTAGCTGGAAGATTTATTCCGAGCCCTAGCGCTGCAACGCTAGTACCCTGTATTCTTGGATTTGACTCTAATAATAAATAGTCACCATTTGTGGACTCTTTCACTTGAAACCCTACTGGACCTCTAAGATTTGGAAGAGAGTTAACAATGTTCTCTATGTAATCTGTAACCGCAATATCATTTATAAACCGTCCAGAAGTAGAGATTCCATTATTCATTGAGTCTCTTGTTCTAAGAAGGCACTGCATCATAACTCCGTTATCTACGATAGTATCGATCGTGATTTCTCGACCTGGCAAGAACTCACTTACTACCATTTCCGGAATATCTTGTTGCCCTATGGCCGATACCACATCATTTAGATTAGAATAAAGTGATGATGGTTTGTAGTTGAACAGCAAATCATACCGATTGCAACTCTCATCAAGTATCCTTATGCCTCTACTTCCATTACCAATCGCTGGTTTTATGACAACTGGTTGATCGGGGTATCCAAGTTGATAGCATCTTTCACGTAATTCATTAACACTATCGACTAAAAAAAATTCTGGTAACTTTATATTGTGGCCTAATAAGTGCTGATAAAGGCGCCCTTTATCGTTAGCCAGGTGTAGTGACGACGAGTCAGAAACAATTACTTTTACGCCATGTTCAGCAAACAAACTTTTTGCCTCACTAAACTTAAAAAGCTCCATTGTGACTAAAGGAAAAACCACATCAATATCCAAACGACCACATAATTCAAGCATCCGCGGTATGAACTCTTCGTCGGAAGCTGGTGGAATCACTTCAAATCTTTTTGGAGAAAGGAATCGACCACTCGCATTGATATTCATATCACATATATAGACATCGAAATTGGCTTGAGAATCTAATGCTTTATAAATCCCTGGGCCACCAGGGGCTCCAGCTCCAGTCATTAGCACTTTTATTTTATGACCCATCTTACCACCTCGAAACATTCAGCAAATCTAGTCCCTATCTGGACACCCCTGGTTATTGCTTGAGCTCTCACAAACTCCTCACTCATATAATCTCTATGATTTTGAGTTTTGTACTCAGCAAGTGCCCTTACCTTATCTGCAATATTTTGTTCGCTCAACTTAACAAAACATGCTGTGTTAAAATTTAAATTATTCCAAATTAATTCATACGCTAAAAGGTTTACACCCTTGAATACTCTTAATGCTTCCGTTGAAATTGTCGTATGATCTTGGTGAATGTCATTCAGCGAAGGCATGAAAACTAAATCAGGTTCAATGTTTTTTCTGAGTGCAACTAAGTCTTCGAGTATAGTTTGACGGGAAAAATTGAAGAGCCTTACCTTATGGTTGAAAATAATTAAATTTTCAGACCTAATGCCAAGTATACGGGTTGCGCTTTTACATTCATGCTTTAGCGCTTCTTTTTCAAATCCTGACGGGACAGACTCTTCGCAAATAGAGAATGCCGCATAATAAACATCTATGTCGGCTTCTATTAATTTACTTATAGTTGCACCCATCCCAAGCTCTCCATCATCCGTGTGAGGTGCAAGAACCAATACTTTCTTTACTTCATCGAACATTTAATGCCTCTCTGTAATTAATAATTAACTCTTGTATACATTTATCTAAGCAAAAATTCTCAAAAAATTTATTAACACCATCTCTATAAATTTGGGACTCATTATGGGAAATTAATCTCTCTATTGTTTTTACATCAACATTATTGGTTTGGGTGTTACACCCTAGATTATATGTTTTATTGAGTTCTATCCACTCACCAAAATCAGGCATAAGTATGGGCAATTCGCACGCAAGATATTCAAATAATTTAACAGAGGAAGCCAAGTTATATTGCCCTAAATTATCAAATAAGATCACTCCCGCAATACAAGATTTCTGAATTTCTAGCAAAACATCTCGATCAACATAGCCTAAAAAATCAACATTGGACCAGCCATCATGACGTTGCGCTTCAGTCTCTAGTTCTGCGCTGGAGAACTTACCAGCGATAATTAGTTTGATATTGTATAGTTTCAATTTTTCAGCAAGTTTTAGTAGATTGAACAATCCCCGCTCCTCAGAGAGAGCTCCCGAATATATAAAACTTCTTGTTTTAAAACCAATATCTGTCTGGCTATTTTTGAGCGAATTTATCTCATTCTGAGACATAAAATTACCAACCAAAATACTCTTTTGCCTATTTAAGAAAGATGGGGTGCATACAACTGAAAAATCAACGCAAGCAAGTATACATTTCTCAAAAATTACATATGTCCAGGAAAGCACAGGCTTTAAAAGCTTCGGTATGTAATGTTTCAAATAAATCTGCTTTGCAAAATCTTCATGAATGTCAACAACAACTTTGAAGCGAAAAATCTTTAAAATTAGAGCAACCAAAAATAGTTCAGGATCATGTACATGGATAACACAATTTTTTCGATCCGATGAAAACAAAGCTTTTGTCATTGCAAGTACTTGCGCTAGACGACTTTTCGATTTACTTACAGACCTAATATTCACCTTTTGAATTACTTCATCATCATGTTCATCAGCTACATAAAGCGACACAAAAAAATCGCTTGTCAAATTGACACACTCACGATAAAAAATACGAGTATCATGTCGTCTGTGTGCGGTTGTAGCATGTATTATATTCACGCTTTGTACCAATTTCGTTCCCTTACAAGGAATATTAATAAAATAGAAATAAGCAGGCCGTGAGTGAGCAGACTTGTGAATAAGTCAGAAGAAATAAGAACAGCTCTCAGAGGAACAATTACCAAGGCCAAGTGGAACCATAAATAATTCGAGTTACGCGACATCGAATTCAAAATACTTAAAATGAAGCCTAAAATAACAGAGTATATAACCACACCAAGAATCCCCGCATGAGCATATCCACTGCTTACATAACCATTGTTGGCAGATGCCTCTGTTCCACGATATTGCCCTATTAATATGGTCATTCTCTCGCTGTATGGATAGTCAATGAAAGAAGATAGCACAGAGTTGCTCCAATATATATTTGCATTCTGTGAAAAAAACTCAAAGTATTCAAGCGTTAACATAGCGGGAATGAAGAATACCCGTCTTATGAACATTGACGGAATAATGATATCTTCCAGGAATAAGTAAAACATAAGTGACACAATTATCACACCACTAAATAAGATCGGAACGAAAATCATATTTCTTGTTTTCTCAAAATAATACCAAATAGATATTATCAGTAAGGGATAGAACAGTACCGACTTATGTGCAGAGACAGCAAAAAAGAAAACCTGAATACAACAAAAAAGAGTAAATAGAACCCATCTCCTTTTGAGGAGACAATAGGAAATTAAAAAAACATTAATTATCTGGTAAACCCAGTTATTTAAATAGGCAAATATTCCAAAAGAGGAGAGCTCTGAATTTTTAGAACGGTATTCATAGACTTGGGTTAAGTCAAAGTTGAGGTTGAATGCAGAGCCAGTCACAAAAAACCAGAGGATTATAAGTGCAACTAAAAGCGCAGATGAAATTACAGCAAGTGACTGACCTTGCTTTACGAAAGGCAAAGAAGGCTGCAAAACTTCAAAAAGCTTTGTGACGACAATGATTAACAGCAGTGAACTTACTGTAACTGCCAATGGAAAGATTGTATAACCACCAATGCCGATCAAACTTGCCAAAGGGGCTATTACCGCAGTTGTCGCCAGTATAATGAAATAGTCATTGGGTTTACTAAATTTATGTGGAGTTAAAAAGCTGACCAGAATATAAATACTCCAAGAGAGCATATAATTATCTAGACGAAAATCTACTACAAACCCTTCGTAGGCATAAATCTCAGGCATAAACAAAATATATGCTGCATCTAGAATTATCTTAAATATGATTAAAGCTATAAGCATAAGTTAAATCAAAGCTATAACGACATTGAGTTTATGGCTTCCATATAAATTAATATCTCTGAGTCATATTGAAAGTTCAATTCAAAAGTCCTTAAACACTACCTTTCAGCAATTTAATGTATCTTCAATCGTGCCCTCGAAAAATAGGTTGTACCATTTAGCATAATTCAATAATCGCCAATAAAGCTTCTCACTTTTAGTATCATTTTTCTTGGTTGCTAATTTAAAATCAATTAAGCCCTCCAGACCGCTGGTATCAATATTGACCAGTTCATTAATATACAAGCTACCCCAGTCAGTGCTATCCATATCAAATCCTATTTTATCTTGCCTTTCGATAGTTTCTTTCGGCAATATCCCTTCCATTGCATGCCTAAAAACATGCTTAGTTTCACCACCGTCACTAATCAGAAATTCTTCAGGTAAAGAGTACAAATATTCGGCCATATCGATGGTAAGAAATGGGACCCGACTTTCTATTGAAAAGGCCATTGAATTTCGATCAGCATGCCTCAACAATGTTGGTAAACCTCGAATTTTTAGTGAATAAGCAAGCTGTTCAATCACCCTCCTGCCCTTGTTTGCAGGCTTCATTTTAAGTCTTCTCTCAGACCGTATTACTTTTCCTGTCTCGAGTAAAACAATATTAAGCCAATTAGGTTCAAAATCTCTACTAAAGAATTTTCTTGCCAGCTTATATAAAGTGTTAGGTAACACCTTACGCCCAAAGTATAACCAGCCTAACAAGAAGTTACGCTCAACAACCTTTGCCCATTGACTTGAAAATTGAAAAAAGCGCCTAATTTGATGATCTTCTATAATGCTTAATAGTCTCTCGCCCGGGTATCCTATATAACCTGCTAGCAGCTCATCAGCACCCTGCCCATCTAGTGTAACTGTGATACCTTTTTCTTTAGCAAGCTCAAAAACCTTGTATTGCGCATAGATACTAGTGGATCCAAAAGGCTCTGCTTGAATATTAATCAGTTTATCTATATCTGTAACCAAATCCTCAGGAGTGGCTGTTACTTTATTGCTTATGGCACCTGTAAAATCATTTACCAGGTCAACCCACTTCTCTTCAGACTTTTTCCCTTGAGCGATATAACTAAAAGTATGAATAGGTATATCGGGCTGCATTCTCCGCATTGCACAAACAATTGCGGAGGAGTCAATCCCCCCTGAAAGTGCTGCACCAATCGGCACATCGCTCCTCAAATGTAACTTGACGCTATCCAAAAACTTTTCTCTTACTTTTAATACGGCATCTTCAAATAAGATCGTCTTATTTTCTTTGATATTGGGAGTCCACCAAGTAACTGGCTGCGATAAGCTTGAAGTTACTAGGTCAATCTCGATATAAGAAGCAGGCATGAGTTGCTGAATTCCGGCAAAAAATGTTCGTTCTGTACTTCCATAGTCGCCATGTACCAGATAGTCATAGGCCACTTGCAAATCAGGCCGCCTTTTCTCTTCTTTCAAAGCAAGCAAAGGTGGTATTTCTGATGAAAAGGCTACTCTATCCTTTTCTTGAGAGAAATATAAAGGCTTTATGCCAAATGCATCTCGTACCAAGGTGATTCTGGCCTGCGCTTTGTCAAAAGCACAAAAAGAAAACATGCCTGTTAATTTTTTCAAACCACTTACCCCCCAACAATGGAATGCTTTAAGTAACACTTCAGTGTCAGTTTCTGTAAAAAATTCATAGCCTTCGCACTTTAGATCTTCCCGCAACTCCTTATAATTATATATTTCTCCATTGAAAACTATTGTCAAACTACCATCTTCCATACTCATTGGTTGATGCCCCGCTAAAGATAAATCTAAGATTGACAACCGAGTGTGGCCTAATATTAAAGTCTTGTTCTCAGCTAAATTGAAACGATTAGACCCATGATCGTCTGGTCCACGATGATGTAGTGACTTTAAGGCTGCCTGAAATTTTACATCTATATCTTTAATGTCAGCCTTTTCTTCCAGAAAAACTCCAAGAATTCCACACATATTATTTTATATCCATTTACTTACTCACACTCTTCAATATTAATATAAGATAAAATGAGTAAAGAATTAGTTCGTGAATAACGAACGCTTTTAAAAACGTTAATAATGTGTAATTTGAAAAATACATTAAAGTAGAACTAACAGTGATCAAGTAGATAAATTGCCAAATAACACCAGTTCTAATATTACGTTCAAGTGCCATGACAGAACTCAGAGGGTTAACAGCAAATCTGATAGCAACTGCTATGACCAAGATACCTGCCATCTCTCCCGCAAATCCCCACTGCTCACCAAAAACAAACGAAAAGAGCAGGTCGCCATAAGCTCTAATAACAAGAACAAATGGAAAAATAGTAATCAATAAAATAAAAAATATCTTCAAAATGAAAATACGAGGATCGGTTCCATCTTCACTTGAATTTTCATCTTGAGCCAGTCTTTGTAAAATAACTTGACCTAACGCTCCTGAAATCAATACCAAAGGCAAATTAAGAACTCTAAAGACTAGTCCAAAGAAGCCCGTAGCGACAAGATCAAAATACTTCACAATGAAAAAATTAGGCATTTGTGCGGACAAGCTATCTACAACAGCCCCGGGTGATGAATACTGCGGCATTTTTTTATATCGGGTCGCGTTCCTCATAACTTTACTTAGCGTGAGTGCTTTAAAAGCTTGATGATTTTTAAAAATGTTTTTTAACAAAACAATGAGGGCGGTTACTTGCCCAATAATGTGTCCAGATATCAGACCAAGTGGGCCGATGGCCATTGACCCAAAAGCTAATTGGGCTATCCCACCTGTGGTCCCTTGACTAACTTTACTTATAGCAATATTTTTAAAATGCTGCTGCCTGACATACCAGTAGTTAAGAGGTTGATATAACCCAAAAACAAGAACGCTAACAGGTGTTAAATATAGCCATGCTCCTATTGATTCGATACCTAAAATAAGACTTATATCTTGATTGAATACATGAACAATGCCTAGCAAGACCAACGAAATTACAATTGCAATTATCACAGATAATATTAAAAGAGATGCGGCATCTTCATCTTCTTTTGGCTGCACAATTGCTAATTGGTATCTCAGGTTAACAATGACACTTATTACTGCAGCAACCGAAATAAATATCGCAAGCACACCAAAGCTTTCCGGAGAGTACATTCGTGTGAGAATGGGACTAATAGCAACAGGAATTGCTTGGGCGACCGTAGTTCCTGTCACTAATGTTAAGACACTTCTTCCAAAATTGGACTTGTAGGCCTCTCTTAATCTAATGCCTATTTTTTTTTTATTATTTAAAATAACTCTTTATCCCTTCACTTTGCGAATCAAGTTAGACTCAAGCCCAAAAGATTTTTAACCACACCAATAAATTGTTCTAAATTACAATAAACATTCAAGCAGACTAATTTTATGGTTTGAGTAAGTGAGACTTAATTGTATCAACAATCATATTTTGCTGCTCTTTATGGAGATATGGATGCATTGGAAGACTTAACACTGTTTCTGCTAGTTGTTCAGATTTACCGACGCCGGAACTCACGGACGGATATTGCCGGTAACCAAGCTGGCGAGATAGAGGGATTGGATAATATACTACACTTGGAATACCATTTTCTTTAAGTTTACTTTGAAGGCTATCCCTATCTTTGAGCTTAAGGGTGTATTGAGCCCAGGAACTCGTATTTTCAGCTAAAAGTATCGGGACTTTACATAACCCCGTGAGTAGCTTGCTATAGTTTTCAGCTACGGCAGAACGTAACCTCATCTCTTCCGGAAACAACTTTAACTTTTCGATTAAAATGGCAGCCTGAATAGTATCA
>MDTG01151148.1_pt1 | contig 16228 bp, 11 predicted proteins | sample 811421 | NCBI WGS metagenome assembly MDTG01 (sample SAMN05326645, study PRJNA326480) | marine metagenome | isolation source: seawater | place: Pacific Ocean: South East | collected 2011 | reverse complement strand
GTAATAAGAATTATGGTACAATTAACCTTGTAGAGGTTTAAGAATTACTATGCTATTTCTTCCTGTTAAGTATCAACAACTATGGGATAATTTCCCCACTATATGTAACGAATTAAAAGTTGATTTATGCCAGTTCTTGTTAGATACTGAGCAGACACACTATAATGAATTTATTGAAAGGTATTGTAATTACTTCCTGGATGAAGGGTTGTGCTACTATGTGCCAATAAAATAAGTGTCACAGGGATTGGTGACTACTGGTAACGCCTTGTTATAATAAGTACATAACAAACAAAGGCATTATGAGACTTACACCAATCGCAGCAAACCAAACAGAAATCGAAACAGAAAACGCAAGAGTTTTCTTTTCATATAAAACACCTGTTGCTGCTTACATCTTTGGAAGAGGTTTTGTAAGATCTGAGGAATTTTTCTCTACTACTACATCTCGCCACATTAACAAGTGGATTGGCATCACATCAAAAAATGATGATATAGAGAGAGTTTCACAGGATCTACTTGACAAACTTGCTTAATTATACTATAATAAGGGGGTCAATAAGACCCCTTTTTTATTATGTTATAGCAGAGATTAACCCTACTAAGTATAAAGAATAACAGTCCAAACAGCAGTCACTGTAAGGGTTTTGGGCGGTCGGGGCGGCCGTAATATAAAAAGGATAGAGACCCTAACCTACAAAGGTTCCCCAGAGGCAGTATATTATTCATATTTTGATTCCTTCTCTATATAAAAAAATTCCCAGAAAAAAAATGACCTTACAAGACACAAGAGTTTGGGCGATAGAACAATTAATTAAAAAGGAGAATTGTCTTTACCCTAAGATGTATGAATGTGCCCAGATATATGCTGAACAGAATGATGGTACACAAGATATAGATTTACTATATAAGGCATGGGATAAGTATTGGATACATAAACCCACTAATAAACTATAATAGAAATGCTTAATATGTCTCAGAGATTCACCACTAAACTCCTCGAAGATGACTTTGGTGACCTCCAACTCACTATACCATATGATATCTGTGAAGAGTTTGGATGGGATGCCACTACAGAATTTGAATATGAAATGAGTGAAGACGGTTCTATACATTTTCGCCCCTTAGAGAGATGAAGTATAGATTATATGATGAGAACCATGTACCTCAAGGATCATTTAGTCTTGAGGAACTGAGAAATTACTTAACAGAGAGAAAATATAACACTAAAGATAGATCTTACATGTATGATACCTTTGATTACATTAAGAGTATTAAATGGACATTCGAGATTATTGAATGAAACTACACGTTTGTCCTGTTTGTGATGCTAGATGGTTGGATAACCAATTATATTGGGCAAATGGTAGATCTGCATGTCCACATGATCTTGCAGGTCTTATTTGTAATGTATTAGAGAAGCATAAAAACCCCAAGTGTATCAATCCTTGTAAAGGATCTACCTCTGGTGTCAGTTGGAAACACTCCGATGATGATATAGAGGAGTTCTTTGACAATCTACAGGAAAGAGATGACCCACAACAACCTTTTCGTGATTGGTTGCTTGACAACTGACGATAGATAGTGTATCATATGAATAGTATAGTAAAACGAATGCCGATTAACTTGAGAGATCAAATTTTAAAATCACAATTAAATTATTATCAAGGTATAATATGTAAGCACCAACAGAATGTTGAGATCTATCTCAATCAACCCATAGGTATTGGGGAACATTCCGATGTCATGGGAACTATTGAGAAAGAACTCGATAAGATTGGTGATGCACATGAAAAGATAGAGGTCATTAATCATTACTTCCTAAACAGATGAGTAAAGACATCATGCAGCAACTTGAGGAAGATCTAAGAGATCCATATGCTGAAGCATTGGACGGATTGAACCAAATTGCAGTAAATTTAGCAGAAAGAGTCGTAAATATAGAAAAATACGTCTCAGAAACACCAAGTATAGATAAAATACAGTATAAACCAAAAAATAGTGAAGAAAATCTTGATTTTGTACAAATAATTAACGATTTATACGAAAAAATTGAGATAATCGACAAAAAAGTCGATAATTTGCACCGTTGGTGCCGAAAATAGTAAACCTACCCGCGAGCGACCACAATTATGGCATTTTATAGAAATGGTATCAAAGTAGATGAAAGAAGACCAAAGAAGACTAATCAAGGATCAGGCAAGCATACAAAATATGCTGCGACCGCGAGGAACCACAAGAAAAAAGCGTACCGAGGACAAGGAAAATAACCGATGAGGGTAATTGATGATTTCCTAGATGACTATTACATAGATTATCTGTCGAGTTGTGTCACCAGTCCGATGTTCGAGTGGCGTTACCACAATAACATCTCCAAGTTCATACCCCCTAACCACGCATCGCTTCGGGAGAACAAGCAACTGCATGGTTTATCCAAGGTCATTTTTGATATTGAGAACAATATTAGATTTGAAAGTGATGGATGGATACCCGCTACCTTGAAAATAGAGAAGGAACTGGGTATCCATGAGGGTGGTCTAACAAGAGCAAGACTGGATATGACCCTGCAGGCACCCGAAAAGATCATACACACTCCACATACAGACCAAAACTACCCTCATTGGTCTGTTATACTATATTTGATAGATAGTGATGGGGACACTATCATATACAATGAGAAAAGAAGAAACGTAGATCATACAGAATTGACTATACAACAGACAGTTTCACCTAAAAAGAATAGATTGGTCATCTTCGATGGAGATTATATGCACACAGGACACTCTCCAGTAGACCATGCTAATCGCATTTTGTTAAATTTAAACTTCTATAAATGAATCACATCGGATTAGAAATCACATTTTGGGTAATCTTAGGACTTTTCATTCTAGCAAAGTTAAAAGTATTCAATAAGTAGCATAAATACTTTTAGGATCGAGGTAAATATGGTCGTAAAAGTCGATAAAAGTGAAGAATTTGTCAAAAGTGGCAAAACACTGATTAGTGAGTATCCTAAACAAAAAGAAAAGGATGTAAAACCACTTAGCAAATGGCGTTAAAATCACTAGGAGGAAAGGATGTCAACCTTAGTCGTGCTTTTAAGGATATAAAAGTAGACTTTGCAAGAAATCCATTTACTCAAGATGTCTCAGCAGTCTCCAATGACCAAGCTATCAAGCAGTCATTAAAGAATCTTGTGTTGACACAACCTGGTGAGAAACTTTTCCAACCCCAGATAGGTTCTGGAATTAGGCAATTATTGTTTGAACCTATGGATGGTTTCACAGCAGACGCTATTAGGGATGATATCCTAAATACTGTGGGACAGCATGAACCAAGAATTACCATTGAAAACCTTGCTGTGGTAGAACAACCAGGTGCAAATGGATTTAATGTCACTATTGAATATGTTATAGTAGGGCAACCTCTAGTTGAAACTGTGTCATTCGTACTTAAGAGACCCGAATAATGGCAACTCCAAATAATTTAACAGCACTAGACTTCAATGACATAAAAGCGTCAATCAAATCTTATCTACGAACTCGAAAAGAATTCACAGATTATGAGTTTGATGGTGCTACATTGAACTATTTGATTGATGTACTGTCATATAATACTTACTATAGTTCATTCAATGCTAACATGGCAATGAATGAGGCATTCCTTCCCTCCTCTACTGTTAGAGATAATGTAGTTAATATAGCAAAACTTTTAAATTATGTACCAAGATCTATACAAGCGAGTCAAGCAACTGTAAACATACAGGTACAAACCATACAAAGTAGCGGATCATACCCTTCTACAGTCACACTTAAGAAAGGTGCAGTGGCAACTGGAGGTAATTATGTATGGAATGTGATGTCTGATACAACTGCTGAGGTAAATTCCACAACTGGTATCGCAACTTTTAACAATCTTATACTAAAAGAAGGATCTGTTGTCACATTTCAGTATGTTGTAAACACATTTGCGACACAAAATTATAAAGTTCCTTCAGAAGATGCGGACATTACCACACTTTCTGTAAGAGTAAAGGCAAATGAATCATCAACAACCTCTGATTTATACAATTTAGTGGATACAATCACAGGACTTACCGCATCTACAAGGGTATACTTCCTTTCTGAGGGTGAAGATATGCGGTATGAGGTGAAATTTGGTGATGATTCCGTAGGTAGAGCACTCAAAGATGGTGAAGTTGTCCTTCTTGAGTATCTTGTCACCTCTGGTGAAGAGGCAAATGACGTAGATAGGTTCTCATACGTAGGTAGAATGACGGATACACTTGCACAAAGTTATCCTGTTTCTGCTATAACAATGACAAGAGTAGCACGTTCTCAAAACGGAAGTGCTGCTGAGACCATTGAGTCTATCAAATATAACGCTCCAAGGTTCTATTCATCACAATACCGTGCTGTGACTGCAGGAGATTACGCTATTCTAACTAAGAAGGTGTATCCTAACGCAGATGCAGTGGTGGCATACGGTGGAGACTCATTGAATCCTCCTGTTTACGGTAAAGTGTTTGTTGCAGTTAAAACTGCTACAGGTGCTACATTGAACGATCAAACTAAAAAGAACATTGCATCGGACTTAAGAAAGTATGCAATGGCATCTATTGACCCTGTAATCATTGACCCAGAGAACTTATACATCTATACTAAGGTGTTTGTTTCATACGATACTGGTAGTAGTTCTGACACATCTACAATTAAAACAAATGTGCAGACTGCAATTAGTCAATGGGCAACACAAACTCAGATAAACAACTTCAATAGTACATTTAGATCACAAGCGTACGAGAAGGCGATTACACTGTCAAATAACGCCATTACAGACGTATCTCTACAGGTTACTCTATTGAGATATATTTTACCTGTAACCAATCAAACTAACACATATACAATATCTACTGGTTCTGCCCTTTATAACTCTGCACCAAGTAAGTCATCTCTTTCTATAGATGGTGCAAAAGAACCAATTCTATTATCTGGACAGTTCCGTTCAGCAGATAGACCAGGTGTTGATCAACAATTTGAAGATGATGGATATGGAAATCTTAGAACGTTCTATAATACAGGTACAAGAAAGGTATTTACAAACCAAAATGCAGGAACTGTCAACTATGACACAGGAGAAATTGCCTTTGGTCCTATTGCTATTATTGGAACAGGTTCAAATATTGCAACCACTGGTATAACAATTACAGATTCAACAACTGGTGCGGGTTCTGTAAGCGATCCTGCAGGATTACCAACAGGATTATCATTGCCAATTCAATTCATACCTGCTAACAGTTCAACGATACCTGCCTCCACACCAGGCACTATTATTAACTTAGTAAGTCCAGAAGTGACAATTTCTCCAATTGGAACTGCACCACCTCCCTCAATCCCACTAAATAGTTTGAGTCCAACAGTGTTCGACCAAACACCAACATTAGTTGCGGTAGCCTAACAGGTTAAATGACAAATATTAATAAAGTCTCACAGGCAATTGTTGCCCAGACTCCAGAGTTTGTAGAGTCTGACTATCCTCTGTTCAATAGATTTCTTGAGTATTACTATCAATCTCAAGAGAAGACTGGTCTTGGACAGAATATTCTCAATAATTTTTTAGGATACCTTGACATTGATAGGTTAGACGTAGGTATATTAGATGGTAAAACAAAATTAGTAGAACCAATTACTGCTACAAGTAGTAATATTGTTGTAGAATCAATTGACCAGTTCTTAGAAGAGTCTGGATCTATCCTCATAGGTAATGAGGTTATCTACTATGAGAGGACAACCAGTTCTCCAAACATTGCACTTTCACCTGGCATTTCATATGACCAGGTAAAATTAAAATGGGTAAATCTTTTTAGTCCTATTAATCTCTTTGATGGTACTACAAATCTATTCAACTTAGTATCTCAAGATAATCCTATTGTACCTCCTAGTCCACAACACTTGATCGTAAAGGTGTATGGAGAAGTATTGACACCTGGCGTTGATTATAATGTAGCTGGATCTCAAATATCATTTACTACTGCTCCTCGTACAAAGATTCCTTCTGATGATGCTATAAACACATTTATTACATACCTAGATGGTTTTGTAGAAAATCAAATTATTCCGCTTGATAATATTTCAAACTCTTTTGGTGAAGGTAAGACACAGTTTAGAATAACACGTAATGGACAAGCATATGAACCCATTGTTGATGAGTATGTAATTGCAATCTATGATAAAAGATTATTAATACCTAAAGTAGATTACTTTATTGATGGTGCAGACTTCATATTTGAAACCGCACCTACAAACGGTAGATTCTTATCATTATTCTCTATAGAGGCACCTGTTCCTTCTTTTGGTAGTGGTGCGGAAGGTTTTGCACGAGTAAATGATCAGGGTGAACTTACTAGCATCTCAACTAACGTCAATGGTAGTAATTATAGATTTGAATATCCACCAAAAGTTTCTATCAGTACTCAAACAGGATCTGGTGGTGCTGCACAAGCATTGGTAAATGGTATTAAAGGAATAACTCTACTTTCTGGTGGTAAAGGTTATAGTGATACAAACCCTCCTGTCGTTCAGATAGAGTCTCCAACTAAAACAGGTTCTACACAAGCAACTCTAAAAGCAACGGTAGAGAATGGATCAGTAACTTCTGTAGAATTGACTGGATCAGGTTCTGGATATACATTTACCCCTAGAATTACTTTTCGTCAACCTGGCGGTGCTACACTTGCCACTCCGACCATTTCTAATGGATCAGTCGTTGGTGGTTTAACTGTAGTAAACGCAGGATTTGGATATTCAACTCCTCCAAAAATATATGTTGACCCTCCAATGGGTTCAAATCCTATTACTGCATCCTTTGAAGCAGTATTAGCATCTGATGGAACTATCGCATCTATCAATACTATCAATCTAGGACAAGGATACACTGTTGTACCTAGAGTAGCAATTGTAGATCCTGTTGGTGCACAAGTTTTACAAACTGTAGTTGACGGAGATGGAAGAGTCATTCGTATTGATGTTCTTGACGGAGGAAACGGATATGATGAAGTTCCTTCCGTTTATATTGTTGATAATAGAGTAGATGCTACAGGTAGATACGCAGGTGGTACAGGTGCTACCGCAACTGCTGCTATATTCAACGGTTCTATTACCGATATTAACGTAAATACTTTTGGTAGCGGATATACTGCTGCAAATCCTCCCTCTGTTGTTATTCAAGCACCACCAAGTGCTGAGGCATCTGCGGAAATAGGTCTAAATGAGGTCACAGGATTCAAAGTTAATCAAAAAGGAAGCGGATATAATAAGGCACAGTTCATAGGATGTGCACGTGCTGCGTCTGGTATTGTCGAATACACGGAAGATGGTAATGCTGTATTCTCTAATAACACTACTGCTACCTCAGCTGTTATTGACAAAGAAGTTAAGTGTCTTGATGCATTATTTGTAAAACGATTACTAGACAAGTATACAGAACAGTTCTTGCCTGATGTACCAGAACTAGATTATACCAAGATTGATGTTCGCACAGCAATCAAGACTATTAAAGACTTTTACTCTGCAAAAGGAACATCATTTAGTATTGCATACCTATTCAAGTTATTATATGGTGAGACAGTAAGTATATCATATCCTAAAGATCAAATTATCAAACCATCTGCAGCAACATGGTCTATAGACACTATTTTGCGTGCTACTAAGGTTTCTGGTCTTTCTACTGACATACAGGACGGTCTCCTTATACAAGAAGCGGATATTGCAGACTCTAATGTAAAACAAGCATCTGCTTTAGTTGAAAACTATATCTCAATTAAAACATCTACAGTAGAGATATTTGAACTTGTTCTATCTGAGGAAACTATTAACGGTACATTTACCGTACCTTACAAAACTAAACTTGCTGAACCTTTAAATGCTACGGATTCAATCATTACAGTTGACTCTACTATTGGGTGGCCAGAAAGAAACGGTGAGTTTGTAATTGGTTCTGGTGCTACTACAGAATTAGTACAATACAAAGAAAAATCATTAAACCAGTTTATTGAGTGTACTCGTTCCGTAAATGGCGTAGTAGAAGATTGGGATTCTGCTACAGAGGTATCATCCAACTTCCAAGTATTCATAAACAAAGGAACTTCTCAAGAAGTTGTGATGAATGTGGTTGGTATTGTTGATGCTCAACAAACAACCTTAACTGATACAGGTTCATACTACTTACAAGGTGATAAACTAACAGTTTCTAAATTAGGTGGTACTGGCACATCTCCATTACTTACTACTTGGTTATATAACGTTAAAAAACTGATTACAGTTAGCGGTATTACATTTGGTGGTGTAAACAATCAATCCGCAACAGTCACATGTGCCAATAATCATGGATTGCTAGTTGGTGATCAGGTCACAGTCTACGGTGCAAACCCAATCATCTACAATGGAACATTTACCGTCACTTCAAGAGATAGTGAGACAGTATTCCAATATTCATTACCACAACCCGCATCAATCATACCTCAAGGTAATATTCTAGTATCTGTTGACTTGAATAAGGGTAAGTCTGATACATCCACAATTTTAAACGCGATCGGACCTTACACCACTAATATACAGAACTCATTCTTTAATGATAATTACACTTATGTCGCATCAACTGGTATACCCAACTATTCTATAGGTCCGTTTCCTGGTTCTGCTCTTCTACCTGGCAACCAACGTAAGTTAAACAGATTCCCAACTCTTCCTACTACTATTTCTACAAAGAATAGTATCATAGCAGGTCCGATAGGTACATGGGTCAATGGTGTATCTGTATGGTCATATAAGTCAACACAAAGCAAAACCTTTGGTGCTATTACAAGTATTGCAATTACTAATGCAGGACAAGGTTATGATGCTGCATCTCCTCCTGTTATCACCATTTCTGGTGGTGGGGGAACTGGTGCTGCTGCTAGTGTTGTAGTCAATGGTTCTATCTCTGAGATCACAGTCACAGAGGGAGGTTCTGGATATACATCATCTCCTCTAGTATCAATTGTTGGTGGTGGAGGTTCTGGTGCTGCAGCAACTGCTATTATTACAAAGGGTTCTGTAAGTCGTATTTTAATTAACTCTGGTGGTACTGGTTATACTTCACAACCATCAATCACTATTGTTGGCGGGGGCGGAACAGGTGCAGCAGGTACTGCAAGTGTTAGAGGTCCTATTAATACCGTTAATATTACCAATGGTGGTACTTCTTATACCAGTGCTCCTAATGTAAGTCTATCTTCTGGTTCTGGTGCAGTGGCTCAACCCATTGTGCAAAATGGTAGAATCATTTCTATCGCTATTATATCAGCAGGTTCAGGATATACTACAGCACCTGAAGTTAGTATTCAAGGTGTTGGATTTGGTGCTGTTGCTCGTGCTACCATAGACACTGATGGTGAAAATGCAGGTAGGGTGACTAGCATTACTATTATCAACCGTGGTATTGAGTATGTTCAAGGAACTACACTTATCAATATGACCTCTGTTGGTCAGGGTGCAATATTTACACCTTCAGTATTCCAGTGGACATATAACTTACAAGCAACATCTATACTAGACGCTGCTAAGGGTGGAGTATTTGAAGGATATAATAATCAGTATGGCGGTGAGTATGCTCACATATCAAACCCACAAAAATTACGTTTCATTCTTGGTGATAACTTACAAGAAGCAACTGTAGGAACTATAACTGAACAGGAAACACAGTTAGCACACTCTCCTATTATTGGTTGGGCATTTGATGGAAACCCAATTTACGGTCCTTATGGATATACAGACCCTACTAATCAATCATCTGAGATTACAAGACTAAGAACTTCATATAGACTAAAAACTGCTCTTGTACAAAGTGAAACTAATCCAACTCCCGTAAGAACTGCAGGTCCTTTGCTTTCTAATGAAGCAGCAGGTAATTTTGTTGAGGATTATGAATACGTCTTCAACCTTGGTGATTTGGATCAATACAATGGTAGATTCTGTAAGACACCTGACTACCCCACAGGTAGATATTGTTATTTTGTGACTATTGATGCTACAGAGGCAGGTAATCCAGAATTCCCTTATGTCTTAGGTCCTAGTTTCAACTCTGTTGTTGATAGTTGGAATTTAAGCACAAGTGCTGTACAGCAAAATATTCCAGAAGGTGTCGTAAGATATCGTGATCCATATGAGAATGTTGATATTGATGTTGAGAGAGCACCAAATGCCTCTACAAACGCCTTAACAACTGAGAACGGTGAAATACTACTCTTTGATCCAGAAGACACTAATAGAGACGGACAGATAGACGCTGAAGAACAATCATTACCTAATCTAGGACAATTGTTTGAAGAATCACCTCTACAACTATTTGATTACTTCCCTAAAGTTAGATTTGACTCAAAAGTTGATATTGAAGTAGAAACAACTAACAAATTTGAAGATGCTAACGTCACTGGATTCACTATTGAAAACGCAGGTACATCTTATCAGGTAAATGATAGATTAGTCTTTGATAATGCAGGAACTGGTGGTGATGGTGCTTCTGCACGTGTTTCTCGTATTAGAGGAGAATCAGTATCTGCATATACCTTTGAAAGTATAAGTGGAAATAACTTTGGTGTTCTAACAACTTCTAATCCTCATAACTTATCTGCAGGTGATAGTATATTTGTTGACTATACTCCTGTGATGGACAATACAAATAAACAATTTACTGTTCGTCAATATAGAGGTATAGAAGAAATACAGATCACACAAACTGGTTCTGGATATAGTTCAGATATTCCTCCTACTATTATTATTGATAGTGGAACTGGTAAAGATGGTGAATTACAAGCAGTTGTATCAAGTGTAGGTTCTATTGATACTGTTAGTATTATAAACTCTGGTTCTGGATATGCAACAAATCCACGTGTTATATTATCTCATCCTCAAATCTTCAAAAAGGCAGATTATTACCTATCGTTCATTAATAATAATGATTATGTTAAAGTCAATGATGTTAAAGTCAACACTAATAAGGAAGTATTCATCTGTGGTAAAACAAAAGATGCAAGCGGAAACGTTGTCGCATTCGTCTCTAAATTATCAGCAACTGGTGTTAAAGAATGGTCAAAAACTCTTGAACTCTCTAGTGGGTTAAACTACGCTGAATTTAATTCTCTATTCGTAGATGGTAATGATATATGGGTTGTTGGTATTAATAAACCAAACACCAGTATTCTTAATGCATATAACCCTGATATAATACTTTGTAAGTACACACAGGCAGCAAATGGTTTAAGTGCTACACTTGCCTTCCAAAAAGCATATGCAGGTATATCTGGTGGTACTCGTGCTGACAATATCTCAATAATTAAAAAATATAGCGATACTCGTTATCTAATTGGTGGATATACCAATACAAACTCAGCAAATCCTGATGATGCATTTATAGCATCTATTGATACATCTGGTAATTTTGCAATTAAGAGAAAATTTGCCTCTGCAAATAAATCTGAAAGAATTACTGATATCATATGTAATGGTTCTGATGTTTATTTCTGTATGGAAACTGCATCAACAGTTGGTTCTCCAGATGTAGACGTTGCTGTTGGTAAATGTCAAATTGGAATTAATGCTATTACTGTTGAGTGGATTAATACTTACGCTAGTTCTTTACACTCTATGATAAACACTAGCATTGCAATTGATGAGTTTAATGAGATCTATATCAATGCTACTTGTAGACAGAAGGCAAACGATACTGATAGAGATAGCATATGGGTAGGTAAAATTGATAGTACAGGTGCATTACTTTGGAACTATCGTTATTTGACACCAGGTAGAGATGTGACTTCTGCAGGTAAGTCTGCTATTGATTTATTTGGTGATTTAAACATCGCATTCACTAGAGATAATAATACTAATGAATATAAAACTCTTGATGTTCTTAAAATTGGATATGATGGTACAATCAAAAATCATACTACTACAGAATTCGATGCTGATAATATAGAAGGTTTACAAGCACATTCATTAGATGTTGATACATCTGGCGATGTTCATGTATTTGGACAAACTTTCTGGAATAGAAATGAGTTTGTTATACCATTTACAGGTAGTGCACTTACAGATACTACAGGTCATTATACTGCTTCTCTTACAAGCACAAGTGATTCTTTCAGTTATGATACTTCTGGTGGATGGGGTAAGATATTGGGTGCCACAACAGCAGCACCAAGTGTTTGGACTAATACTAACATAAAATTTGCAGGTACAGATTTAGGACAGAAACTTGCAGGTGATTGGACTCTAGAATTCTTTATATTCAAGGATGCTACAAACAGCAATGTATTCTCTCAGCCTAAAGAGACACTTTTTGCTATAGGTGATGCATCAGTATCTACTGGTGGACTACATTTATACTATGATCAGAGTTCTGCAGGTCCGAGTGGTCCTTTGTCCATGACTATTACTAATAGTACAACAAGTATCAACTCTGCAGGTAGTTCTTTAACATCATCACAAACAAACTTATATGCTGATAATACATGGCAAGCAATAGCAGTCACTAAGAGTGGTGATACATTTAAGGCATATGTAAATGGAATTGAAGTTCTTACTGGTACTATATCAGGAACATCATTAGGTGCTAAAGATCTATACATTGGTAATATTCCTGGTGCGAATGGTACATTAGGTCAGTTTAGATCTAATGAACAAGGTCAATTCCATATAGATCACTTACGTTTAAGAAATAGAGCAGTCACACCAACAGTTCCTAGTGATATTCTTGCACTACCTACTGCAGGTGCATATGGTCTTACAATTGATTGGGTTGATGATGCTTGGTTTACTGATCATATGAGTCGTTATGATTATATTGATTATGCAGGATTTGGTCTTAAGAGTGATAAAAATGCTGATGCAGTAAGATTAGGAGATCAAGGTAAGAAACCTAATAGTGGTGTAAGTTTTGTAAGAACTGCTGTATCACCTGTCACTGGTTCACCTCTTACAATTAATATAAATGGTTATCCTCTTGGAGATGCAGGTTATCAGTCATTAGACTTTGATGATAGTACAACAACTATGTCTGAGGACACTGAGACTATAACTCATGTTCAAGATATTTGGAGTTCTAGAACTGCTACTGTTCCTTCACCAGGTTCACAAAAACTACAAGTCACTGCAGTTGTTAAAGATAGATATTACTTCAAAGTCACACCTACAGTTAAGATTGATAACGTACAAGAATTGACTATCAATCAAGCATTTAACTTCTCTGTTGGTTCTAAATTAGTATTAAAGAATGACTCTGGACAATTTGTCAATAGTGGTTATATTATTAGAAAGGACGATGCAAACAATAAATTATACTTGGCAGTTAATAATAATGCTTGGAGTAATGATCTAACCACTGGTCAGTTATCTACAGAGCAATTTAATGAGCAAAGTAATTATGGTATTACTGGTGATATTCCTAATGACATTAATGAGATAAGCAATTATACATTTGCAGAGATCAATAATCAAACACCTGGCACATTTATTATCAATTTGGATAGTTTTGATTTAGATGGTACAATCGCTGATATTCCTGCAACTATTTCTTTAACTGCAGCAGGAACTGGTTATCCTAATTCTGGTGATAGTATTCCTACAACCACAACTAATGGTGAAGCAACTGGATTAATCGTCAACTATACTGCATCTGGTGGTGTTATACAATCAATTCAAATTGGTAATGCTGCAGGTAGTGGATATCTAGTTGGAGATGAAGTTGTAGTAAGTGGTGGTAATGGAGATGCTAAGTTTAGTATTAATTCTTGCACAGGTAATCTTGATTCATTTGCAACGTTCAAACCATACGCTGATGCTGATTACTCAGTAAGAATAGATCAAGTTTCTGGATCATCAGCATACATTGTTGGATCTGTGGTCACTATAGGTGCAGGAAATATATCATTTAATGCTGATTATTCACAAGCAACAATTAGTGGATTAACAGGTGTTCTTAAAATCACTTTAGTTGCAAATCTAACTAAGATTCTTCAAGCAACTGCTGTAGCAAATAGTGATGAGGTTTATGTAATTACAGATACAAGTCATTACTTAGATAAGGGTGATATGGTTTACATTGATGGTAATCCATCACAAACTCTTAGTGGTGTTGTATATGATGAATATGATGGTGCATTTGCTGTAGAGAGAGTTGTTAGTCCTCTTGAATTTACATATAAATTAAAATCAAATGCTTTGACTGCTCCTGCTACAAGTGCATCTGCTGTAAGTGTCTTTATTAAATCACCTACATTGAAGATGTATTATGGTCATCAATATCTGTTTGATCTAAGTCATTCATCTATGGCAGGTGGAAACTTATCATTTGCAAAAGATAATCTATACAAACTAGAATATTCATTTAACTCTATAGAGAGAGTAGGTACACCTGGTGTGACTGGCGGTGGACAACCAACTCCTACAGTAAAACTTAAAGTTGATAGAGATATAGTAACAAACATATCATACTACTTTGATCCATCAAGAACAGGTAATGATTCTCCTGTTGTAGCAGGAAGTTATCTCGATGTTGTAGATTCTCCATATAACGGAACATTTGAAATTAGTTCTGTTGCAGGTGCTACTATTACTAAAGGTGCTGACATACTTAAATTCCCACTTGCAAACGAACCAGAGGGTGCTGCAACTATATCACAAGCATCTTACCAAACCAGTTCTCTAAAAGCGGTTGGTGCAATTGGTGATGTTCGTATTGTTAATCCTGGTGGTTTCTATACTAAATTACCCATTGTTAGTGGTATTACATCAAGCAGACAAATTGAGAGAGTACAAATAAATGCACCAGGTACTGAATACGCTGTTGGAACATACAATGGCGTTCCTATTAGTGGTGATGGTGAAGGTGGATTTGTACAAATTACAGTTGCTGATGGCACTGATGCACAAGGATCAACAATTCCTGGTCAAATCAGTAATGTAGTTGTCACATCACCAGGTAAAAATTATACCACAGCAATTATTGATATCAATGCTATACCTGGCATTCTTGGATCTGGATTGACTGGATCAGGTGCTGAATTAGTAGTTGTTATACCATCAGCAGGTACAGGAGCATCTGTATTTACTAAAGGTGCTAATGTTGGTAAAATTAAGAAACTTAAGAACAATAACTTTGGTTATGATTATCCACATGATTATACACTACGCCCTGAGATATCATTCCCAATAAACGCACAGCTTACTTCTACAAGCATACTTGATAGTATTACTATTACAGACCCAGGTACTGGATATTCACAAGCACCTGCTGTTGTAGTCACTGGAGGTGGTGGTAGTGGTGCTATTGCTGAAGCAACTATCAAAAATGGTAGACTAGATGTAATTATAGTTAAGGATCCTGGTGCAGGATATTCTTCTACTCCCGCAGTAAATTTAAGATCTTCATTTAACTATGTTGTAAACCTTGACTTAGGATTACTACAATTTGCTTTCCCACATGGTATTCAAAATGGTGCTGCAGTCACATTAAATGTAGTTGATACTGGTGATGGTGCTGAGTTCCCATTATCTGCAGGTGCGGTTGGTAGATTGAATGGTAATACAACATACTATGCTATTGCAGGTACTGCAAACTCATTAGAAGATGATCAATTAAAACTTGCTATCACTGCTACTAACGCTGAACTCGGTGATGCTTTATCATTCTCTAACGCAGGTACAGGTCGTCAACAAGTATTAACTGAATCATTTGGTGGTGCTGCTGAAGCGAATGTTATTACTTCTACTTTCTTAGAAGGAGAACTTGTATATCAAGGTGATTCTCTTGCGACTGCAACTGCTCAAGGATTTGTATCTACTAACTCTGGTTGGCAAGTAGGACCTAGAATTCTTAAGATTGTTGATTACACTGGAGAATTTTCTGCAAATTCAAGAATTACTGGTGTTATATCTAAGTCTTCTGGTATTATAACTGATCTTAAAATTGCTCGTGGTGTTCTTGAGATTGGTTCTATCACTAAAACCACTGGTCAGTTTATTGATGACGTTGGTAAACCATCTGAGATTATTCAGAAGATTCAAGACTCTTATTTCTATCAAGACTTCTCCTACAGCGTTAGAACTCCTGTTGCTATCTCTGACTGGAGAGACATCCTCACTACTAACGTACACCCTGCTGGTTTTAAGGTATTCGGTGAACTTGGTCTGGT